>Ga0081606_1000160_pt1 | contig 38431 bp, 31 predicted proteins | sample EareggfetidaYelm_FD_71127 | JGI IMG/M metagenome (GOLD analysis project Ga0081606, IMG submission 71127) | Earthworm egg capsule microbial community from the University of Washington, USA - E. fetida Yelm (SPADES assembly) (version 2) | ecosystem: Host-associated > Annelida > Reproductive system...
ACGGAGCCCCCCTCCCCTATACCCGGGACACGGAGGCGGCGAGGCGACTGGCCGTGGCGGCTCGGACTCGCGGCGGCGGTGCTGTGGCTACTCCTGCCTGGCGTGCTCTCCCCGCGAGACGCCCCGGCGCATCCCCTTCTGGCCGAGGAGCGGACGACGGATGCGCGAGTCGGGCCCACACCGCCCCGCCCCAAGGCGGAGCCCCGCCCGGTTCCCAATCAGAAGCACGCACCGTGCACGGCGGAACTGGAACGGGAACTCGCTGGCGCATGCTGGCTTTGGCTTGGACAAAAGCCTCCGCTCTGTCCGCCCCAGGCCGTGGCTTACGAGGACATGTGCCTCCTGCCCGTGGCGGCCCCGCGCTCCATCCCGGTCAGCGTGGACGGGGGTGCGCCCGAGGTTCAATGACTCGCCCTCTGGGCAAGGCATCCGCGCTCCTTCTCCACCCGACACGAGGCAGGCGATGAGATTGCCTCGGTTACGTAGCTCCCTCTTTTGTTTGGTGAAACCGCCATTTGTCGGGTCGGTCACACGCGAGATGCTAGCCTACCCGCCTCTGCCAAATCACACGAAATACGTGAGTTCCACCCAAGCGGGTCAGGCGCAACACCGCTTGACACCTGTCTGTTGTGCAGATGTCGCTCGTCTGTGCGAAAACACGCCGCCAACTCGCTTTCTGCTACTCATTCAATTTCAAAGTGCTCACGCATGCCCAGCATGCGGGGTATTGACGAAATCTTCCGAACCGTGAATGAGACGGTGAACGGCCACCAGGAAACTACTCCGTGGATTTGCCTTCCGGTAGATCGGCAAAAACACGTACTTGCTCCGGCGGGAAAAGACCCATTTCCAAAATCTTTTTCTCTGCAACAGAGACATCCTGAGCGAAAACGACGACGGCCAGATCCTGAATTGCCCGAGAGCAGCACACATAGAAGAGACGTCTCGTTCTATCGACAACGGTTTCCTTGCCCTCCACCTGATTCTTCCGGTCCGTATCGGAAAGCCGAGCAATCCCAAAATATTTATTATACGAAAACTGGGCGTGCGAACCCTCGTCGTCATCCACCAAGGTGAGAACCCTTTTAAACTCTGCTCCTTTAATCCCCTGCTGGGTGAAAAACGGAGACTCATCTTCGACATAAGACTGATAACCCCAAAATTGCGTGGCAGGGCACTTCATGTAGGCAATTATTGCTCTATTCTCGCGAGAAACCTCTTCTTCACCATCGTCAATAGCCGTTTCGGCGATCGTCGTCCCATCATCCACGATGCTCAAGTACTCAATGAATCTGCTATCCAACCTAGCAAGACCACAATCATCAATGAACCTTATGACATCACGAACAGTTGCAGTACTGTCACTAGAGAAAAGTGTCGCTAGCTTGGCTGTATCCTCTTTTAATTGTTGAAGCAACTCCGATACGCCTCCACGAGCCAAGTTGTCTTTTCCCAAGCGAGGGCAATTGACTCTAAGCAGCGACATAACGTCGAACTCATGGCCGTTTCCGACTGCCTTGGCTAACGGCAGAAGGTACGACAGGAACGGCTTAACCGCCCAAGCTGTGCCATCCAAAAAACCATTCTTAATTGAAGCTGGCGCTTTTTCACTCAGTGCCGCGTACAAATCAGAAAAACCTAGGCGTTTTGCCGCCATTTTATGCACGAGCACCAGGATTCGGACAGCCCCTTCATCATCGGACGCCCAATCGGGATCGTTATTTTCCTTTGCAATCCAATTCTTGACAGCATCAAGGCGCTGAGTCCTGCAATCATCTATCGGCAACACAAAAAGACGAGCTGTTCCCTTGCATTGGTTCACACCCCCTCGAGTTTGGACGAGTTGGTCACCGCCAGCCCTTATTTTATTAACAACAGAAAGCACGGCATCGGAGCAGCGAAAATTCTCTGGCTTGGCTATGCACACCCACTCAGGAGACATGTCTATCCGCCCCACCCCTGTCATGTATATTTTCTGCATGGCGTCGCCAAAAAAACCTAAACAGAAGCGCCCCGCCGCGCCATTGGCGATTTCCCTAAGCGCCTTGACCACATCTGGGCCAGTATCTTGGCTTTCATCGACAAAAATAAATGGAAATCGCTCTGCAACGAGAGTCCTGAGAAGCGGGCGTTTCAGGAGCAACATCGGCACCATTTTAATGACATCTTCATGCCCTAACATGAGATTCTGATAATCGCTTCCAGCCCCATACGTGAATCGAGACGTCTTCGACAGGGCATTGCGCTGGGCCTCGAACTTCACGATGTCCAATTGAGCGCGCTCTCGGGTATGCTTGTGCGTACGCGGAGCGGCGATCTTTTCCTGCGACTTCTTAATCTTTTCAGCAAGCTGCTCAGCGACCCAAGAGCGTATGTCATCTTGAAAAGGCTTGATGACAGTCCACAGGAAACTGTGAACTGTCGACACATGGACGAGTGGGGCGTTGCCAACATCAGCCCAGATCTCTTTTTCTGCCACTTCTGTATAGGTAATACAAGCAACTCGTTGTCCGCGCCGCTTCAGAACGGTCCCACGTGTCTTCATGAGGTGATCCAGTGCTTTAACGAGCGACGTCGTCTTACCGGAGCCTGCGCCTGCCACCATCACAAAATTGGTCAACGTGGACTGCTCCAAACAATGTCGTAACTGTCGGTCAGCTTCAGTATCCGGTTTGTCTGCTCGAGTAATCACGCGACAACCTCCAATGAGGGAGAATCGGGCTCTGCTGACAATGGGGCGGACAATGAGCCAGTAGCCGTGACGCCGAGTTGCTCAGCTAGCCATTGCAGTCCTTCCTTGATGTAACCCGGCACTACCCAATTCGTATCCGTTTCCGCCAGCAGGGCGAGCGCGAAATCTGTCTTCTTAAAATACGAACCTTTAACTCGCTTGTATATCCGATTCGCCAAGTCATCGAGCCGCAACGACTGACTCTTTGAAATATAAAGGTTCAACATGCGGCGAGCCGGATCCTGACACCAAGTAAGATTCTCAAGCGCGAAAGACTCTTCCAGAGTACGACCAGTTAGCGACTGCGCTTCGCCCATCCAAGTCACGTCACTTCGTAGTTGGTAGGCGACACGTGCGCGAGCAAAACCCACGCGTCTAAACTCTTTTACCTTCTCGGCTGGGCTGGCATCCAATAGGTCAGCGATTCTGAACTTCCCCGAATCCGCGAACCATTGCCGAAGGGTCTCGTTGGAGGTCACGGCACCATCCGCATGGGCAGGACACGCCCTGCCACGATAGGCTCCACCGTTGTCGTCCACTTCGTCTTCGCCGACGACGTTACTGACACTTACAGAAGATTCGGCAGTCGGCTGAACACTGTCGATATCCGTAATGATCAGGGCGGTGATTCCCAAAAACTCTATCAAATCCAAGAAGCGATATCCAAATGCCCCGCCGATCTCAATAACACTCATGTATTTTGACCGCAATCCGCGATCACTCTTCTCCATCATGAGTGGCAGCAATAATCGCTCAACATTTCCTTCGACGAGAATCGCCGCATCCGCGAAAAACAAATCGCAGTGCGTGAGCTTCATATATCGTTCGAGGAAATCATCAGCATTCTCTCCTTTTGATTTGTAATAATGCGACAAACTCAAGACCTCAGACGTCTGCTCACGATCTACCCTCGGATCACGCCTGAAGTATCGTACTGGCTTGAATCCTCGCTCATGGAGGATGTGCGGGGAGTGAGTGGAGACAATGAACTGGCTCTTATAGTGAAGATCTTCATCACCCGTATTTTGGATAATCTCAGAGATCCTGCGGATGAAGACCTGCTGCAACTGCGCATGAAGATGTGCTTCTGGCTCCTCAATGAATACGAGGTGCAGGGGCGGACGATCTTCTTCGACGTTCATCCATTTGGCCTGAAAGTCCAGCAGTTCCACCACCATGTATATAAGATTCTTAAAACCCAACCCATTGTATTTGTCTGGAAGACTGAACTCCGTTCCCCCCTTCTCTGGACCATTCAGAACGTAATGCACCCGAGTACCGCCTCCACTGCCCATCATAGATGCGGGATTGAAAGCCGACTTGATGCGTAATTGGGGATTATCGAGCCCTGGATAAGCCAGATCTTGCAGTCGCGCAAGTGTCGGAGCGAACACTTTAGCCAAGTGCTCACTGAGTTGGGTTTCTGCAATCGCCAGCGCCATCAACGCATCATAGTCAGGCTCTCCGTTTTCGAGATTCCGCTCGTAAAACCGACTGAGGCGCTTCGACAGATCTTCGGAGCGACCGCCAGACGACTCATCCGTGAGGTGCCTCTGCGCATTAAGGAAGTCAACGCAGATAAGTTGATTGATGACCTGAGAACCACCCCTCCCCTTATCGGGGAGAAGTTGCGGCGGAATGTAATCTTCGCGTTGCCGAAAGGCTTCATCGAACTGCGCTTGGTCGAGGACGTAGTAGCGAAACTCAAACTCTCTCCCGAGATGCTTGGACAAATACTCACTCAGCGACTTTGGCCACGGATGGTGAGCCTTCCCATCACTGCCATTCCGAACATTCGCATCTGCCTTGAGCTTAGCATCGTGGTAACGAGTTAAAAGCTTCTCCTCGTCTGCAGGGCAGAACTCGATACGCAATCCTACTAAGGATCCATTCCAGTCCAAACTCGGCAGCAAGTCGATCACACGGTGAAGGTCCTCGGTCTGAATATGAAACCACAGATCGAGGCTTATCTTAGGAAAGACAACTGCCTGAACATCACTCGCATTGCCGCCAAGCTCTCCAATTTTATCGAGTATTTGCCAGCAGTCCGCACTGAAGTCGTGGAGCTTGAAGTCTTTCGACTTGGACAAAAAGAGCTGAATCGCATGCGCAGCAGAAGTCTTTCCGCTGTTGTTAGCTCCAACAAATATCGTCACATCGCGCTCAAGCTCGATGTGAACGTCCTTCAACCGCCGAAAGTTCCGTATATGGAAAGAATGCAAATACATGTCGAATTGACTCTGCTGTTTAGAGAGGGTTAGCGTACTGCGTGGCAATTGGCGTTCCCAACAACCCCAATAGTACATCGACTCGACTTCGCGGGGTGGTCCTCGCCCGGGGGGGAAAAACACTCCTATTTTCAAGGACTTCCTCACTGCGTACAACGACCACGTGGTGGCCTGCACCGAGGAAGTCCATGAACTCTTCACCCACTCGGACCGTCCCGAGATGCGCATGTTGACGGTGGAAAAAGGCCAGTCGAGCCACTTCTGCCGCACGCTTGATGTAGCGGGAACGACTCTCCGTGGCCACGGACGCCATCGACCCGGAGAGCGAGGTGGGCGCGGCGCTCGGGGCCCTCTTCACGGGGGCCGTCCGGCCGACCTCCGACTCGGAGCGGGATGTCCTCGCCCGGGAGGCCGAACCCGCGCGCCTCATGGGCCCGGAGGGAGTGACGTGGACCCGGTTGGTGGCGGAGGTGCTGGGCGCGGGGACGCCTTCCGCTCCCCGCGCCATCCACCCCCGAGTGCGCAAGGTCCTCCGGCTGCTGCGCGACCTGCCCCCCGAGGGAGACGCCTCGCTTCCCGCGCTCGCCGCTCAGGTGAGCTTGTCCCCCGGGCGCTTGATGCACGCCTTCACGGAATCCATCGGGTTGCCCCTGCGGCCCTATCTCGCCTGGCTGCGGCTCCAGCGCGCCGCCGCGGGCATCGTGTCGGGCATGCCCATGGGTGAGGCCGCGCATGCCGCGGGCTTCACCGACTCGGCTCACATGTCGCGCACCTTCCGGCGCATGCTGGGCATGCCGCCCTCGGCGTTGCGGCCCCCGCCGTAGCCAACTCGTACAAGCCAGGACCGGAGGCGTGCGGTACATCCCCCGCATGATGACGAACCGGACCGAAGGCCTTCTCCCCTGGCAATGGAAGCTCTACCCGGGCAATCACGCCGAGCGCCGCAACCTGCTGCTGCATGGGGTGTCGGTGCCCGTGTTCCAACTGGGCACGGTGCTGCTCGTGGCCTCGCCCTTCGTGGGCCTGGCGGGGGCGTTGCCCGGAATCGCCGCCATGGTGGGCGCGGTGGCGGTCCAGGGCCGGGGCCACCGTCGCGAAACGACTCCGCCCGTCCCCTTCCAGGGCCCCTTCGACGTCTTCGCCCGCATCTTCCTGGAGCAGTGGGTGACGTTCCCCCGGTTCGTTCTGTCGGGCGGCTTCGCCCGGGCGTGGCGCGCGACGAGTTCAGGGACGCGGTAGGTTCAAGGCCACCACGCACGCCTTCATGGATACGCTCCAAGTCCAGACCCCTTCTATTGGGTCGTCCAACCCAATACGTACCCAGTACATCCGACACGGCGGCCCCCATTCGTGAGCCAACCCCGGTACGAGCCTTCGTGCTATGGATACCGCGTCTCACGGCGTGGCAAGGAAGGCCCCGGAATGCTCACGATCCCAAGTGAACTGGAGCCGGGAACCCAGGTGGGCCGCTGGCGCGTGGTGGAGCGTCTGGGCGTCGGCGGCCAGGGCGCGGTCTACCGCGTGGAGGACATGGAGCACCCCGGCGACTTCTATGCCCTCAAGCTCGCGCTGCATCCCCAGGATGCGCGGGCCGAGCGCGAGGTCGCCCTGATGATGATCCGGGCCGTGCACCCGGGCGTGGCTCGCTTCCACGGCTGTGCTCGCTGGCCCCACCCTCGCCAGGGTGTCCTCGGTTTCCTCATGGACTGGGTGCCCGGCCTCCCTCTTCACCTGTGGGCCGAAACAGGGGACATCACCTTCCGGCGGCTCGCCGAGGTCGGCGGCAAGGTGGCGCTCACCCTGGACGAATTACACGCCCGGGGCGTGCTCCATCGTGACCTCAAGCCCGAGCACATCGTCATTCGCGAGACCGACGGGGAGCCCGTCCTGCTCGACTTCGGCGTGGGTTGGTACGAGGGTGCCGTTCCGCTCACCACCGGCCCCCTGCCGCCCGGGACGCTGCATCTGCTCAGTCCCGAAGCCGTCCGCTTCCTATGGAAAAGCCCCGAGCGCCCCGGCGAGCACTACGTCTTCCACCCCACGGATGACCTCTACGCCCTCGGTGTCTGTCTCTACAGGGCCGTGACCGGGCATTACCCCTTCCCCGAACGCCTGCCTCCGGACCTGCTGCAGTACGCCATCGTCCATCAGGCGCCACCAACTCCCATGGAGGTGAATCCCCGGGTCCCTCGGGCGCTCAGCGAGGTCATCGTCCAACTGCTGGCGAAGACGCCCCAGGCTCGCTACCCGAGCGGCAAGGCTGTCCACGAGGCCCTGGCGGCGGCCCAGTCCGGAGTGGCGTGGGACAGCCGTCTCTTCGATTGGGATGAGGCGGAAACGGGACGTATCCGCAGACCCGAACGCCCCCGGTTGTCCTGGACGGAGCCCCCCTCCCCTATACCCGGGACACGGAGGCGGCGAGGCGACTGGCCGTGGCGGCTCGGACTCGCGGCGGCGGTGCTGTGGCTACTCCTGCCTGGCGTGCTCTTACCGCGAGCCCCCCCGGCGCCTCCCATTCTGGCCGAGGAGCGGACGACGGATGCGCGAGTCGGGCCCACACCGCCCCGCTCCAAGGCGGAGCCCCGCCCGGTTCCCAATCAGAAGCACGCACCGTGTACTGCGGAATTCGAGTTGGAACTCTCTGGAGCGTGTTGGCTTCCCCTGAAGCATCAACCTCCGCGCTGTCCACCCCAGGCCGTGGCTCACGAGGACATGTGCCTCCTGCCCGTAGCGGCCCCGCGCTCCATTCCGGTCAGCGTGGACGGGGGTGCGCCCGAGACTCAATGACTCACCCCCAGGGCGATAGGTTCAGCCCTTCACGCTGCCCAGCAATGCCTCCCACACCTCGTCCAGGCCCAGCTTCTCCGTGGCCGAGAAGGACAACACCGCCTCGCGCGGCAGGGACAACTGCTCGGCGAGCGCCGCGAGCCGGGGCTTGCGCTTCGCCTTGGGCATCCGGTCGATCTTCGTGGCCACCACCAGGATGCGCCGGTAGTTCTGCAGGTAGTCGAGCGTCTGGAAGTCGTCCGGGGTGGGGCCCACCTCGGCGTCGATGATGCTCACCACCACCTTCAGGTCCCGGCGCTTCTCCAGGTAGGTGGTGATCATCGACTGCCACTCGGCGCGCTCGCTCTTGCTCACCTTGGCGAAGCCGTAGCCGGGCAGGTCGCAGAAGCGCACCAGGTGCGGCTTGCCGTCGCGCTCCACGTCCACGTCGAAGAAGTTGAGTGTCCGGGTACGCCCGGGGGTGTTCGACACGCGCACGAGCTTCTTGCGGCCCGTGAGGGCGTTGATCATGGACGACTTGCCCACGTTGGAGCGCCCCACGAAGGCGATCTCCGGGGCGAGGCTGGTGGGGTAGCCCTTGGGCTCCACCGCCGTGGTGAGGAAGCGGGCGTCGAGGATCTTGATCACGCTATTTCTTCTTGGAGGCCTCGGGCGGGGGACTCTCCGCGCGAGGGTTCTTGTTGCCGGCCCGCTCAGCGGACCAGTGGTCGATGGCCTTGAGGGACTCGACGAAGTTGAAGGGCTTGAGTGACGGGGACGAGGCGTCGTGACAGGTGCGGCACGCCTTCTCCGACGGGTCCACGAGGCCCACCAGCCGCGCCAGCTCCGCGTCCTTCATCACATAGGAGGGCGAGTAGTACTGACCGGCGCCGTGGCACGTCTCGCACGTGACATGCGACACGCCCTGGGAGGCCTGGTCCGGCGCATGGCAGGACAGGCAGCGGGCGTCCTTCTGTTGCGCCGGGCTGAGCGAATCCCCGGCCCGGGCATGCTTGGACTGCATCCAGGCGTCATAGGCCGCCGGATGGCAGCCCTTGCAGCTCTCCGGGCCGAGAAGATCCGCCGCCCCGGCGGCACCACGCAGGCCGAGGACGAACATGAGGGTCAGGAGCGAGGGGCCGAGAGCACGCATCGCTCCGGTCACTAGCAGACGCATGTGGGGGGAGCAAGGCGCGGGTAGGAAACACAAGCCGGTGAGCGCTTGAGACGACCCGGACGAATCCGCTACATGCTGGGGACATGAAGACCCTCACCCTCGTCGCCGTGCTCCTCGCCGCCGCGCCCGTGGTGGCCAAACCCTGGCAGGGCATCGAACCCGGACAGGCTCGGCGTGACAGTGTCATCAAGAAATTCGGAGAGCCCTCCCGGGTCGTCACGGCCGAGGGCAAGGAGCTCATCGCGTATTTCGACCAGAAGGCCATCAAGGGCACGCTCCAGGTGCAGTTCACCGTGGACGTGAACACCCAGCAGGTCGAGCGCATCTCCGTCTTCCCCGGCCCCATCGTGGACAAGGAATCGGTGGAGAGCACCTATGGCCCGGCCTGCCCCTCGGGCAAGGCGCCCGCCAACGCCTGCTACCAGAAGAAGCTGACGGAGGAGTTCCGCACCTACCTCTTCTATGCCCGCCTGGGGCTGGCCGTGTTCCTCAACGAGGACGGCAAGACGGTCCAGTCGCTCACCTTCACCGCCCAGAACACGAAGTAGGCCCGGGTGAAGATCTACGGACTGACGGGCGGCATCGCATCGGGCAAGAGCACGGCGAGCCGGATGTTCCGCGAACTGGGCGCCGAGGTGATGGACGCGGATGTGCTCGCGCGCGAGGTGGTGGAGCCGGGCACCCCCGGGCTCGCGGTCGTGGCGGAGCGGTTTCCCGGGGTGGTGGGGCTCGACGGCCAGTTGGACCGGGCGAAGCTGGGCGCGCGCATCTTCGGGGATCCCGCCGAGCGCGCCGCCCTCAACGCGCTGCTCCATCCGCTCATCCGCGAGCGCTTCCTGCTGCGCACCCAGGAGCTCGCCGAGTCGGGAGTGAAGCGCCTCCTCTATGACGTGCCCCTGCTCATCGAGAGTGGGCTGCACGAGACGATGGAGGGGGTGGTGCTGGTGTGGGTGCCTCGTGACATCCAGCGCGAGCGGTTGATGCGGCGCGATGGCCTGTCCGAGGAGGCCGCGGAGGCGAGGCTCGCCGCTCAGTTGCCACTGGACGGCAAGCGCGCGCACGCCCACTGGGTGGTGGACAACTCGGGAGACCCGGAGGCCACCCGTGCACAGGTGCACGCCGTGTGGACAGAGCTGCTCGCGCGAAGCTAGGCCGGAGCGGGTTCCACTGTATGCTCCCCGCCCCATATGAGTGACACGCGCAAGCAAGCCCGTGGCGAGGCCGGGACGTACTTCATCACCGGCTATCCGGGCTTCATCGGCAAACGGCTGGTCGAGCACATCCTCCGCGAGGAGCCCAAGGCCCATGTCTACGCCCTGGTGCAGCCCAAGCATCTCAAGGAGGCCCAGCAGCTCGCCACCCGGCTCAAGGGCCTGGGCGGCACGTTGGAGCTGCTCACCGGCGACATCGTGGACATGCACCTGGGCCTGTCCGGCGAGGAGTATCAGCGGCTGTGCGCGCGGGTGACGCACATCTACCACCTGGCCGCGGTCTTCTACCTAAGCGTGCCCAAGGAGACGGCCTGGCGCATCAACGTGGATGGCACGCGCAACGTGCTGGAGCTGGCACGCGACTGCGAACACCTCCAGCGCTTCAACTACTTCTCCACCTGCCACGTGTCCGGTGACCGGCTGGGCGTCATCGCCGAGGACGAGCTGGACTGCGGCCAGGCCTTCCGCAACGTCTACGAGGAGACGAAGTTCCACGCCGAGCAGCGCATCCAACGCGCCGCCGCGAGCCTGCCCGTCACCATCTTCCGCCCGTGCAGCGTGGTGGGCGACTCGCGCACCGGGGAGATCGACCGCTTCGAGGGCCCCTACTACCTGGGCATCCTCCTGGTGACGAGTCCGCTCGTCATGCCCCTGCCCCTGCCCGGCAACGGCGTGGCCCCGCTCAACGTGGTGCCCGTGGACTACGTGGTGAAGGCCGTCTGGGCGCTGTCGCATGACCCTCGCGCCGTGGGCCGCACCTTCCACCTGGTGGACCCCAACCCCATGAGCGCCCGCCGCGTCTACGAGCGCATCGCCGAGCAGTCGAACAAGAAGCTGCCCCGCTTCAACCTCTCCGCCCGGGCCGCGGACGTGATGCTGCGCCTGCCCGTGCTGGAAAAGCTCGCCCGGCCCCAGCGCGCCGCGCTCGGCTACGTCAACCACCTGGCCATCTACAACTGCCACAACACCCTGGAGCTGCTGGACGGCACCGGCATCCGCTGCCCTCCCCTCGCCTCCTACCTGGATCAACTCGTGGCCTACGTGCGCGATCAGTACCGCCAGCGCCACGAGCGCTCCTCCGAGGTGGAGGATCCCCTCGACCTGAGTCCCTCTCCGTCCGAGGACGACGCCGACGCCGATCTCCCGAGGAGCCGCTGACCCATGCGCCACGTCCTCTCCGCCCTGCCCCTCCTGGGCCTCGCCGCCCTGCTCGGCACCGGTTGTCTCGCCACCACCGAGCCTCCCGTCGTGAAGGATCCCTGCGATCCCAACCCCTGCACCCAAGGGGACAAGACCACCTGCTTCAACGACAACGGCCGCGCGAGCTGTCTGTGCAAGCAGGGCACGATCCCCCGGCCCAATGGCTCGTGCGAGCCCATCTCCGCGGCCAACTGCCCCGAGCACGCGGGCGACGGCTCCGAGCCGGATGACTGCATCGCCCGGGCCCTTCCGCTCGCGCCCACTACCCCGGTCACCGAGCGGACCATCGAGCCCGTGGGCGACTACGACTTCTTCCGGATCGACGGCACCGCGCGCAACGTCTACACCCTCTCGGCGGAACCCGGGACGGGCTCGCTCCTGCCTCGACTGGACGTCTTCGATCAGCAGGGCGTCTGGCTGACGGCCCTGGATGGCTCCCCCAAGGTGACGCTCGGATTCAAGGCCCGCGTCGGCGCGCCCTATTACGTGCGCGTGAGCCACTCCCCGAAGGATCCCTCGGCGGGCACCGGTGGGTACACCCTGAACCTCGCGACGCCCGTGGTGGACGACCATGGGGACACGACCACCGAGGCCACCACCTTCACCCCGAGCCCCGCGGGCAGCGGCTCGCCCGCCACGATCTCCGGCCGCTTCGAGTACGGGCAGGACGACGACTTCTTCTCCTTCCCCGTGGTGCTCAACGCCATCTACCGCATCGAGTTCGACACCGCCTCCGGCCGCGTCATCCCCGCGCTCGCCGCCTTCATCCGCGAGGACGTGAAGAACCCGTTCCGCACCGCGCAGAACGCCTTCATCGAGTTCAGGGCGGACTCGAGCACCACGGTGTACCTGGATCTCTACTCGGGAAGCGCGGAGCCGGGCAGCTACGCCTTCAGAGTTCTCGAGTACCGTTAGCGCCCCGCGTCAGGATGATGTCCTGGTCCAACAACTGGACCAGGACACGCATCGTCTCCAGCCGGGACATGCCCGAGACGGAGAAGAGCGCCTCGTAGCTCAGCAGTCCGTCGATGCGCGACAGCAGGAAGCCCATGCGCGCATCCAGGCTGAGCTTCATCAACTCCGCCATGCGCAGCTTCAACAGGGGCACCTGCCGGGTGTCTCCCAGCCGCGCCTCCAGGAGGGCCCGCTGAGCGCTCACGCACCGCTCGCGCGCCGCCTCCAGCCGCTCATCCTCCGGATCACACTCCTCGGCCTTGCGCAGCAGTTCCAACGCGCTCGCCACATCTCCCAGCCCGAGCAGCTCCTCCACGCCCACCAGCAGCGTGCTCACCTCGCGCGAATACCCGGGCGCGAACTCCTCCCCAGCGGGGGAGCAAGCCGCCTCCTCGGACTCGGCCAGGAAGGCCAGCACATCGGCCGTGATGGACGGCATGGACCCCGTCTCCCCGGCCAACAGCATCTCCTCGTCCTCCAACAGGACGACGCTCACCTCCACCTGGGACGGAGTCGCGGGCGCATCCGCCATCACACCCAGGGCGGACGCGGCGAGCACCTGCGGCGCCACGCTGGAATACGAAGAATCGCTCTGCATAAGCCACCCCCTCGCCTCGCGCCTTGGGGGGAAAACGAAGCCCGAGATCGGAAAAACCTGGAAAGCGCAACGGCCTTTCAAAATCCTAAAGGCTCACGGGGTCTCCGTCAACACCCCGGGTGGATTTTTGCAGGTGGAGAATAAGCGCGGGCTTCTCGGGAACGACGCGCCCCCCAGCCGGGCGGCACCCTCCTGGGGGCGCGGCACCCGGCCGGAGCGGCGATGAGGCGACGACTCAGGCCTTGAGCGCGCGCTCGAGCAGGCGGACGCCCTGGTCGAGGTCGTCGTGCGACACGGTGTAGGCCGGGGCGAAGCGCAGCGTCTTCTCACCCGCGGCGTTGATGAGCAGGCCGAACTCGCGGCACTTCGCGATGATGGGGGCGGCGTCCTGGAAGAGCTCCACGCCGATGAGCAGGCCCATTCCGCGCACCTCCTTGATGATGGTGGGCAGACGGCCCTGCAGGTCGCGCAGGCGGCCGAGGAAGAACTCCCCCTTCTGCGCCACGTCGCGCAGCATCTGCGGCTCGCTCACCTTGCGGATGACGACGTTGGCCGCGACGGCGGCGATCAGGTTGCCTCCAAAGGTGGAGCCGTGGGTGCCCGGCGTCAGGCTCTTGCCAGCCTCCTCGGTGCACAGCATGGCGCCAATGGGCATGCCGTTGCCGAGCGCCTTGGCCAGGCTGATGGCGTCCGGGAGGATGTCCTCGTGCTGGTAGGCGAAGACCTTCCCGGTGCGGCCCATACCGGTCTGGATCTCATCCACGAGCAGGAGCAGCCCCTGCTCGTCGCACAGGGTCCGCAGGGCCTTGAGGAAGCCCGGGGGCGCCTGACGCACGCCGCCCTCGCCCTGGATGGGCTCCACGAGGATGGCCGCGGTGCGCTCGCTCACCGCCTTGCGCACGGCGTCGATGTCCCCGTAGGGCACGTGGGAGAAGCCCTCGGGCAGCGGCTCGAAGCCCTTCTGGTACTTCGGCTGTCCGGTGGCCGTGAGCATGGCCAGCGTGCGGCCATGGAACGAGTTCTCGAAGCAGATGACCTCGTAGCGGCCCGGCTGGCCCCGGTCCTTCTGCACCTTGCGCGCGAGCTTGACCAGCGCCTCGTTGGCCTCTCCGCCCGAGTTGCAGAAGAAGGCGCGCTGCAGGCCCGACGCGGCGGTGAGCCGGGCGGCCAGGTCGATCTGCGGCTGCGAGTAGAAGACGTTGGACACGTGCCACAGCTTGTCGATCTGCCCGCGCACCGCCGCCACCACCTCGGGGTTGCAGTGGCCCAGGCCGCACGTGGCGATGCCACTGAGCAGGTCCAGATACTCGCGCCCATCCGCGTCCCACACGCGCGAGCCCAGCCCGCGCTCCAGGACGATGGGCTGCTGCTTGTAGTTCTGCAGCAGGTGCGCCTTGGCCTTGTCGATCCACTGCTCGTTCTTGGCCGTGGACGCGGAGCCTCGCGACGCGGCATCCGCCTTGAGGGAGCTCAGGGAAGACAGGGACGACATGGGGGACTCTCCTAGGGGGGATACGACTAGAGGATGTAGCGCGAGAGATCTTCGTCCTGCACCACGGACGCGAGCCGCTCGCGTACGTAGACCGCATCGATGCGCAGGGTCTTCGGTCCCTGCTCACTTGCCGTGAATGATACCTCGTCGAGCAATCGTTCGAGCACCGTGTGCAATCGTCTGGCCCCGATGTTTTCCGTCCGCTCATTGACGTCCTGGGCGATGCGCGCGATCTCCGCGACAGCGTCATCGGAAAAATCCAGGCGAACCCCCTCCGTGTCCAGCAGGGCGGTGTATTGCCGCAGAAGCGAATTGCGGGGCTCGCGCAGGATGCGCACCAGATCCTCGCCGCTGAGCGGCTCGAGCTCCACGCGGATGGGGAAGCGGCCCTGCAGCTCGGGGATGAGGTCGCTCGGCTTGGAGACGTGGAAGGCGCCCGCGGCGATGAAGAGCATGTGGTCCGTCTTCACCTGGCCGTACTTGGTGTTGACGGTGGAGCCTTCGACGATGGGCAGGATGTCGCGCTGCACGCCCTCGCGCGACACGTCCGGGCCCCCCTTCCCACCGCCCTCGCGGCTGGCGATCTTGTCGATCTCGTCGATGAAGATGATGCCGCTCGTCTCCGCGCGGACGATGGCCTCGCGGTTGACGCGATCCGTGTCCACCAGCCGCGCGGACTCCTCCTGCTCCATGAGCTTGAGGGCCTCGGGGGCACGCACCTTGCGCCGCCGCGAGCGGTTCATGCCCGGCATGTTCTTGAAGAGATCCTGCAGGTTCACGCCGATCTCCTCCATGCCCTGGCCGGAGAAGTTGCGCATGAAGGTGGGCGAGCCGCCCTCGGCCGTCTCCACTTCCACTTCCTGATCATCGAGCGTGCCGGCGCGCAGGCGGGCGCGCAGCTTCTCGCGCTCGGCGTCACCGAGCCGGGGCACGGCGGGAGGAGGAGGCGGAGGTGCCATGAAGCCCATGCCCCCAGACGGACGAGCGGCGGGGCCATTGCCTGACAGGAGCTGGGCGAGCCGATCCTCGGCGAGTTCGATGGCGCGCTCACGGACCTTCTCCATCTCCTCGTCCCGCACGAGCGCGATGGCGGACTCCACGAGGTCGCGCACCATGGACTCGACGTCGCGGCCCACGTAGCCCACCTCGGTGAACTTGGAGGCCTCCACCTTGACGAAGGGGGCCTGGGCGAGCTTCGCGAGCCGCCGGGCGATCTCCGTCTTCCCCACGCCCGTGGGGCCGATCATGATGATGTTCTTGGGGTGGATTTCGTCGCGCAGGTCATCGGAGACCTGCTGGCGGCGCCAGCGGTTGCGCAGGGCGATGGCCACGGCGCGCTTGGCGGCGTTCTGGCCGACGATGTAGCGGTCCAGCTCGCCCACCACTTCGCGAGGCGTGAAGGCGGGGCTCTTGCGTGGGTTGCTCACGGCGGGGTTCCCTCAGAGCTCTTCGTAGGAGACGTTGGAGTTGGTGTAGACGCAGATGTCGGCGGCGATCTGCATGGAGTAGGTGGCCACCTCGCGCGCGGACAACTGGGTGTGGGTCATGAGGGCCCGCGCGGCGGACAGCGCATAGGAGCCCCCGCTGCCCACGGCGGCGATGCCGTGGTCCGGCTCGATGACGTCGCCCGCGCCGGAGAGGATGAACGTCTTCTCGCGGTCGGCCACGATGAGCAGCGCCTCCAGGCGGCGCAGGAAGCGGTCGGTGCGCCAGTCCTTGCCCAGCTCCACGCACGCGCGGGCGAGGTTCTTCTGGTGCTCCTTGAGCCGGGCCTCGAAGCGCTCGAAGAGGGTGAAAGCGTCGGCGGTGCTGCCGGCGAACCCGGCGAGCACGGAGCCATCGCCGATCCGGCGGACCTTCTTCGCCGTGTTCTTCATGATGGTCTTGTCGAGACTGACCTGACCGTCGCCCGCGATGACGACCTTCGACTCGCGGCGCACACAGAGGATGGTGGTGCCATGGAACATCCCAGGGGTTTAACAAGCGCGCCCGGACGTTTCCACGACACTCCCACGGCACGTCGAAAGGGCTGTTCGCCCCCTCACGCCCGGGGATGCGCCGCGTCGTAGACGGCCTGGAGCTGCTCCCAGCTCACGTGCGTATAGCGCTGGGTGGTGGACAGGCTCGCGTGGCCGAGCAGTTCCTGGATGCTGCGGATGTCCGCCCCGCCCCCGAGCAGGTGCGTGGCGAACGAGTGGCGCAGGGCGTGCGGGCTCACCTTGCGCTGCAGCGCGCACGCCAGCACGTGCGCGTCCAGGTGCCTCGCGATGCTGCGCGGCGTCAAACGGCCGCCCCGGTAGTTGAGGAACACCGCCTCCGTGTCCTGTCCCTCGCGCGGCTCGGCGAGCAGTTCTCCCCGGCGCGCCAGGTACGCCTCGAGCGTGCGGATGGATTGCGCGTTCACCGGGCACAGGCGCTCCTTGCTGCCCTTGCCCATCACCCGGATGATCCGGCCCCCGTGGTCCACGTCCAGCAGGTTCATGCCGCACAGCTCGCTGATGCGCAGGCCTCCGCCATAGAGGATTTCCAGGATGGCCCGATCCCTCAGCCCCAGCACCGTGTCCTTCGAGGGCACCTCGAGGATGGCGAACAGCTCGTCCACGGGCAGCACCTTGGGCAGCTTCTTGGGCTGCTTGGGGCTCTTCACGAGCTTGGCCGGACTGCCGGGCAGAAGCTTCTGCCGCACCAGGTACTTGTAGAAGCTCTTGATGCTCGCGAGCTTGCGCGCGCGGCTCGCCGGGGCGTGCTCCACCGCGAGGGTGCCCAGGTAGCCCCGGATGGCCGCGTGCGAGGCCGACAACAGGGTCAGCTTCATCCGCTCCATCAGGTAGCGCTCGAAGCCCACCAGATCGATGAAGTAGTTGCGCACGGTGTGGGGGCTCGAGCCCTTCTCGTCCACGAGGTGGACCCGGAACTTCTCCAGCAGGGGCGACAGCGCGGCGGTGCTCATGGGTAGCCGCTAGCGTAGACGCCACCGGGGCTCCCGCAAGCTTCCGCCAGGGAAGCGGACACGGGCCCGGTCGCGAAGACATACTCCGGGTATTATAGTGGACCGGGGCGCCTCCTTGTCCGGCCCCCCTCATGCCAGGAGATCCACCTTGATTACCCAGAGCGGTCCCGAGCGGCGTCGCCATCCCCGTCACCGGGTGCGTCAGCGCATCCAATTCCTGCGGGGCGAGAGCGAGGTCGCGGGAGAAATCTTCAACATCTCCCGCTCCGGGTGCTTGCTCGTCACGCCCGTGGCGATGCGCGTGGGCGAGCAGTTCGCCGTCCACCTGCCCACGCTCGGAGGGCATACCCAGGTCATCCAGGTGGTGCGCATCCGCCCGGTGGGCATGTGGTACGTCGTGGCTGTCAACTTCGAGCCCCAGTTGTTCGACGAGTCCGTCCTGCTCAAGCTCGCCAGCCAGGACACGGGCCCCCAAGAGGAGCCCGAGCAGCTCTTCTGAGCGCGGCTACCCCGCCTTGCGCGCCACCAGGAGGTGCAGGCAACCGGTGTCCTCGGTCCACACCTCCTTGGACTGCACGCCGGGGAGCCCGTCCAGCAGCCGCAGCAGCTCCTCCGGCTCCCGGTAGATGAGGTACCAGTCCAGCGCGCTCTCGGTGAAGAGGTGCATGGGGTTGCGGGCGTTGAAGTTGCCCAGCACCAGGCGGCCTCCCGGGGCCAGTCCGTCCCAGAGCTTCGTGGTGAGCCGCCGCGCGAAGCGCTCCGTCAGGTAGTCATAGAGCCCGATGGAGTAGATGAAGTCCTGTGAGGCGGGGACGAGCTCGCTGCGATTGCGCAGCAACTCCAGCACCGAGCCGCACCACAACCGAAGCGCCTCGTGCCGGGTGGCCGGCAGCGCGCCCACGCGAGTGAAGTGGCCGAGCGCCGAGTCCAGCGCGCCCTGGTCCTGATCCATCAGCGTCACCCCCTCGAAGGAGATGTCGCGCGCCACCGCGACGAGCTCGGGCGCCGAGCCGGACGCCACGTTCATCACCCTGCGGGCCCCGCGCGCGTGCTCCTCGCGCAGCAGCGCGCTCAGTTGATCCCGGCGGTTGCGCACCGCCTGGAAGCCCGGCAGCTCCAGCGCCCACGTGTCCATCCAGCGCTCGAGGTGCGTCTCGCCCTCGGGCTGGCGCCGGTAGAGGGCCTCCATCATCAGGAAGTCTCCCGCGTAGCCGCGGGGCTTCTCCCAGCAGCGCCGCAGCACCGCGCTCTTCCAGATGTGAGGACCGGCCTCGGCACGGAAGCGTTCCTGCTCCGGCGAGGCGCGCGCGAGGCCCGGTGCACCCGGAGCGCTCCCCGCCCGCCAGACCTCGAGCAGAAGCGTGTTGAGCCGTGCCGCGTCCTCGGACGTGGGCGGGCTTGCGACTCGCTCGGAATTTTCCAATTCCGCCAACCACGCACACAGCGTGGAGAGCGCTGTTTCAAACGGTGCGGACAACGAAGGTGCGACAGAGCGGCGGGTGAGCGGATTCAAGGCGGTCGTACCTACCTGTGGCGCACGCGCAGTCCCCGAACGGAGGACCCGGAGTTGTCATTGTGTCAGAATCAACGAACCATGCCATCGCTTACCAACCAGGAATGTGCGCAGCGGATGGGCCTCGCTCCGGAGACGGCAACGGTAAGGGGCCTCATCTTCAACGCGGTCTTCAAGCTGGTGAAGCAGCACCACGGCGACACCGTGGCGGATACGTTGCGCTCCAGCGTCTCGAAGAAGCCGCTGGTGGATTTCTTCTCCTATCCCGCCCGCGACTTCCTCCAGGTCCTCTTCAAGGCGGCCGAGCAACTCACGCCGCAGTACGGTTCGAGCGAAGCGGCCATCCGGGCCTGCGGCGCGGCGGCGGTCGGAGGGTTCTTCGATTCCGGCGTGGGCCGGACGCTGACCAGCATCATCGGCAAGGGAGATCCCAAGCGGCTCTTCTCCAACGCGCCCACGGCCTATTCCACCGCCGTGAACTATGGCCGGCGCGAGTGCACCGTGCTGGGTGAGCGCAAGCTCTGCCTGCGCTTCACCGGAGACATGCAGCCGGTGGAGTTCCACCAGGGTCTGCTGGAGGCGGCGCTCCGGGGCGTGGGCTGCCAGGGCCGCGTGGAGGTCCGCCGGTTGGGGCTCGACGAGGCGGATTACCTCATCGAGTGGTGAGTGGCGTCACAGCCGGGCGGGCGCCACGTACACGCCCGCGCTCGCGCCCTTGAGCACGTACACCGCGAGCGAGTCGTTCGGGCCGGCGAAGTACACGGGCAGCTGGGCACCCTGATCGAGCGTCTTGCGTGCCTGCGTCTTCACGTCATAGAGGGCCACGTCGAAGGTGTCCGAGTCCATGCGCGCCGAGGTGGCCAGCACGCGCCCTCCGTCCTTGGAGATCTTGTAGCTGTAGATGCCCTGCAACCACGTGAGCGGCGTGGCCTCGGAGGCGGCGGGCAGGGGCAGCGCCCTGAAGTCACAGGCGCGGCCCTCACGCGTGCAGCCCGCGCGGAAGACGAGCGCCTGGTTGTCCGGCGCGAAGCCGTAGCCGAACACACCCGCCTGCGCCTTGCGCGCCTTCTCCTCGGTGCCCACCGGGTAGAGCATCAAGTCCACCGAGTAGACGGGCTTCAAGAAGCGCGACAGGAAGGCCACGTGCTTGCCGTCCGCGCCCCAGGTGAAGTTGGGAACGCGGCTGCCCACGAGCTTCGGCTCGCCGTCGGGCAACGTCACCACGCCCATCAGCCCCGCGCCCGCGGGCTGGTCGTACTTCGCCAGGAAGCCCAGCGCCTGGGAGTCCGGCGAGAAGGCCAGCTCCTTCACGCCATCGCCCACCTTGCGCCCGAGGATGCCCGAGGCCGGCCCCACGACCAGGTCGCCCAACAACTCGGGCTTGCCCCCGTCGTTGCGCGCCAGCCACTTCGAGTCCGGCGAGAAGGCGAACGCCGTCGTCCCCGTGGCCACCTTCTTGCCCGTCCACTCGGGGGACTCGGCCACATACAGATCATACGTGCTCGCGCTGCCTCGCGATTGGTAGGCCACGAAGTGGGAGTCCGGAGACACCACGTAGTCACCCACCTGGTCTCCCAGCACGCGCGGCTCGGCCGCCTTGTCGTCCGCCGGGGCCTCCGCCGCCACCGCCAGCAGGCTGCCCGCCGCCGCCAGCTTGCGCTTGAAGAAGAGCGTCTTGCCGTCCGGGGAGAAGCCCGCCGTGGACACCTCGCCGCCCACCTGCCGGAAGGGCCCCGCGGGCAGCGGCCCCAGCTTGAGCACGCCCCCATCCACGAAGGCCAGCCGCGTCCCGTCCGGGCTCGGCACGAAGTACGTCACCGCCCCGCCGATGCGCTGGGGCTCGGCCGTGGGCTCCGTCAGCACGAGCGCGTGCAACATCCCGGACTGGTTGGCCAGGTTGTACCCGGTGAGGAACAGCACGTGCTTGGAGTCCGGCGTGAAGAGCAGCCCGCCGGGCACGTTCGTCACCCCGTCGCCCAGCTTGCGGGGCAGGCCCCCTTCCACTGGCACCACGTACAGCTCGCCCAGGCGCATCTGCGGCGGAATGCCCTCCACCGTCGGCTTGCGCGTCTTCTTCAAATACGAGGCGAAGCGCCCATCCACCGACATCCGCAGATCCTCGGCCGCGCCCTCCGCGAGCAGCACCCCCACCCCGCCCACGGCCGCCGCGGCCCTCGAGCCCGAGCCCGACGCCTGCGCCTTGCCGTCCTCGCTCCGCTTGCAGCCCACCAGTGCGAGCGCCACCAGCGCTCCCGTCCACACCATTCGTCGGCTCATGCGCTCCTCCGGGGCTCGTCGGCGGGGGGCACGCTCGGCAACCACGTGGCCAGATCCGCGCGCGCCCGCTCCGCGTACTTCACCCGCTTGTCCGCCTTCTTGAAGCGTCCCTCCAGGGGCGGAAACAGTCCGAAGATGATGTTGGAGGGCTGGTAGTCGTAGTCCGGCGGGTGCGCCTCGCCCGTCACGTGCCGGTAGAGCGCGCCCAGGGCCGTGGTGGCCGGCGGCGGCACGAACTCGGTCCCCGTCAGCCGCGCGTACACCGCCAGCGCCGTGAGGTAGCCGCACGCCGCCGACTCCACGTACCCCTCCACCCCGGTGATCTGCCCCGCGAAGAACAGCCGCGGCTCGGCCTTGAGCGACAAGTCCCGCCCGAGCAGCCGCGGCGAGTCGATGAAGGTGTTGCGGTGGATCTGCCCCATGCGAAGGAACTCGGCGTTGGCCAGGCCCGGGATGCAGGTGCTGAAGATGCGCTTCTGCTCGCCCCACGTCAGGCGCGTCTGGAAGCCCACCATGTTCCAGGACGTGCCCGCCTTGTCCTCCATGCGCAGCTGCACCACCGCGTGGGACTCGGTGCCCGTGCGCGGGTCCACCAGGCCCACCGGCTTCATCGGTCCGAAGGCCAGCGTCTGATCGCCTCGCTCCACCATCACCTCGATGGGCAGACACCCTTCGAAGTAGCGGGGTTCCTCGAAAGCGTGCGGCTCGAGCTTCTGGCCCGCCTTCACCTCGGTGATGAAGCGCGTGTACTCGGCCTCGTTGAACGGCAGGTTGATGTAGTCGTCCCCCCCGCCCTTGCCATAGCGGCTCGCCCGGAAGGCGATGTTCATGTCGATGGAGTCCCCGGACACGATGGGGGCGATGGAGTCGTAGAAATAGAGCTTCTCGCCCACGTAGCGCTCGAGCTCCTTCGTGAGCGCGTCCGAGGTGAGCGGCCCGGTGGCCACCACCACCGTGCCCTCGGGCAGCGCGTCCACCTCGCCCGCCACCACCTCCACGCCCGGGGCCTCGTGCACCGCGCGGGTCACCGCCGCGGAGAAGGCATCCCGCTCCACCGCCAGCGCGTCCCCGGCCGGCACCCGGTGCGCGTCCGCGCTGCCGAGGATTACCGACGAGAGCGCGCGCAGCTCCGCGTGCAAGAGGCCAATGGCGCTCTCCGGGTTGTCCGAGCGCAACGAGTTGGAGCACACCAGCTCCGCGAACGCGTCCGTCTTGTGCGCGGGCGATCGACGCTGGGGCTTCATCTCCCGCAGCGTCACCGGCACTCCACGCCTCGCCAGTTGCCAGGCGCACTCGCTGCCCGCGAGGCCTCCGCCAATCACCGTCACCCGCTGAAACTTCACGTCCCGCCTACCTCTCTCCGGGGATTGCCTACCCCGATCCACTCCGGGCCCCTGTTAGCAGGCGCCCCCCCGCCCTGTCCCCGCCTTCCGCGCTCGGGTGTCCACCCTGGAAAATGGGCGCCCGGCCTCTCGCTCCCTCTCCGGCCTTGCGGCAGGTAGGAGGGGGAGCAGCAGTTACCCTACCTCCCCGTGACTCCTAGCTTTGGCCAGTTCATTCGCGCACGAAATCGAAGGGCACGCAGTTACACCTTTTCACGGGAGCGACAGGCCATGACCCGAGCCGATGATCTGATGAACATCCGCAGCATCTTGCAGAAGCGGCGCCGCGCCATCCTGAGTGCCACCGAGGGGACGCACCGCGAACTGACCGCGCTCAAGGACCAGGAGCGGGATCCCGAGTACGAAGAGCAAGCCCAGGCGGAGCTGGCGGACTACACCCTGTCCACGCTGATGGAGTCGCAACGGCGCGAGGTGATGCTCATCGACGCGGCGCTGCGGCGCATGGACATGGGCGTGTTCGGCGAATGCGTGGACTGTGGCGGCACCATTTCCATCGAGCGGCTGGAAGCACTGCCCTTCGCCATCCGCTGCGAGGAGGACGCGACGAGCCACGAGCTGGACATGCGAGGGGGCCACCAGCAGTCCATCCCCACCCTCTAGCCGAGGGCGGGGGCCAGGGGGAGCGAGGCGCCCCCCTGGCGTGGGACGTCACGCCGCCGAGGAGGCATCCGGCGAGGGGCTCGTGCCACTGGCCGCGGGAACGGCCTCCGGATCCTCGACCTGACGGCGGTAGTCGCACTCCTTGTTGGGGCAGGCCACGAACGGGCCATCCCGCTTGGAGAACTTCTGCAACAGGTAGGGCGACTGGCACTGCGGGCAGGACTCGGCGAGCGGCCGATCCCACGCGGCGAACTTGCAGTCCGGGTAGCGGTTGCAGCCGAAGAAGATCTTCCCGAAGCGGCTGCGGCGCTCGGTGAGGTAGCCCTGCTTGCAGTCCGGGCACGTCACGCCGATGGAGATGGGCTTGGACGTCTTGCACTCCGGGTAGCCCGAACAGGCGAGGAACTTCCCGAAGCGGCCGCGCTTGACCACCATGTTCTTGCCGCAGTTCGCGCAGAGCTCGTCCGTGGTCTCCTCCTCCACGATGACGATCTTGCCCTCCACGTCGCGCTTGAAGTCCTTGGTGTTCTTGCAGTCGGGGTAGTTCGAACAGGCCAGGAAGTGGCCCATCTTCCCCCACTTGATCACCATGATGTTGCCGCACTTCTCGCAGGCCACATCGGTCTTCACTTCCTCGCGCTTGACGTCGCGCATCTCCGTCTCGGCCTTCTCGAGCGTCTCCTTGAAGGGGGCGTAGAAGTCCTTGAGCACGGTCTTCCAGTTGGCCTCGCCCTCGGAGATCTGATCGAGCTTCTCCTCCATGCTGGCCGTGAACGTCACGTCCAGCTCGTGGGGGAAGTGCTTGACCAGCAGATCATTGCAGATGAGCCCGAGGTCCGTGGGACGGAAGCGGCCCTCCATCTTCTCCGCGTACTTCTTGTCCTGGATGGTGGAGAGGATGGCGGCATAGGTCGACGGGCGGCCAATCCCCCGCTCCTCCAGCTCCTTGACCAGGGTGGCCTCGGAGAAGCGCGGAGGGGGCTGGGTGAAGTGCTGCTCGTCGACGAGCTTCTGCAGGCTGAGCGCGTCGCCGTCGTTGAGCACGGGCAGGTCCCCCACGCCATCGTCGGCGGTCTCGTCGCCCGCGGCGCGCGCCTTCTCCTGGGCGGCCTCCTCCTCGGGGGTGAGGCTGGCGCCGTAGACGGCCAGGTAGCCGGGGAACTTGAGCGTGGAGCCCGAGGCGCGGAAGGTGGCCCGGCCCGAGGTGATGTCCGCGCTCGTCTGATCGTACACGGCCGGCTTCGTCTGGCACGCCACGAAGCGGTTCCAGATGAGCTCGTAGAGGCGGAACATGTCCGCGGCCATGTCGTCGTTCATCGCGTCGAACGCCGCCTTGACCTTGGCGGGCGGGTACTCGAGCGAGGTGGGACGGATGGCCTCGTGCGCGTCCTGGGCGCCCTTCTTGGTGCGGTACACCACCGGCGCTTCCGGCAGGTAGTCCTGGCCGTACGTCTGGAGGATGAAGTCGCGCACGCCCGCCACCGCCAGATCCGACAGACGGGTGGAGTCCGTACGCATGTACGTGATGAGCGCCGTCTGGCCCTCCTCGCCGAGCAGCACGCCTTCATAGAGCCGCTGGGCGAGCGCCATGGTCTTCTTGGCGGTGAAGTGCAGGCGGTTGGCCGCCTCCTGCTGCAGCTTGGAGGTGATGAAGGGAGCGGGCGCGTTGCGGCGCCGCTCGCGCTTGTCCACCTTGGACACGGCGAAGGAAGCGTTCTTCAGCTCCTCCACCAGGCCCCGGGTGGTGGCCGCGTCCTTCAGGTCCACCTTCTTGCCGTCCACGCGCGACAACTTCGCCTTGAAGGGCGGAGGCCCCGAGGGGCCTTCCAAGAGCGCGTCCAGCGTCCAGTATTCCTGGGGGACGAAGGCCTTGATCTCGCTCTCACGCTCACAGATGAGGCGCACGGCCACGGACTGCACACGTCCCGCGGACAGGCCCCGGCGGACCTTCTTCCAGAGGATGGGCGAGATCTGATAGCCCACGAGCCGGTCGAGGATGCGCCGCGTCTGCTGGGAGTCGTAGCTCTCCTGGCTGAGCTGGCGCGGGTTGGCGATGGCCTCCTGGATGGCCGGCTTGGTGATCTCGTTGAACATCACCCGGTAGGAGTCCGGGTGGCGCAACTGCTGGTTGATGTGCCAGGCGATGGCCTCCCCCTCGCGATCCGGGTCGGTGGCCAGGAAGACCTTGTCCACGCCCTGGGCGGCCTTCTTGAGCTCGCCGAGCACCTTCTCCTTGCCCTTGATGACCTCGTACTGGGGCTCGAACTCCTTCTCCAGGTCCACGCCCATCTTGCTCTTGGGCAGATCCAGGATGTGGCCCACGGACGCCTTCACCGTGTAGCCCGAGCCCAGGTACTTCTTGATCGTCTTGGCCTTGGCGGGCGACTCGACGACCACGAGGTAGTGCGGTCCCTTGCCTCGCCGGGAAGGAGCCTCCTCGCCCTCTTCCTCCGCCGAGGCCTCCACCGTGGCCAGCTCGCCCTTCTTGCCCTTGCCCCGCGAGGCGGTCTTCTTCGCGGCCGCCTTCTTGGCGGACGCCTTCTTCGCGGTGGTCTTCTTGGCGGTGGTCTTCTTGCGCGCCGCCGGCTTCTTGGCTGCCTTCTCGGGGGTCGCCGTCTCCTCGACCTCCTGCTCGCCCGCCGTGGCGGTCTTCTTCGTGCGCGTCGCCATGATTTTCCTCAAACCCTCTCGAACAACCTGCCGGGGTGCTGGATGACGAATCCCGACAGCTCCAGTTCCACCAGGGCGCTGGTGAGCGCCGCGGGGGACAACCGGCTGTCCGCCAGCACCTCATCGAATGACCTGGGGACCCGCTTCAACACCTCGTAGGCCCCCCTCGCTTCCACTGAGAGTTCTTCCCATGAACCCTCTCCTGGCGGCACCGCCCGTTGGGGATCCACCCCCACCGTGCGCCAGACTTCTTGAACGGAGAGACAGGCCCGGGCGTGGCCATCGCGGATGAGTGCGTTGCACCCCGCCGCCCCCTCGTTCACTACGTCACCCGGCAGGGCCAGGACTGGCCGGCCCCGCACCCGACCCGCCTCCGCCGTGTAGAGACTGCCGGAGCCCAGCCCCGCGCGGAGGACCAGGACAACGTCGGACGCGCCAGCGATGAGCCGGTTGCGCCGGGGAAAAGTCGTCGTGCTCGCCCGGACGCCCGGCGGCAGCTCACTGAAGAACACCCCACCCCGGGCCAGGAAGTGCGGCAGCAGCTTCGCCTGGGCGGGATCCAGCTCGTCCAGCGCCGAACCCAGGAAGGCCCACGTCTCGCCGCCCGCGTCCATGGCACCCCAGTGGCAGGCCCGATCCACCCCGGCGGCCGCGCCGGACACCACCCCCACCCCACCTTCCGCCACCTGACGGGCGAACGTCCTCGCGAAGGGAAGGAATCCCTGATCCGGCTGGCGGCTGCCCACCATGGCCACCCGTCGACGGGGCGGCCCCACCTGTCCCCGGTAGAAGAGGAGCGGAGGTGCGTCCACGGTGTCCACCAGGAGCGCGGGGTAGGCCCGCTCGCCCCCGAAGGCCACCCCCATGCCCACCCGGGCACAGTGCTCCAGGACCCGCGTGGCCAGCGACTCCAGGGAGGAGACCTCGGCGAGTCGGCGGCGGACGGGAGGGGGCAGCGGGGCCTCGGACACCCAGTCCCGAACCGGGCAGGCGGCCAGACGGGCGAGCGCTCCCTCGGCGAATGCACGCAAATGCTCCAGCGCCCTCGGCCCGAGACCGGGAACCGTCCAGAGCGCGAGAAGCGCGCGTTGCTCCGCCGTGAATCTGTCCGCCGCGACGTCCACCATGCCCCGACCCCCTTCCCCGAGCCACCTATATAGAAGATGGGTCCGACGGGAAGAGGTCGGCACACATAAACACCAGACCGTCGGTGGTCAAGCGGGACGTCCCCGGCGGTAGGGTTCTTTGGAGCCGATCCCGGGGGTTGGAGTCCCCGGGAAGGGCGCTCACCGCTGGGCGGTGGGGGCCGAATCCAGGCGCATGATGGCCTCGTCGCCGGGGCCCACTTCCTGGAGGGACTTGGTGAGGACGCAGTTGGAGGCGCGGTCCTTGACCTCGGTCACCAGGCACAGGGCGATGTTCTCCGCGGGGAACGGCGTCGGCTTGTTCTTCTTGCTGCCGGGCAGATCCAGCTTGAGCACGCGCTCGCGGGCGGGGTCACCCTGACGGGTGATGGTGAAGACATTGCCCACCTGGACGCCATCCGCGCTGCCCTTGTCGATCACCAGGAAGTAGTGCTCGGCCGTCAGCGTCTGGTAGGGCACGAGCGAGGTGAGGACGACGCCCTTGAGTTCCTTCTCGTTGCGGCGGGGCACCACGGCCTCGGACATGCGGTCGCCGTAGGGGCCCACCAGGTCACCGCGCGTGACAGGGTCCCACGTATCCATGACCTGGGCCTTGACGTAGGTGTCGCCCAGCGCCGTCACGCGAACCGTGCCCACGAACTCGGTGAGGTAGCCCACCGGCTTGCGCGTCACCGGGTGCATGATCTGCTGGGCGGTGTGGAACACCACGTACTTCTCACCGACCTTCGCGTCCGTCTTGCGCTTGAAGCGCACGTAGGTGATGTCCGGGTAGGACAGCATCTCCGCACCGTGGGAGGAGCCCTCGATGCGGCCCGCCTCGTCCAGCTCGCGCGTGGTCACGAAGGCCTGCGTCGTCACCATGCGCGCGGCCTTGGGCTTGTAGCTGAGGTCGCCCGACACCTCCACGCCGGCGACCGCGGGCTCCACCTCGGAGGAATCCGAGTCCCCACCCGTGGAGGGGCCGATGCCCGCCTCCACCCGCGAGGGCACTTCCTCGCCCGCGGGGAAGAAGCGCACGTTGTTGCCCGGGTAGATCCAGTGCGGGTTGGCGATCTCGGGGTTGTAGGACCAGACCTTGGGCCAGTACCAGGGGCTGCCCAGGTAGCGCTGGGACAGGTCCCACAGCGTGTCGCCGCGCTCCACGGTGTGCCGCTCGCCGGGAGCGGACTCACGGCCCTGGGTACCCGGGGGCAGCGTGACCTGGCCGGAGCGCGCGGGACGCGAGGGCTCGTCGACCACGTCGCTGCCCTGGGTCTCGTCGGTGGTCTCGGGTTCCTGCTGCGCGTCGTCCGCGTTCTGGGCCCAGACGGGCGGCGCGAGGACGGTGGCGAAGAGGAGCGAGGAGAGGATCCGCGAGCGCATTCGGACGACTTCCTTTCGGACTGCTTAGTGCGAGAGGGACGCGAGCCGCTGCTCCGCCTGAGTGGCGGCGGCCGTGCCCGGAAACTGGGTGAGGATACGGGTGTAGAGGGCCCGGGCGTCGTCTTTCTGGTCGAGCCGCAGCCGGCACTCGGCCAGCCGCAACATCCCATCGAGCACGGCGTCACCGGCCGGGTAGCGCTCGATGAGCCGCTCGAACGTCTTGGCCGCGGAGGCGTGGTCCTTGAGCCCCATCTGCCCGAGACCACTGAAATAGAGCGCGTTGTCGGCGCGGGCGTGGCGCGGATTCTTCTCCGCGAAGCCGAGCAGGTTGCTCACCCCGCCCTCCACGTTGCCGGTGCGCAGCGCCGCCATGGCCTGCTCGAAGGTGGCCTCCAGCACGGCGTTGTCCGCCGGTTCGGCGGGCCCGCTGTCCACCGCGGCATCGGGTTCGTCGGAGGACCCGTTGCTGATGAACATCTCCATGTCGTCGGACGAGGGCTCGACGACGGCCACGCGCAAGGGCAGCTTGGGCGCGGGCTCGGCGCGGGGCTTGAGCTTGACCACCGCCAACTCGGGGGTCGTGAAGGCGGGCGCCGGGGGCGACTCGGGGGAGGGAGCGGACCCGCTGGCGGCCTGGGAGGCGCGCGCCTGGCGGACGCTGGCCTGCAGTTCCATGCGCTCGAGCCGCTTCTCCATGCGCGACTGGGTCTCGCGCATGGTGCGCACCTCGGCCTGGAGCGCCACCATCTCCGCCGAGGGGGCGGAAGCGGTGGTGGCGCAGGCGGTCAGCGCGCACAGGGGGGCGATGGCAAGCAGTCGGCGAATGGCGCGGCGCTCCGGAAACGACCTTGGGGGATCCACCCCAAGGATAGGAAGCAGCGCCGGAGACCGTCAAGAAATCGGCCCCGGAGGCCGGTCAGAACCGGTTCACCACGAAGTTCAAGTGACGGCCCGTGTGTCCCGCGTCCCGCCGGTGGGAGAAGAAACGACGTGCGTCACACGCCGTGCACTCGGGGAGGACATCCACCCGATCCTCGAGCAATCCCGCGTCCCGGAGCGTGCGTTTCACGGCGAGCGACAAGTCCAGCCGCACCTCGGCGCCTTCTCGGAGGATCACCTCCGGTCCGAACCGAGCGGTGAAGCGCTCGCCCAGGTCCGAGGAGACGACATAGCAGCAGCGCTGGATGCACGGACCCACGGCGGCCAGGAGCCGGTCGGGACGAGAGCCCCTGGCCACCAGGGCCTCCACCGCCCGTGCCACGATGCGCGCGTCCGTCCCCTTCCACCCGGAATGGATCGCCGCCACGCGCCGCCTGTCGGGATCCACCAGCAGCACCGGCACGCAGTCCGCCGTGCCCACACCCACCCAGTGCTCGGGCCGCGCCGTCCACACGCCGTCCGCCTCGCCCTCGGTGGGCCTCAAGAGGTCTCCCCCACCCTCTTCCGCCTCCACCACCTGGTCTCCGTGCACCTGCTTGACCGTGTGCAACGCTCCGAGCTCCACGCCCACCCGGGCCGCCAGCCGCCGGTGGTTCTCCTCCACCCGCTCGCGCACGTCCCCCACGGCGAAGCCCAGGTTGAGCGAGGCATGGGCCCCTTCGGACACGCCCCCCTCACGGGTGGTGAAACCATGAGGTACGGGCAGGAGCGTGGAACACAGGAACGAGGGCGGGGGTGCGATCATGTCGAGCCCCCATCCGAGCACGTCTCGCGGTGCGGCACGCAACAACTCCGTCGCCGAAGTCGAGAATCCAGAATGAAGTCTGTTTGACAGTGTGCGTCAGCCACGCCGACAATCCACCAACACACAGCGGGGGGATGACGGCACGGAGCCGGGGCCCCCCTCCCCATCCGTATGGCATCCGGTTCTCCCACCGTCGGCAGAAAGCTCCTCTGGAGCATTGCCTTGCCCGGGTTGCTCGCGGCCCTGCTGGGTCTGGGGCACTTCTGGCGGGAGGCTCGGCTGGCGACGCGGGACGCCACGCATGACGAGGCCCTGGTGCTGGCGGAATTCCTCGGCGCGGCCTTCCGGCTGCCGACCCCCGCTGGAGAGCCACCCCACTCGCCCGTCGCCGCGCTGCTGGGTGCCCCCTCCCGGTTGATCGACTCCACCGCCGAGCTGAACGTGCTGTCACCGGACGGTCGCATCCGCTGGTCGCCCCGGCCCCTCGAGGTGGGCCAGCGGCACCCGGCGGCGGCGCTCCTGACCGCGCCCGGACCCCAATGGGCCCGTTCGGATGCGCACCAGACCGAGGTGCTGCGACCGCTCGGGGACACGAGCTGCGAGGGCTGTCACCCGGGCGCCGGGGAGAAACCGGTGGGCATGCTGCACCTGCGCGTGGCCGAACCCGTGGTGCACCGCGAGCTGACCGATGCCCTGGGGGGCGCGCTGATGGCGGTGCTCGTGCTGGGCACCATCCTCATCCTCGCCATTGGCATCTCGCTGCACTTCTTCCTCACCCGTCCCCTGCGCCGGCTCACGGCCGCCATGCGGCGCGCCGAGGAGGGGGATCTCCTGGTGCGCGCCGAGGCCGGGGGCACGGATGAACTCGCCCGGCTCGGCTCGGCCTTCAACGCCATGTTGGCGCGCCTCACCTCCATGAAGGCCGAGGAGATCGACACCCACCGCGACCTGCAGGTGACGAAGTCGAAGCTGTCCGCCAAGGAGGAGCTGGAGGAGCGCATGGCGGACCTGGCCCTGCTCTTCGACGTGGCCCACTCCCTCAACTCCACCCTCGAGCTGTCCGAGCTGCTCGCGCGCATCACCCACCTGGTGCCCGAGCGGCTGCACATCCCCGACTTCTCCATCATGCTCGTCAACGCCGACGGGCTGCTGGAGATCAAGAGCACCTTCCCGGCGGACCCGAAGCTGGAGGGAGTGACCTTCCAGGTGGGCGAAGGGGCCTGCGGGCGCGCGGCGGCGACGCAGCGGGGCGTGTACGTGCCGGACGTGGCCGAGCCCTCGAGCGGCTTCACCCAACGCGGACTGCGGCCCGAGCAGGACCGGGGCGCCATGCTCTGCGTGCCCATGGTGCACACGAACACGGTCCTGGGCGTGCTCAACTTCCTGCGTCCCGAGGTGGCCAGCTTCGCGCCCGAGGAGCTGGAGCTGCTCACCGCGGTGGCGGATCAGGTCGCCACGGCGGTGAAGAACGTCCTGCTCCACACCGAGGCGGTGCGGCTCACCCTGACGGATCCCCTCACGGGCGTGCCCAACCGCCGCCACCTCTTCTCCCGGCTGGAGCTGGAAGTGGCACGCGCGCAGCGCTTCGGCACGCCCGTGTCCATCCTCATGGTGGACATCGACCACTTCAAGAAGCTCAACGACGCCGAGGGCCACCGCGCGGGTGACGAGGCACTGCGCCGCGTGTGCGACACCTTGCGCGGCCGCGTGCGCAAGGTGGACACGCTCGCGCGCTACGGCGGCGAGGAATTCATGTTGGTGCTCTCCAATGTGACCAAGGAGGACGCGTTCGACGTGGCCGAGAAGCTGCGGCGCGCCGTGGCGGAGTCACCCCTGCTCGCCGCGCCCACCCAGCCCGGAGGCCACATCACCGTGTCCATCGGCGTGGCCACCCTGCCCACCGATGCGCCCACCCAGGACACCGTGGTGGATTGCGCCGACGCCGCGCTCTACGCGAGCAAGCGCGGCGGCCGCAATCGCGTCACCTCCTACGCGCCCGGAATGGAAGTACATCCCAACCGGGAGCGGGGCCTCGCGAGGCCCCACGATCCGTCCGCCGCCCACCTGGCCAAGGCCTGACGGCGGCCCGCGCTCAAGGGATGGACAGGGCGCGCAGGAAGCGTCCGCTCGGCAGCACCACGCGCAGCAGCACGGTGCTCCCCGCGGGCGCCTTGCTGATGAGCGCCGCCAGGGCCTCCGCGTTGGCCACCGGCTTGCGGTCCGCCTCCACCACCACCATGCCCGGCTCCAGCTCGGCACGCTCCGCGGGTGAGCCCGGCTGAACCTCCGTGATCAGCGCCCCCTGGGACGCCTTGAGCCCCGCGCGCTGGGTCATCCGCGGATCCACGTTGTTCAGGGACATACCCACCCGGGCCTTGGAGGACTGCTCGTCGGAGTCCTCGCCGCGCCGCGGGCGCACCCCCCGGTTCTCGATGTCCGGACGCGTGCCCAGTTGCACCTTCACCGCCTGCTTCTTCCCGTCGCGGAAGAGTTCGACCGTGGAAGTGCTGCCCGGCTTCTTGAGCGCCACCGAGCGAGTCAGCTCTCCACCCGACCTCACCTTCTGCCCGTCGATGGCCACGATGACGTCGTCCGTCCTCACGCCCGCGCGACCCGCCGGGGAGTCGTCGTTTATCAGGGTGACGATGGCTCCCTCGTTGACGGTCAGCTTCAGCGCCTGAGCCAGCTCCGCGTTCAGATCCTGGATGCCGATGCCCAGCCAGGCACGCGTCACCGCGCCGTCCTTCTCCAACTGGGGCAGGAGCGCCTTCACCAGATTGCTCGGAACCGAGAACCCGATGCCCGTGCCGCCGCCCACGATGGCGGTGTTGATGCCCACCACCTCCCCCCTGAGGTTGAAGAGCGGGCCGCCCGAGTTGCCCGGGTTGATGGCCGCGTCCGTCTGCAGGAAGTCGTCATAGGGCCCCGCGTGGATGTTGCGCGCCCGCGCGGAGAGGATGCCGCTGCTCACGCTCGAGGCCAGCCCGAACGGGTTGCCGATGGCCAGCACCCAGTCGCCCACGCGCATCGCGTCCGAGTCTCCCAGCTTCACCGTGGGCAGGTTGTCCGCCTTCTTGAGCTGGATGAGGGCCACATCGGTGAGCGGATCCCTGCCGACGATCTCCGCGGCGAAGGAGCGCCCATCATCCAGGCGCACGCGGATGGCCACCGCGCCCTCGACGACGTGGTTGTTGGTCAACACCAGGCCCTTGGGATCGATGATGAAGCCCGAGCCCGTGCCCTGGCGGATGGGTTGCTCGCGGCGCCGGCTACTCCGGGCATCCTCGCCACCAAAGAAGCGGTCGAAGAAGGGGTTCTGCGCCCCCTCGAACGCCTCGGCCTCGCTGCTCTTGGACTGGACGTCCACGTTGACGACGGCGCTCTTCACCGACTCGACCAGCGGGGCGAGCGAGGGAAGGGCCTGCGCCTCCCGGGTGGCCGGTTGAAGCGTGCTGGTGGCGGGAGGAACCGCCGTCTGGGCGGGCGCCAACGCGGGCAGGACGACGATGAGGGCACCGGCAACGGCACCCCGCGGAAGGGTCAATCGCTTGTTCATGTCTCTCCCGAGATAAGACGCAAAGACGCCAAGGCAAGGTGGATGGGCCACCTGACCCGTGTGAAGTCAGAACAGGGGACGCGCCCGTCTCTTCCCGGGAAACCCACACCTCGGGTACGGACCCACGGCCGAGGGTGGAGCCCGGCTCCTCAGAGCGGCCGATAGACCCGGTAATCCATCTCCGGAAAGAGGTTGAGCGAGCCCTCGAACCGGGCCAGCGACGCCTCGTCGATGCGGCCGTGGGTCACCTGCTCGTGCAGGTTCAGGAAGCGCTCCAGGTGCTCGCGCGTGCGGCGCACGGCGTAATCCACCATGGTGCCCGTCTTCATAATGAAGGCCCAGTCCGAGGACTGCGCCACCAGGAGTTCCCGCGCGGCCTGGTTGAGCACCCGCCGCTGAAGCGTGGAGGGGTCGGGAAAGTCCTTCGCCAGGGCCACCATCCGTCGGGCGCAATGGTGGAGGTGGCGGTAGATCCAATCATTGGTCCCGTCCAGCCACATGTGGGCGTAGCCGCCCGCTCCCCAGGAAGACAAGGGCGGAGTGGCCACCTGATTCTCCGGGAACGCCGCCAGGTCGTCCGAGGGCGTCACGAGCCGGAAGGTGTCCTGCTCCCGGGCCACCTTGCGCAGCAGCGCCTCGAGGAACCAGGGGCCCTCGAACCACCAGTGCCCGAAGAGCTCGGCATCATAGGGGGCCACCACCACGGGCGCTCGGCCACGCACCTTGTCCGCGAGCCACTCGAACTGCCTCTGGCGGTTGAAGAGGAAGTTGCCCGCGTGGACGGCCGCCCGCTCTCGCGCCACGTCCGGTGCGTAGGGCTGCTTGTCCTGGGTCTTGCCCGTGATCCGGTAGTACTTGAAGCCCGTGTTCTTCCGCGCCCCCGTGGGCTGCACGAAGGGCCGGACCTGATCCAGCTCCAGATCCCAGCCGATGTCCCGGTAGAACTCGCGGTAGACGGGGTCGCCCGGGTAGCCCCGCTCGGCGCTCCACACCTGCTGGCTGCTCTCCGGATCCCTCGCGTACGCGGCCACGCCCGCCTCGGTGTAGACGGGCGCGAACGGGCCATGCAACGGCCGGGGCGTGGCGTCCGTGAGGCCGTGGGTGTCCACGAAGAAGTAGCGGATGTGCTCGGCCGCGAGGAACTTCTCCACGCCGGGGAAGTAGCCGCACTCGGGCAGCCAGATGCCGGGGGCGTGCCGGCCGAAGGTGAGCCGGTAGTGGTTGGCGGCCACGGAAATCTGCGCGCGCACCGCCTCGGGCGTCTGCTGCATCAGGGGCAGGAAACCGTGCGTGGCCCCGCACGTGATGATCTCCAGGAACCCCGCGTTCTGCAGCGTGCGGAAGGCGCCCACCAGGTCGCGCTTGTATCGCCCGTGGAAGGCGGTGCGCAGGGACTCGAAGTGGACCCGGTGGAAGTGGGCGATGGGACCGAAGATGGGATCGTTCCGGGTGCGGTGCACCTCGCGTGCGCCCAGATCGCACAGCGCATCGAGCCGGCGCGCGTAGCGGCTCATGAGCAGCTCGTCGCTCAGCATGGTGACGAGCGTGGGCGTGAGCGTGAGCGTCAACCGGAACGGGATCTCCTCCTCGGCCAGCCGGTCGAACACGAGCAACAGCGGCAGGTACGTCTCGGAGATGGCCTCGTAGAGCCAGTCCTCCTCCAGGAAGTCCTCATACTCGGGGTGCCGGACGAACGGCAGGTGGGCGTGCAGGACGAGCGCGAGCGAGCCGATGGTCATGTCGTCTCCCTCACCGGACCGGAGACGAAGGCAGGTCCGGACGCCCCGGAACGCCCTGCTCGGAAGCCCCCACCGGTCCGTACCACCACACCCATTGCCTCTCTCCTTGTCCCGGCCCCCCCACCTCCGGACCGGCGACTCCGTTCCGCCCACCTTCGGTTCGCCCCTGCCCCGGACCACCAGCACTCGGACCCTGCTCCGAGGAACCCACGGGCCCGGCGGACCAGAACCATCGTCCCACCTCGCCGCCCTCTCCTGTCGCGCCCGGACCCTGCTCCGAGGAGCCCACCGGCCCGGAGGGGCCGAGCCACGACCCCTGCCCTGGAGCGGGGGCGACTGGCGCCTGTTCCGAGGACCCCTCGGCACGTCGGACGTGCAGGTACTCCGGCGAGGAGGCTCCCCCCTCCGGGGAACCCGACTCGTCACGCGCGTGCTGGCGCTGGGCCACGGCCTGGGAGTCCGCGCTGCTCGGCAGGGTCACGCGCCGCCAGGTGATGTAGTCGCGCTCCTCGACGGGCATGGTGCGGAGGGAGGAAGTAGTGGACTTCGACTCCGAGGACGACCGCTGGAACGCGAGGGGCGGCACGCGGAGGAACCGCACCGAGGTGTCCGGAGAAAGCCCCGAGGGAGGGAGGAAGACGCGGTTGGACGAAGGGCCGATGCGGCGCGAGCCCCCTTTCCGGCCGACGAAGTGGACCTCGACCCGGTAGGGCTGATCCGCAAGAAGACCATGCAAGTAGTAGCCACGCGATTCGAGCGAGATGTCGATCGTGCGCAGCAACCGGCCCTGATCATTGAAGAGACGCAGCACGGCGCTCGGGAACTCCAGCCCGGCCAGGGCGCGTTGGCGGCTGGCGGCACTGAAATCCCAGAGGACGAAGAGCGTGTGCGGGTCGCGTGGCAGCAGCAGGAGCGTGTCGTCCCCGTAGTCCCTCGGCAGTCCGCCCAGGCTGTCCGGATGACCCGCCCCCGGAGGCGTCGAACCCGGAGTCCCGGTGAGGTGATGGCGCGAGGCCTCCTCCTCCCCGGCGATGCGGGCCACGAAGAACCCCTCCACCATCGGCTCCGCGACGGACGGCGCCGTGGGCGTGGCCTCGGGCGAGGCGGGCGGCTCGGGGGGGGGAGGACCCGCGGCCGTCCCCGTGGCCGTCACCTGGGGGCCGAAGAGGGTGGACTCCTCGTCCGGGGGAGGCCGGTTCGGTTTGGGCTTGGGCGGAAAGGTGACGACCCGCGCCGGTCGGGGCGGGACATAGACGGGGGTCTTCTCGTCATCATCCCCGGGGAGCGGACGCCTGGGAACGGCGGGCGGGCCCTTGTCCTCGGGCTTGTCGGAGGACGAGGCGGCGGCGGAGGGCGCATCGGGCGGCGCCAGGCCCATGCGCCGGGCCAGCCCCGATACCCCCCTCACCAGGGCCCCGAGCAGGCCACGACGGCCCTTTACTCGTCCCAGATGCGTGTGGGCCAACTGCCGCAGGTGCTCCACCATGACGCTCTTGAGGTCGGCCATAAGCACGCAAGGGCTTAGTGGGGGGGATAATCCCGGTCAACGGACGATTTCGCATCTGTTCGTGGGGATACCTCGTCAGATTAGCCAGGGACGGTGACAAGCCGGGAGGGGCCTTTGTATTCTCCCGCCCGCTTTGAGCGATCTGCCCAGACTCCTGCTGTGCAGCTTTGACGTCATCCCCGGCCCGTCTGGCTCCTCACGCCGGGTGACCGAGTATTTGAAGGCATTGCCCGACCGGTTCACGGTGGTGGTGCTCTCGGTGAAGACGCCGGACCATACCCACATCGAGAAGTACGAGAGCGCGCGCCTGCTGCGCGTCCCCGTGGGCTCCGGCGATCTGGCCTCGCGCATCCAATCCTTCGAGCGCGCGGTGCGGCGCCAGTTGGAGAGCGAGGAGTACGCCCTCGTGCACTTCACCGATCCCTTCGGCGGCTACGCCCTGTGCGAGCTCAAGGGGGACTACGGCTACCGGCTCGTGTACGAGGCCCAGAGCTTCCCCTCGCAGGAGCTGCGCTACACGCACCCGCAGCTCGAGGGGGACCGCAAGTTCCTCTCGAAGGTCCGGCGCCAGGAGCTGTTCTGCCTGATGAACGCGGACCGGGTCATCACCGGCTCGGCCACGACGGGCGCCTTCATCCGCTCGCTCGGCGTGCCGGACGAGTCGGTGCACGTGGTGCGCGCGCCCGTGGACCTCGGGCCCTATGCCCCCGAGGCGCTCGGCGTGCCCGATGGCAGCCCCATGCGGCTGATGTACCTGGGCAGCCAGGTGGCCTGGCAGGGCCTCGCGGGACTCCTGCGGGGGCTCGCGCTGGCGGTGAAGGAGGTGGACGTACGGCTGACCCTCGTGGGCGCGCGCCACCCCGACTGGCAACCCCACCTGGAAGATCTCGTGGCCGAACTGGGCCTCAAGCAGCACGTGGAGTTCCAACCCGCCGTGAGCCACGATGACGTGGCCAAGGTGCTCACGCTCGCGGACGTGGGCGTGCTGCCCCTGGACGACGTGGATCGCAACCGCGTCCAGGGCGGCGCGCTCGCCAAGGTGTCCGAGTACCTCGCCGCGGGCCGGCCCGTGCTCGCCGCGGACCTGCCGGTGACGCGCGAGCTCGTCCCCGCCTCGGCGGGGGTCTTCTACCCTCCCGGAGACGCCAAGGCGCTCGCCGAGCGCATCCTCGAGCTGGCGCGCGACGTGCCCCGGCGGCTCGCGCTCGGCCAGCAGGCCCGCGCCGCCGCGCAAAAGACGCTCGACGCGGGGCTCATCCGGGGCCAGTTGCTGGACCTCTATGATGGTCTGCTCGGCAAGCAACCCGTGCGGCGCGAGAAGTCCGAGAGCGGGGAGATCCAAGCGACGACGATCGGCACGCCCACCAACCGGGTCCTCGCGCTCATGGGCAATGTGGGCGCGGCGGCGCAGCCCATCGCGAGCCCCGTGGAACCTCCCGTCCCGGCACTGCCGGACACGGATCCGGGACAGGGCATGCCCGCGAGCGATGAGCCACCCGTCGTGGTGGGCATGGCCCTCCTGGAGGAGGGTTTCGACACCCGGCTCGTGAAGACCGAGCCGGACAGCTATCGCCCCGAGGGCCCGCCCGTGGTGATGGGCCTGCCCCCGCCCGAGCCGGCCCCCCCCCCCCCCCCCCCCCCCCCCCCCCCCCCCCCCCCCCCCCCCCC
>Ga0081606_1000161_pt1 | contig 38208 bp, 37 predicted proteins | sample EareggfetidaYelm_FD_71127 | JGI IMG/M metagenome (GOLD analysis project Ga0081606, IMG submission 71127) | Earthworm egg capsule microbial community from the University of Washington, USA - E. fetida Yelm (SPADES assembly) (version 2) | ecosystem: Host-associated > Annelida > Reproductive system...
CATCGAGCCATCCGATCCCCCGAGGACATTTGCATATGCCTGATCGACGTCGTTTCCAACTCCAGCTGATGGCCCTGGCAGCCGCCGGCACGGGCCTGTCCCGTGCGGCGCAGGCACAGGCCGGCGATTTTCCGAGCCGCCCGGTGCGGCTCATCGTGCCGTTTGCCGCAGGTGGTGGGCCGGACCTGCTGGCGCGTGCCATGGCGGTCCGCCTGGCGCCGGCGCTGGGCAAAGGCGCTGTCGTATTTGTCGAGAACATCGTCGGCGCCGGTGGCATCGTGGCAGCGCAGAACGTGGCACGCATGGCACCCGATGGTTACAACTTGCTGATGGGGGCTTCGTCGCACATGGTGCAAAAGGCCATGCAGCCGAGCGTGAAGTTCGATCCCCAAAAGGACTTCGCGCCCATCTCGCGCATAGGCCTGGCGCCTTCCATCCTGGTGGTGGCCGCCGATGCGCCTTACCGAAGCGTCGCAGACCTGATCGCCGCAGCACGCAAAAATCCCGGCACGCTCAACTACGCCTCCGGCGGCGTCGGCAGCGCCGCCCACCTGTGCGCTGCGGCGCTGGCAGTGCACAGCCAGGTCGATGTGGTGCATGTGCCCTACAAAGGCTCTGTCGAGATCGTGCCGGCCATTCTCGCGGGCTCGGTTCATTTTGCATTCCCCATCGCATCGACGGCGGCCGCGCATGTGCAGTCGGGCAAGGTGCGCGCGCTGGCAGTCACCGGTGCGAAGCGTCTCGCGGCCTTCCCGCTGGTGCCCACCTTGCTGGAGTTGCTCGGCGCCAGCGATCTGGTGCTCGACGCGTGGTTCGGGCTGTGGGCTCCCGCCGGCACGCCGGTGGCGATCGTGCACACCGTGTTCAAGGCCCTGCACCAGGCGTTCGAGGACCCGGCCCTGCGCAAGGAGATCGAAGACACCGGCACGGTGGTGGGCCTGAGCGCGTCGCCGCAGGAGTTCACCGGCTTCATGCAGGCCGAGGCCGCGAAGTTCGAACGCCTCGTCAAGGCTGCGCAGGCGGGCATGCAGCGATGAGCGCCGCTGCATGGCAGGCGCCGCCTCAGGCGCTGCGCGGGGTGCGCGTGCTCGACTTCAGCCACGTCATCGCCGGCCCGTTCGCCACCTTTCAACTTGCCCGGATGGGCGCCGAGGTGATCAAGGTCGAGCGCCCCGGGGGCGGCGATGTGATGCGCCGCAGCGGATCCGGCGCCCACGCGTTCACGGCGCTCAACGCGGGCAAGCAGGCGCGCGCCATCGACCTGGCCACGCCGCCGGGCCGGGCCGAGGCGCTGGACCTCGCGCGCCAGGCCGACCTGATGGTGGACAACTACCGCCCCGGGGTGCTCGAACGCCATGGCCTGGGCTACGAACAGGTCAAAGCCATCAACCCGCGCATCGTGTACTGCGCCATTTCTGGCTACGGCCGCAGTGACCCGGCACTGGCAGCGCGCGGCGCCTACGACCATGTGGTGCAGGGGCTGACCGGCATGGCGATGCTGGCCGGCCAGGAATGCGACCCGCCGATCAAGGTCGGCTTTCCGGTCATCGACGCGGCCACCGGCTTGGTAGGCGCGCTGGCCATGATGGCTGCACTGCGCGAACGCGACCAGACGGGCCACGGCAGCTTTCTCGACGTGAGCATGTGGGCGAGCGCCCTGCAACTGATGTACCCGTTCGCCTGCGATGTGCTGAGCACCGGGCAGGAGATCGCGCGGGTGGGCAACAAGGGCTTTTCGGGCAGCCCGGCGGCCGACATGTTCGCCTGCCGCGACGGGTGGCTGGCGCTCGGGGCCAACACGCCGCAGCACATCGCGGCACTGATGCAGGTGCTGGGCGTCGACCCGCAACGCTATGCCCCGCTGCTGGACTCCGGCTCCGGCAAAGGTCCCGCGTTCGCGCGGGCACGGAACCCCGCCGCCTTTCGCGAACTGCTGGCCGAGCAACTGGCCGGCCACCCCGCCGCCGAACTGGAACAGCGCCTGAACGACGCCGGCGTGCCGGCCGCACGCGTGCGCAGCCTGCGTGAATTCACGCAGCAGGCCGTGGACACCGGCTTGCTGCAGCCGCTGGTGCTTGGCGCGGGCGAGGAGCGCGCCGTCACGCCCGGCCTGGGCTGGCGGGTGGCCCGGTGAGCGGCCATGCCGTGCAATGGCATGGGGGGGATCGACCATGACCGCTGGACTCGACCTGAACACCATGGCACGGGCGGGCCTGCTGTGCCTGACCGCAGCCATGCTCGGCTGCGCCTCGTCCCCCTGCTTTGCACCGCCGCCCGGCCGCACTGCGGGCGCTGCGCTGCAGTTGCGCGCCGATTGGGACGCTGCCGCGCTGCAGGAGGTGCTGGCCTACGCCCGGTCCCAAAAGACCACGGGGCTGCTGATCATCCACGACCGGCAGATCGTCGCCGAGCAGCACTGGCCGCTGCCCGGGGACGCGGCTGCTTTCCGCGCCGCATTCGTGCACGGCCAGGCTCCCGACGGCGCGCTGCTTGAAGACGTGGCCTCGCAGCAAAAGAGCTTCATCGCCATCCTGGCCGGCGCAGCGGTCGACCGCGGGCTGCTGGATGTCGAGCGGCCGGTGTCGGCCTACCTGGGTGCGGGCTGGTCCAGGGCGGCACCTGCGGCCGAGGCGCGCATCCGCGTGCGCCACCTGCTGGAGATGAACTCCGGCCTGCGGGAAGACCTCCGCCCCGAAGCGGAACCGGGCGCGCGGTTCTTCTACAACACGCCGGCCTACGCAGTGACCCAGCGCGTGCTGGAACAGGCGGCCAGGCAGCCCCTGGACGAGCTGACGCGCCGCTGGCTCACCGAGCCGCTGGGCATGGCGCAGACGGACTGGCGCGCGCGGCCTGCGGCGCTGGCCGACTCCGGCAACCCCACCGGGCTGGTGACCACGCCGCGCGACATCGCCAGGATGGGCCAGTTGGTGCTCGACCGTGGCCTGGCGCCCGATGGCCGCCGCGTGATCTCCAGCGCGCAGCTCGATCTGCTGCTGCAACGCAGCGCCACCAACCCGGCCTATGGGCGGTTGTGGTGGCTCAATGGCGGCAGCCACGCGCTCCTTGCCGGTGCCGGCGCGCCCCGGCGCGAGGGCCCGCTGATCGCAGCGGCGCCCGCCGACCTCGTGGCGGCCCTGGGTGCGCACGACCGCAAGCTCTTCGTCGTGCCGAGCCGGCAACTGATCGTCGTGCGCACCGGCCAGGCAGCGCCGGCGCGCGACTTCAACCAGCAACTGTGGTTGCGCCTGGCGCGCCGAATCAGTTGCTCTTCCACTTGTTCCACCGCGTTGCTGACGCGCAGTGACGCGCGTGGCGCCGCGCCAGTCAATGCCAGGGCGGCATGGCCTGCGCCGTCGGACAGCATCGGCGGCAGTTCGGCCGGATCGGCGTCGATGATCCCGAAGTCGGCTGGCACGACCACCTCGGATTCGCAGAAGATGGCCGCGCGCTCGACGGTGTGCATCAACTGCCGCACATTGCCCGGCCAGCGCTGGTTTTGCAGGAACTCGCAGGCCGCGTCCGAGAGCTTTTTCGGGCGTTGCCGGTGCCGCTCGGCAAACTGCCGGAGCGCCAGTTCCGCCAATTGCGCAATGTCCTCGATCCGCTCGCGCAGCGAGGGCATGCGGATGGTCACGCCGCCGATCCGGTAAAACAGGTCCAGCCGGAACGAACCGTTGGCGATCATGGCCTCGAAGTCGCGGTTGCTGGCGCTGATGAGGCGGAAGTTGGAGTGGCGCAGTTCGTTGCCGCCCACGCGCTGAAAGTTGCCATCTTGCAGCACGCGCAACAGCTTGACCTGCACATCCGCCGGCATGTCTCCGACCTCATCGAAGAACAGTGAGCCGCCATCGGCCTGCTCGATCTTGCCCTTGCGACCCTTGCGCTCGGCCCCGGTGAAGGAGCCGGCCTCGTAGCCAAAAAGCTCGCTTTCAACCAGCGTGGCGGGCAGGGCGGCAGCGTTGACCATCACCAACGTGTCATCGCGTCGGGGGCTGAGCTTGTGGATCGCATGGGCTGCAAGCTCCTTGCCGGTGCCGCTTTCGCCGGTCAGCAGCACCGGAACATCCAGCGGCGCGAGCTTGACGATCTGCTGCTTGAGGCGTTGCATCGCCGGGCTGTTGCCCAGGATTTGATCGAGGCCGTAGCTGCGGTTGCGCAGGTCGCTGAGCTCGCGCCGGTAGTAAGCGACTTCGGACTTGAGCTTCGACAGTTCGGCCGACAATGCCTGCAGTTGCTCCGGCCCTTTGAACATGATCTGCCCGATCGCGCCGACGATATCCCCGTGGCGGTTGCGGATCGGGTGGCGCGATACCACGCGGGTGATGGCGCGCATTTCGTGCAGCAAACCGATCTCTGCCTTGCCGGAGGCGACCACATGGTGCAGCCGCGAGTTCTCGATCACTTCGGTGGCATGGCGGCCGGTGCCGCCGCCCGGCGGCAGGCCGAAGAAGCGTTCGTGCACCGGGCTCATGTAGCGGACGATGCCCTGCCGATCGACGACGCTCAAGGCCTCAAACGGATTGGTCAGGAAGTGCGCCAGGATGTCGGCCGCGAAATCGACGGCACCAACGAACTCGAAGAGCGCGTCGCGGCTGTCGCGCTCCATCGCGACCAGCACCGTGGCGTCTGCCGCCGGCAGGGCCACCACCACGATCGGCGCGCCGTCCGGCGTCTCGGCGGGAAAGACCTTGCGCTGGCGCCGGCGGGCTTCATGCCATGCGGCAAGGATGCAACGGGCCACCGCAGGTTGCAGTGCAATGCCATTGGTGGCCATCGCTTTGCCATCCGCGCCCAAGACCAGCACTCCGCGCAATGCATGCAGGGCGGTGCTGCTCGAATCTGTCTTTGGTGTCTCCATGGCGGACATGATTTGATGGCTTTCAAGCACCCCTGTCTTCGGCAAAGACATCGGGACGATGATCATTCGGCGCGGCACGGGTCCGGGATGCCGGTCGGGACGGTATTTTCTGACTACCGGATGAAAGCGCAAGGCATGGCACGCGCTTTGCACGAAACCATGCAATGTCTACGCCAGAAACCCCGCTCCCGTTGCATGGCCTGCCGGCCAAATCCGCTGCTGCGCTCGACCTGTTGGCGGGCCTGAAAGTCCTCGATCTGAGCACGTCGATCGCGGGGCCTTATGCCGGCCAGTTGTTGGCCGACCTCGGCGCCACGGTCGTGAAGGTGGAAAAGCCCCGCACCGGCGATGATGCCCGCGCCTGGGGGCCGCCGTTCCTGCATGGCGAGTCGCTCTGGTTCATGAGCGTCAACCGTGGCAAGCAGAGCCTGACGCTGGATATGGCTGCGCCGGCCGGCCGGCAAGTGCTGCGGCAACTGGTGGCCGAGTGCGATGTGATCTTGCTGAACCTGGTGGCGCGCGCGCAGTGCAAGCTGGGCCTGGATGCCGATGTGTTGATGGGGCTCAATTCGCGTCTGATCCATGTCTCCATCACCGGCTTCGGGGTCGGTTCGAGCCGCGCGGATCTGCCCTGCTACGACCTGATCGCGGAAGGCTATTCCGGCGTCATGGATCTGACCGGCGAGGCCGATGCGCCGCCGCAAAAGGTGGGCACACCGGCCGCAGATCTGTTGGCCGGCAGCGATGCCGCGATGGCGGTACTGGCCGCGCTGTGGCGCCGCCAGCGCAATGGCAAGGGCTGCGTGATCGATGTCTCGATGGTCGAGAGCATGTCGCGCTTCATGGCGCCGCGGCTGATGCCCTACCTGGGCTCGGGTGAGCTCAGCCGGCGCACCGGCGGGCGCGACAGTGTCGTCGCGATTTACCAGGTTTTTGATGCCGCCGACGCCCCGATGACCTTGGGGCTTGGCAATGACGCGATCTGGAAGCGCTTCTGGGACGCCGTGGGCCAGCCTGAAGTAGCGGTCGATCCCGGGTTCGCCAGCAATGCCCTGCGACGCGCCCGGCGCGAAGACCTGGTCGAACGCATCGCCGCACTGATCGGCTCCCGGCCGCGTGCCCATTGGCTGGAACTGCTCGGGGCGGCGCGCGTTCCTTGCGGGCCTATCCAGCGTCTGGACGAGTTGGCGCAAGACCCGGCGCTGCACGCGGCCGGCTTCCTCTACCGTATCGACGGGCCGGACGGCCCCATTCCCCAGGTCGGTCTCGGCATCCGCTTCGATGGCCGCACCGAGGGAACGGCGCTGCCGCCGCCCAAGCTGGGCGCCCATACCCAAGAGGTGCTTGGCCAGTGGCTCGGCTGTGCTGCGGCGCAGATCGAACGGCTGCGCGCGCAGCGCATCGTTTGACAGGAGCATCCCATGCAGTTCGAGGAAATCACGTATGCGGAAGACGGCCCCATCGGCACGATCACGCTGAACCGGCCGCATGACGGCAACATGTTCACACCCCGGATGTGCCACGAAATCCGTGATTGCATCGACGGCATCCGGCGCGAGACGCGCACCCGCGTGATCGTCGTGACCGGCGCTGGCGAGAAATTCTTTTGCATCGGCGGCCGCAAGGAGGGGATGCAAGACACGCTGCTGTATGCCGGCGTGCTGCCGACGCTGGAGATGTACGAGGCCATCGACAAGCTGCAAAAACCGGTCATTGCCTCGGTCAACGGTTTCGCCGTCGGCGGCGGCAACGTGCTGCATGTGGTGTGCGACATCACGATCGCCAAAGACAGTGCCATGTTCCGACAGGTCGGGCCGATGATGGGCAGCTTCGATGGCGGCTACGGGACTTGGTATCTGGAAGACCTGATCGGCAAGAAGCGCGCCAAAGAGATGTGGTATCGCAACCCCAAGCTGACGGCGCGCCAAGCGCTCGAATGGGGTTTGGTCAACCATGTGGTGCCCGATGCCGAACTCCAGGACTTCACCCGCAAGATCGCGCTGGAGATCGCCGACCGGGGCGCTTTTGCGCTGGCTTCGATCAAGGCCTCGTTCAACGCGCGCCATGGCGGCGTCTCGGGCCTGTCGCGCATGGCGCATGACCTGCTGCTGCGCGGCTACCTGGACAGCAGGGAACACACCGAGCTGGCCGCCGCGTTCGCCGGGCGCAGGGCGCCCGAGGCCTCGGAATTCGGCCATTGAAGTGCGCCCGTGAGACACCTGCAGGAGGCCCCGGACATGTCGCATCTTCTGACCTTGCACGACCCGGCCAAAGCGCGCGAGCACTATCTCTCGGGCGTCTGGCAGACCGACACGCTGTATTCGCTGGCCCGCCGGCATGCGGCCGAGCGCGGCCAGGCCTATGCCGTGCGCGATTGCGCGCGGCGCCTGAGCTGGAATGCGCTCGTCGCCTGGGTGGATGTGCTGGCGGCCGATCTCCACGGCGTTGGTCCAGGACTGGCGGCTGGGACATGGCACGGCGCTGCTGACCCTCAGTCCGATGAGCCACCACATTGGCACCGTGGCGCTCGAGCAGATGCTGGTGGCCGGCTGCGAGTTGGTTCTGTACGATCCTTTGGCCGAAGTCGCAGCGCTCGACTGGATAGCCACCACCGGGGCGACCTATGTCATGGGCGTTCCGACGCACGCCATCGACCTGCTGCAGGAGTCGTCCCGGCGCGGCTGGCAACAGCTCGGGGCGGTCGAGGTCTTCTACATGGCAGGCGCGCCGATCCCTTCGGAAACGGCGCGCCGGCTGTTGGCGCTCGGCGCCAAGCCGCAGAACGTCTATGGCATGACCGAGAACGGCTCGCACCAGTACACCAGGCCATCCGACCCCGTCGAGGTGATGACCGGCACCTGCGGCAAATCCTGTTCCGGCTACGAGGTGCGCCTCTGGAACGCGCAGAACCCTGACCTGGAGGCCGCGCCGGGCGAGATCGGCGAGATCGGTGGCCGAGGCGGCGAGTTGATGCTCGGCTATTTCAGCAATCAGTCGAGCACCGAGCAATCCTTCAACCGCAGCGGCTGGTTCCTGAGCGGCGACCTGGGACGGCTCGATGCCGAGGGCAACCTGCAGATCGTTGGCCGCAAGAAGGACCTGATCATCCGTGGCGGCCACAACATCCATCCGGCCCCCATCGAGGAACGCGCGCATCGGCATCCCGCCGTCAGGAAGGCCGCCGCCTTTGGTGTTGCCGACGCGCGGCTCGGCGAAAAAGTCTGCCTGGCCGTCATCTGCGACGAGCGGGCGCCGATGCCGCAGGAGATGCTGCAACATCTGGCGCAAGAAGGTCTGTCGAAGTTCGACATGCCGGAGTTCTACGCCGTGGTGCAAGAGTTTCCGCTGACCCCGAGCGGCAAGATTTCAAAGCGCGAGTTGGTGCAATGGGTGGCCAGCGGCCGCGTGCAGCCCGAACCCGTGCGCTACCGCGCCGCAGCCCAATGATCGAACTCGCACGCGACGAAGAATTTGCCGTTCTGACCATCCGGCGGCCGGCGGCATTGAACGCGCTGAGCTTCGATTTGCTCGGCAAGATCGGCCCGTGCATCCGGCAAGCGGGGCAGTCGGGCGCCCGCGCGCTGATCGTCACCGGCGAAGGCGACAAAGCCTTTTGCGCCGGCGCCGATATCAAGGAGTTGCAAAACCGCGAATTGCAGGCACAACGCGAAGGTGCCGAGTCCGGACAGGCGGTGTTCGCGTTGCTCGACCGGCTGCCGATTCCTTCCGTGGCATTGGTCAATGGCTTTGCCTTCGGCGGTGGCTGCGAGCTGGCGCTGGCCTGCACGCTGCGCCTGGCCTTGCCGAACGCCCGATTCGGCCTGCCCGAGGTCAAGCTCGGCCTGATTCCCGGCTACGGTGGCACGCAGCGCCTGCCGCGCCTGGTGGGCCTGGGGCGCGCGCTGGAACTGGTGCTGACGGGGCGCACGGTGGACGCGCCGGAGGCGCTCGCGATCGGCCTGGTCAACCGCGTCGTGCAGCCGCCCGGGCTGGCTGCGGCCAAGGCTTATGCGCGCCAGTTCAGCGGGCATGGCTTGCGCGCGTTGCAGTTCGCGCGCGAAGCCGTCTTGCGCGCGGCGGACATGCCGCTGCACGATGGCCTGCGCATGGAGGCCGACCTGTCGACGCTGGCCTACCGCACCAGGGATGCGCAAGAGGGCCTGCAAGCCTTTGTCGACAAGCGCCCGCCCAAGCCGGCAGACTGCTGATGGAGCAGCCGATGGGTCGATCCTGCATCGTCGTCACCGGGGCCAGCCGTGGCATTGGCGCGGCCATTGCCTGCGCCTTGCTGCAACAGGGCCGTGATGTGATTGGCGTATCGCGCAGCGGCGCCGTGCCGGCCTGCGCCGGCCTGGCGCCTGAACTGGCTGCGCGCTGCACCGCCATGCAGGCCGACGTGACCCACCCGCAGGCCATGACTGACGTTTGCCGCGAACTGCGCGAACGAGGCTGGCGCATCCAGGGCTTGGTGAACAACGCCGGCCTGCATGCCGACGCAGCCTCGGACCGAATGCCGCTGGCGCAGTGGCATCAACTGATGGACAGCAACGCGCGCTCGGTCGTCAGCGCCTGCCAGGCGGTCTACCCGCATCTGGTCCATGCCGGTGGCGGCGTGATCGTCAACATCGGCTCTTTTTTTGACAAGCTGGGTGTCAAGCGCAACCTGGCGTACTGCGCCAGCAAGGCGGCGGTCGGGGCCATCACCAGGGTTCTCGCCGTGGAATGGGCCAGCCAGGGCATCCGCGTGATCGATGTCGCGCCCGGCTACATCGTGACCGATCTGAACGCCAAAGCGCTGGCCGCCGGTGCGCCTTTGCGCGCCTACCTGGAGCAGCGCATTCCCGGCAAGAAACCGGGCACAGCGGCAGATGTCGCGGCGCTGGTGGCGTCGCTGTTCACGCCCGCCAGCGCCTTCCTGAGCGGCGAAACCATTTATCTCGATGGCGCCCAGGGCATTGCCCATTGAAGGAACGAAAGCCGATGAACATCCTGCAACGGCTCGATGCGCGCCTTGCGCTCTCCGACGAGGAACGGATGCTGCTGGCGAGCGTGCAGCAACTGGCCCGTGAACAGGTTGCGCCGCGCGCCGGGCATTTCGATCGCAGCGGCGAATTTCCGTCGGAGAACCTGCGCGCCATCAACGCGCTCGGCCTGAACGCCATGTTCATACCGGCGGCCTACGGCGGCGCCGAACTGTCCTACACCGCCTACCTGGCCTGTGTCCGCGAAATCAGCCAGGCCTGCGCGGCCACCGGCATCATCTGGGCCACGAACTACCACGCCATCAAGCCCTTGATCGACTGGGGCAGCGAGGAGCAAAAGACCCGCCTGCTGCCGCGCATCGCCGATGGCGCCCTGGGCGCGCTGGCCATCACCGAGCCGGACGCAGGCTCGGACGCCACCGGCATGCGCACTTCGTTCCGGCCGGTGGGCGATGAGGTCCTGGTCAACGGCGGCAAGAGCTTCATCACCAACGGCGACCGGGCCGGGCTGTACCTGCTGTTCGGCAAATGGGAAGGCATTGCCGGGGCCAGGCAGAGCATCTCCGTGCTGATCCTGGAGCAGGGCACGCCCGGCCTGTCGGTGCTGCGCCTGGAAGACAAGATGGGCATGCGCGCGTCAGGCACGGCCACGCTGGCGTTCGACGGCTGCCGCGTGCCGCAGGCCAACTTGCTGGGCCAGCCGGGCGATGGGCTGAAGATCCTGTTCGCTTCGCTGAACAAGTCGCGCCCCAGCGTGGCGGCCCACGCGCTGGGTATCGCCCGGGCCGCTTTCGAGGACGCCGTGGCTTACATCAACCAGCGGCGCCAATCCGGCCAGCGCATTCTTGAATTCCAGGGCATACAGTTCATGGTGGCGGACCTGGCTGCCGAGCTGGCGCTGGTGGAAAGCTGGCTCTGGCAGGTCGCAGGCTGGGTCGACGCTGGCGCCCAGGACTTCGGCATGGAGGCATCGCTGCTCAAGTTGCGTGCCACCGACCTGGCCATGCGTGTCGCCACCGACGCCGTGCAATTGCTCGGCGGCTACGGTTACTGCAAGGACTATCGCGTCGAGCGGCTGATGCGCGATGCCAAGATCACCCAGATCTGGGAAGGCACCAACCAGATTCACCGCCAACTGATCGGCCGCAGTTTCTTGCAGCGCTGAAGCCTGTCCAGGGAAAACCGCATGAGTGACATCGAAACCATTGGCATCGCCGGCGCCGGAACCATGGGTGCCGGCATCGCCCTCGTCTGCGCCCGGGCCGGTTTTCGCACCCGCGTGTTCGACATGCAGCCCTCGGCGCTGGAGCGCGCGCGTGACCAGGCCGGGGCCTTCTTGCGCAAGAGCGTCGAGCGCGGCAAGCTGGCCGCAGAAAGGCTGCCGCAGATCATGGGGCTGTGGCATGGCAGCACCAGGCTCGAAGACTTTGCCGACTGCGCGCTGGTGATCGAAGCGGTTTTCGAGAGCCTGCCGGTCAAGCACCAGTTGTTCGGCCAACTCGACAAGATCTGCGCGCCGCAGGCGCTTTTCGCCAGCAACACCTCGACCCTGAGCATCACCGGGATTGCCGGCGGCTCAGGCCGCGCCGACAGGTTCATCGGCATGCACTTTTGCCTGCCGGCGCAGCTGATGAAACTGGTCGAGATATCGCCCGGCCTGGCCACCAGTCAGCAGACCTTCGCGCGCGCCTGGAACTGGTGCGAGCGCCTGGGCCAGCAGCCCGTGAAGACGCAGGACACCCCGGGCTTCGTGCTGAACTACTTCCTGATCCCGTTCCATAACGACGCGATACGTTTGGTCGAGCAAGGCGTGGCCGAACCGGCCGACATCGACTTGGCGATCAAGACCGCCATGGGCTATGCGATGGGCCCGATGGAGTTGCTCGATCTCGTCGGCATCGACACCCAGAAACTGCTGTGCGAGGCCCTGTACGACGCCACCGGCGAGCCCCGTGCCGCCTGCCCTGCGCTGGTCAAACGCATGATCGCGGCCGGCTGGCTCGGCAAGAAGAGCGGCCGCGGCTTCCACCAGTACCAAGATGACAAGATGTTCGGAGCCTGAGCCATGGGCAGCAGCTACAAAATCATCCAGGCCGGGGACAGCCGTTCCTTCGACGGCCCGCACCCATTCGTCGACAACTCCGATCCGCAAGGCGCCGCGCGCGTGTTCATCGGCCAGCATGCCGGCAGCGCCTTCGCCGCCGCCGGGCCACTGGATGCCTGCCCATTCATCGCCATTGAATTGGGGCAGGAATGCCTGGGCGAGCACACCGGCGAAGACGGTGGCCGCGAAGGCTCGAATGTGCTGGGCTTGGCCCGCTTTCGCCTGGGGTCTGCGCCGCCGACAGCGCTGGTCGAACTGGTGCGCCAACCGCAGACGCGACCGGCGGCCATCGCTGCGGCCCGTGCCGCGCTGACCGCCGCTGGTCTGAAAGTGGCCATTTGCGGCGACTTCCCGGGCCGCATCGTCGATCGCCTGATCCGCCCCTACCTGAATGCCGCGCTGCGCCGACTCGATGAGCGGCTGGCCAGCGCGCAGGATTTGGACAAAACCCTGTGCCTGGGCCTGGGCTATCCCGAAGGGCCGATCGCGCTGCTGGAGCGCACGGGCCTGGCGCAGCACCACGATGTCACGCAGGCCCTGTACCGCGCGCTGGGCCAACCGGCCTATGCACCGGCGCGCCGCGCCCAGGTGGCCAAGGCGCGCCAGCGTCGGGCCGGGTTCAACTGATCGGACGGTCTTGGCCGCCAGGGGTCTGCTGGCGCACCGGGTGGGCCGCAGCGCCGGCGAAGTCCGCAGGGCGCCCCGCGATGGCGGCCGCCAGACCCTCGCGAAATTCGGGGTGGGACATCGCCAGCGCCTGCCCGAGGCCCTCGAATGCCAACATGTCGTGCAGCGTTGTCTCGAAGCTGCGCGCCATCAGGGTCTTGGCCAGACCCATGACCTCGGCCGGACCGGCAGCCAGGCGCGCGGCCTCCTGCAGGCCGGCGGCATCGAGCTGTTCGTCCGGCACCACCCGGGCCACCAGACCGAGTTCGAGCGCCTCCTTGGCCCGCATCGTCGCGCCGCCGAACAGGAAATTCTTCGCCCGTGCCATCCCTATGAGCCGTGGCAGTTGGTACATCACGCCGATGTCCGGAATCGTCCCCAGGCGGAAAAAGCCGGACATGAATTGGGCGCTCGTGCCGGCGATCACGACATCGCCCGTGAGCGCCAAGCCCATGCCACCTCCGACCGCGTGACCGCGCACGCCCACCACCACCGGCTTGTCCAGCGCCATCAGTGGCGTGAACCAGCGGACCAGGTCGCGAAAGCGCCGGTGCACGGGCCATGGGTCGCTGTGGGTTTGCAGCATCCTGAAGTCACCGCCGGCACAAAAACTCGGCCCCTCCCCGGTCAGGTATAGCGCGCGCACGGACCGATCCTGCGCGGCACGGTCCACGGCGGCGCCGAGTTGCTCGCGCAGCGCGCTGGTCAGCGAATTCCGGTTTTCCGGGCTGTTCAGCCGAATGACGAAATGGCACCTTCCATGGCTGCCATGCGGCCCACCCGCACCTGAAAGCCTCGCGCCATGGCGGCTCCATCATCAGCATCATCACGATGCGCGGCGTGACCGGATGGCCGGGAGCCATTCATGCCGCTTGTGCCAAGGGCGGCATCTTGTCGCTGTCGCGCACCCTGGCGGTCGAATGGGGCGGCGACGGCATCCGGGTGAACACCATCTCCCCCGGACCGATAGCCGACACCGAAGGCGTGCGCCGGATGTACATCGAGTCCGGCAAGGGGCCATTGGAGGTGGGCAAGACCGCCCTGGGCCGCTGGGGCCGCAAGGCCGACGTTGCCAACGCCGCCGTCTTCCTGGCGTCGGATCTTGCCGATTACGTCACCGGCGCGAACCTGATCGTCGACGGCGGCCGCTGGCTCAAGCAGGCGGCGGACTGATCCGACGGCCCATCTTCTGCAACCCATCTTCTGCGGCCTGATGCCAGCACCAGGAAACGAGACCCGAGCATGCAAGCGTTCAAAAACACATTCCGTGCCGCAACCGCCGCACTGGCCCTGATCATGGCGGCGCCCGTGTCTGCCCAGGAATACCCGAACCGGCCCGTGCGCCTGATCTGTCCCTATGCCGCCGGTGGTTTGACGGACATCCTTGCCCGGACCGTGGCGCAGGAACTGTCCCGGCGCCTGGGGCAGCCGGTGATTGTCGAAAACCGCGCTGGCGGCGGCGGCATTGCCGGCACCGACTTCGCGGCCAAAGCCGCGCCGGACGGCTACACACTGACTTTGGCAGGACAGGGATTGGCCAGCGTCAATACCTCGCTCTACCCCCATCTGCCGTACGACACATTGCGCGATTTCAAACCCCTGTCGCACATCGCCAAGTTCTCTTTGGTGCTGGTGGGTCATCCACGGCGCGCGCCGGAATCGGTTTCCGATCTCATCCATCTGGCGCGCAAGAACCCGGATGCGCTCAGCTATGGATCTGCCGGCAATGCGTCTACCGCGCATCTGGCGATGGAGATGTTCAAGGAGCACAACGGCCTGTCGCTGCTGCATGTTCCGTTCAAAGGCGAATCTGCGGCCTTGATGGAACTGGTCGCAGGGCGCATCGACAGCATGTTCGCCACCGTCGGCGGCTCGCTCGCCCTGATCCGGAGCGGCAAACTGCGGGCCATTGCGATTCCTGACGATGCGCGCAACCCCCTGCTTGCCGATGTGCCCACCATGCGGGAAGCCGGCATCGAGGACTTCAATGTGTTTGGCTGGTATGTCGTGTTGGCGCCCGCGAATGTGCCGCAGCACGTGGCGGACCGGCTGGGCAAGGAGTTCATGGCCATCGGCAGCGATCCCGGGTTCCGCAAAGCCATGCTGGAGCGGGGCATGCAAGCGGTGGGCAGCTCTGCGGCCGAGGCGGCGCAGATGATAGAAAAGGAAACCGGGCGCTGGGCCGCGTTGGTCAAGAAAACCGGCATCGCGCTCGACTGATCGATGCCGATCGATGCTCGGCGCATGGCCGAGCGCCATGGCCGATTCCTGCCGATTCCTGCCGCCGATTCCTGCCGACTCCTGCTGCGTCCTGCCGCGCAGGAACCAACGGCGCCGGCGGAATGCGCGCCCGGTGCAGGCATCGGATCACTCGATCCTGGCGCCGGAGATGGCGATCAGTTCGGCCCATTTCCTGATTTCAGAATGGATGAAAGCCGCGAAAGCCTCGGGCGAATTGGCCATGCTTTCTATGCCCTGGGATTCAAACTTGGCCCGCATGTCGTCAGACTGGCTGATCTTGTTCACCAAGGCGCTTAAGCGCTGGACGATCGCAGCGGGCGTGCCGGCCGGCGCCACCAGCCCGTACCAGGCCCGCACGTCGAACCCCGGGTAGGTTTCTGCGATGGCGGCCAGTTGGGGATAGACCGTCAGGCGCCGGGGCGCGGTGATCGCGATGGCCCGCAGCTTGCCGCCGTGCACATAGCCCATGCAACTGCTGACATTGCAGAACGTGATCGGCGCCAGGCCGCTCAGGGTCTCGAGGATGGCCGGGCTTTCTCCCTTGTAAGGGATATGCTGCATGTCGATTTTCGCCATGGTCTTGAGCAACTCGCCGCTCAGGTGCTGGGTCGTCCCGTTGCCGCCGGACGTAAAACTGTACTTGCCCGGGTGTTCCTTGATCACCGCGACGAACTCTGCCAGCGTGTTGGCGGGAAAGCTCGGGTGCACGGCCAGCACGTTCGCGTTGGCCGAGTAGTTGGAGATGGGCGCAAAGTCCTTGACCGGGTGATGGGCCATGGTCTTGAACAAGCTCAAATTCCCGGCCAGCGGGCCGTTCGATGAGAACAGCAGCGTGTAGCCGTCCGCTGGCGCACGCGCCACGACTTCCGCACCGATGTTGCCGCCGCTGCCGCTGCGGTTTTCCACGAAGACGGGCTTGCCCAATTCATCGGCCATCCGCCGGGCCAACTCGCGTGCCTGGGCATCCGTCGGCCCGCCGGCGGCGAACGGGACGATCATGCGGATCGGCTTTTGCGGATAGTCCTGCGCCTGGAGACCGCTGGCGGCTGCGATCCATGCGCAACTGCCGAGCAGCATCGAAACGAGGCGGCGGGCATGGGCATGTCTGGAATTCATGGCACGGCTCCGGTGGGTGGGGGATGCGAGAAAAGCGCCGAAAAACGCCGAAAAGCTCCGGTACGCAACGGCGCGTCGGGCCAGCCGCTTCACGCCGGCGGCCGGCGCCGGTACATCAGCGTGGCCCGCATTTCCTGCACCACGCTGCCGTCTTGCTTGATGCATCGGCGCGCAAAGGTGACGACGCCGCGATCGGGCCTGGAGGTTTCCTTCTTGCCGACCACGGTCGAGCGCATGTGCAGGGTGTCGCCATGCCTGACCGGGGCCAGCATGCGCCAGGCGTCGATCTGCAACAGCGCGAGCAAAGTGCCGTCGTTGATGCCGCTGGCGTACTGCAAGCCGCCCATGATGGAATAGACCAACGGGCCATGCGCAATCGGCTCGCCGAACGGCGTCCGCTTGCAATACTCGTGGTTGGCGTGGATCTCGTTGAAGTCGCCCGACAGGCAGGCAAAGTTCACGATGTCGGTCGATGTGATGGTGCGCTCGGGCGTGCGCAGTTCCTGGCCGATCGCAAAGTCCTCGAAATACATGCCGCGCGCAGCATCGATGCTCGTCATGGTGTGTCAATCCGGTGTGTTGCTGAAGATGGCGGTGCAGTGCGAAGACAGGATGCCCCCTTCGTTGTGCACCAGAGCGACCCGGGCATCGGCCACTTGGCGCTCGCCGAGACCGCCGCGCAACTGCCGCACCGCTTCGACGATGCCGAACAGGCCGCCTGCGGCGCCCGCATGGGCATGAGAGAGCATGCCGCCATGGGTGTTTACCGGGAGTGTTCCGTCCAGCGCGGCGTGGCCGGCTGCGTAGAACGCACCGCCTTCGCCGCGGCCGCAAAAGCCCAGCGCTTCGAGCTCCAGGATGGGAACGATGGAAAAGCAGTCGTACAACTGCGCCAAATCGATGTCGCGCGGCCCCAGGCCCGCCATGCGGTAGGCGATCTGGCCACTTTGCCGGACGCCGAATTCGGTCAGGCTGTCGGCGCAGATGAGGTGCTCGTGGGTATGGGCCTCGCCAATGCCGGCCAGGTAGACCGGGGCCTGGGCGCAATCCTTGGCGCGCTCGCGCGCGGTGACGATGAACGCACCGCCGGCATCCGAGATCAGGCAGCAGTCGAGCAGGCGCAGCGGGTCGGCGATGGGCTTGGAAGCGGCCACGTCGGCCAGCGTCAACGGGCTGCGCATCTGGGCGTTCGGGTGCAGGCTGGCGTGCCGCCGGCTGGTCACGGCCACCGCCGCGAGTTGCTCCGGGGTGCTGCCGAACTCATGCATGTGGCGCCGCGCGATCAGCGCGTACAAGGCCGGGATCGATGCGCCGTAAGGCGCCTCGAAGTACGGATGGCCGACGGCGCTCAAGGCCGCCAGCGTCTGGTCGCGCGACTGTCCGGTGGCACGGTTCTCGCCGGCGCACACCAGCACGGTGTGGCAGCGGCCGGCCGCGATGGCATCTGCCGCATGCCCCAGCATCACGCCGGGCGATGCGCCTCCGGCCACCACCGAGGCCGCATACCGGGGCTGGAGGCCGAGGTATTCGCACAGCACCGAGCCGAGCATGAAGTACGGCTCGGTGAACGAGTAGGCGGTCAGCAGGCCGTCGATGTCCGATACCTTCAGGCCCGCGTCATCGAGCGCGCGCCGGGCCGCCTGGGCGTTCAGGCCCAGGCCGCTCATGTGCGGCATCTTGCCGATGTCGGATTCGCCGACGCCCACCACGGCGACCTTGTTCTTGAGCGTCACAAGCCCAACTCCCTGGCGATCAAGCCGCGCTGGATTTGCGAGGTGCCGCCGCCGACGGTGCAGTTGCGCGCGTCGCGCCAGTAGCGCTGCATATCGTGATCGGTGGTATAGCCATGGCCGGCCAGGATCTGCATGCCCTGCGTCGTCACCCGCACCAGCATCTCGGAGACGAACAGCTTGGCCATGCTGGCTTGCTTCGCGCAGGGCAACTGCATGTCGTAACGCCATGCGGCCATCGCCACCATCCAGCGCGCGGCTTCGACCTCGGTGGCCATGTCGGCCAGCATGTGGGCGATGACCTGGAAATCGCCGATCGGGCGTCCGAATTGCCGGCGCTCACAGGCATAGGCGATGGCATCGGCCAGCGCACTGCGGGCGCTGCCCAGATAGTTGGCCGCCAGCGTGATGCGCTCGCGCTCCAGATGGCGTGTGATGTAGTGCCAGCCGTGGTTGACTTCGCCGATCAGGTAGCGCCGGGGGATGCGCACAGCGTCAAAGAAGATCTCGCACAGGCCGACGATCTTGCGCCCGACCGTATCCAGCCGCCGGATGGTCAGCCCCGGGCTGGTGTTGGGCACCAGGAACAGCGAGATCCCTTTGTGCCTGGGCGCGTCGGGGTCCGTGCGCGCGGCGACGATGATGTGGTTGTTCAGCGCATCGGCGCCGCTGGAAAACAGCTTTTGCCCGTTGAGCACCCACCCGTCACCGTCGGCCCGGGCCCTGGTCTGCAGGCTGGCGGCATCGGAGCCGGAGCCCGGCTCGGTCAGGCTGAACGACAGCTTGACAGCGCCGCTGGCCACGCGCGGCAAAAACTCCTGCTTGATCTCCTCGCTGGCGAAGTCCGACAAGATCATGCTGCCCCATGCAAGCAGGGCCAGCCGCGTGCCCAGGTCGACGCTGGGGCGGGAGATTTCCTCGTAGACGATGGCACAGTCCTGCATCGAACTGGCGCTGCCGCCATAGGCCTGCGGCACCATCATTGCGGGAAAACCGGCCGCCACCATCTCGTGGTGCAGGGTCTCGGGGAACTCGCCGTCGCGGTCCCAGCGGCGCACATCGCGGGGCGCGCAGTTGCGTTCAACGAAGCGGACAACCGCGTCGCGCAGGATTTCCTGTTCGGTGCCGGGCGCGAAGTGCATGGTCGATGACTCCCTCATCCGTGGTGAACCAGCCGGAACTGGGGCAGTTGCGCGCCGTCGGCGCAGGTTTCGAAGCACAGCTCGACGGCAGCGCCGATGTGCGCCTGCAATGCGTTCTCGCCGAGGATCTGGCTCATCATTCGCGGGCCTTCGGCCAGGTCGATCAAGGCCAGCACATAGGGCACGCGGTCGGCGAACGCGGGCAGGGCCGCGCGGCGCACGATGCAGTAGCTGTGTATCGTTGCCCGGCCACTGGCCGGCGTCCAATGCAGATCGTTCGACCAGCATTGAGGGCACTGGTAGCGGGGCATGAAGAATCGGTGGCCGCAGGCGCCGCAATGCGGCAGCATCAGCCGGCCGGCTGATGCGCCATCCCGGAAGGGACGGTTGTCCGCATTCACGGGCGGGGCGGGCAGCAGGTTCATCCGTTTTCCTTTGCCGAGGCCCGGGTCTGTGGCCGCATCCTGGCCATCGCTTGCGCATGCCCGGGCAAGGCGGTGACCAGCGCAAAGGCGTCGGCCTCATGGGCCAGGGCGCCGGGCATGCGCGCGGCCCAGGTCTGGCGCATCAGCGACTTGGTCAGCAGCAAGGACTGCGCCGGCAACCGCGCCAACTCTTCGGCCAGCGCGCGGGCCTGCGGGGCCAGTCGATCGGGCGGCACGACGCGCCGCGTCAGGCCGCAGGCGAAGGCTTCGGCCGCCGCCATCACGCCCCCCGACAGCAGCAGGTCCAGCGCCATGGCCGTGCCCGCTTTGGCCTGCAACAAAAAGGCCGTGCCGCCGTCGGGAATCAATCCGAGCCGGACAAACGGAAAGCGCAGGCAGGCGTCGTCGGCCATCAGCAAAATGTCGGCCGCCAGCGCCAACGCTGCGCCACCACCGGCGGCCGCGCCTTGCACTGCGGCGATCACCACCGGGTTCATCGTGGCCATCAGCTGGTGCTGGCGTTGCGCTGCAATGACGCGCTCGCGCCAGTCCAGCGCGGTCGTGGGCAAGCTGCCCAGGTCTGCACCGGCGCAAAAGGCGCGCCCCTCGGCGTTGAGCAGCAGCACCCGGACGCCGGCATCGTCGGCCACCCTTTGCAGATGCGCGCCGAACAGGGCGCGGGTTTGCGCCCCCATGGCATTGAGCTTGTCGGGGCGGTTGAGCGTGAGGGTCGCGATCGGACCATCGATCTGCAGCCGCAGGCTGTCATCGCTGCTCATACGGCTCCTTCCTGCCGGTCGATATCCCTGGAGGGCTGGATGGATGCACCGGGTGCTCCGGGTGCTCCGCCCACGGTTGCGCCTGTGGCCGCCAGCGCCGCAATCGCGGCATCGGACAGGCCGACCTGGCGCAAGATGGCATGGCTGTGCTCGCCCAGGCCGGGGGCCAGCGCCGTGATCGCGCAAGCGGTCTTGCTGAAGTTGACCGGCGGCCTGACCTGCGTGATCTCCCCCTCGCTGGGGTGTTGCGCGCGGATGAAGGCGCCGACCGCCTGCAGGTGCGGGTCCTCGAACAGGTCTTGCAGGCTGTTCACCGGCGCGATCGGAATGCTCCGGGCACGGCACTGCCCGATCCAGGTGGCCGTGGCGCGGGTGGCGATGATGTCGCCCAAGGCTTGGTACAGCGTTCCATAGTTCTTGCTGCGCTCGGCGGCCGTTGCATAGCGCGGATCGACGGCCAGTTCCGGGCGCTCGGCCAGCGCAAAGAAGTCGCGCCAGTTGCGGTCGGTGTAGGGCAGCACGCAGACAAATCCATCGAGCGTGCGGTGTGGTTTGCGCAGTTGGCTGAGCACGCGCGGGTAGCCGACCGCGCCATGCTTGGGGTCGTAGGCGCGCTCCCACAGGTGTTCGACCAGCATGAACGATGCGAGCGACTCGAACATCGGCACCTCGATGCTTTGTCCCTCGCCCGTGCGCTGGCGGTGCAGCAAAGCCGCCAGCACGGCATAGGCGATGCTCAGTCCGGCCACCTTGTCTGCCACGATCGTCGGCGTGAAGCGCGGCTCACCCGCCAGATACTTGTTGCTGTCGGCCAGCCCGCACATGCCCTGGATCATGTCGTCATAGGCCGGCTCCAGTGCATACGGGCCGGACTTGCCATAGCCGTAAGCGCCGCAATAGATGATGCCGGGCGCGACCGCCGCGATGGCTTCGTACCCCAGGCCGAGACGCTCGATGGCATCCGGCCGCATCGAATGCACGAACACGTCGGCATCGCCCGCGACCCGCAACAACGCGGCATGGGCGGCAGGTTGCCGCAGATCGAGCACCAGACTGCGCTTGTTGCGATTGACCGACAGGTGGATAGGCCCCATCGCAGGCCCGCGCGTGGCCCCCATGTGCCGCATGATGTCGCCCTGCGGGCTTTCGACCTTGATCACTTCGGCGCCCATGTCCCCGAAGATTTGGGTCGCATACGGCCCCATCACGACGCTGGTCAAATCGACGACTTTGAATCCTGAAAGTGCGCCCGGCATATTGGTTCGTTGCCCCCGCGTGTCCTTGTGTCGATGGTTTGTGTCGATGGTTTTTGGCGCGCGCCGGCGCCCGATTGCGCGTGCCCCTGCCGTCAGACGGTCGAAGCCAGTTTCGGCGCATGGGCCAGACCCGGAGCGGCCCGGAATTGCCCGGACAGCGGCACGGGCAATGCCGGCATCGGCACACCGTCGGCGCCACATACCTGATGGGCGAACAGACCCCGCTGGACGAAGTGGGGATCGTTGACCGCCTGCTCCAGCGCGACGACCCGGTTCACGCAGACATCGATACCGGCAAAGCGCGCCTGCCAATGCGCCGCGTCATGCCGGGCAATGGCCTGCGCGACCTGCTCGGCGCTGGCCGTCTCGGGCAACTCCAGCCGCCGGGTGAAATTGCGCCAGAACTTCTCCTCCAACGGCGCCACCGCCAGGTACTGGCCATCGGCGGCGCGGTACACCTGATAGCGGGGCGTCCCGCCGCTGATCAGATCGGCACCCGGCTGCGGCCACTGCTGCGCCGCCCAGCCGGCTCCCAGCCCCCAGTACTGGAAGGTGAACAAGTTGTCGGCCATCGAAACATCGAGCATGCAACCCTGGCCTGTCTGATCCCGCTGGCGCAAGGCCAGCAAGATGTTGATGACGGCCGGGTAGGCGCCGCCGGCAATGTCCGCAATCAGCGCGGGCGGCAAGGCGGGCTGCCGGCACAGGCCCAGCAGGCCCGTGCTGGCCAGATAGTTCAGGTCATGCGCTGCTTCGAGGGCCTGCGGACCCGACTGGCCATAGCCGGTGATGGCGCAATAGATGATGCGCGGATTGATCGCCCGCACCGACTCGTAGTCCAGGCCCAGACGCGCCATCACGCCGGGCCGGAACTGCTCGATCAGCAGGTCCGACTCCCCGATCAGCGCGTGCAGTTCCTGCGCCCGCGTCTTCAGATCGATCGCGATCGACTTCTTGCCCCGGTTGAGCAGCACGAAGTTGGCGCTGTCCTCGCCGGCCTTGGGCGCGTAGCCACGCATCTCGTCACCGGCCTGGGGGCGTTCGATCTTCGTCACCTCGGCCCCGGCTTCGGCCAACAGCAGCGTGCACAGCGGGCCTGGCACCAGGGAGCTAAAGTCCAGCACCCGGATGCCCGACAGCGGCTGCGCCCGCGCCCGGCCCGGGGTCGCGTTGGCAACGCTTGCGGCCTGCGGGCACGCGATGTCTTCAAACTCCATGGCGGGTCTTTCCTTTGCACAACGGCATGTGCACACATGGCCCGGTTGCGCAACATCCATGCCTGCGGACAATGCGCGGCATCCCCGGGGCTGCGCGGCCCGAAGCCCGGCGCCGGAATCTGGTGGCGGTCCCCCGAGTGTCGCCAGCAGTGCATCCGGCAAACACACATCGATGCACCAGCGTCCTTGACAAGGACATGGTGCCGATACGCCAGCCTCGCTTTGGCTAGTGTCGCGTCACCGATCATCTGTCGGTCTGCGCTGGCCATCGAAGCGCAGCGCGGCGTTGCATCGCTTGCCAATACAGCTCGGTATGGGCTGCGCGATGCGCCTTGCGCTGCGCTCCGATGGCTGCGCGCAGCCTACGACATCTGATCCGTGACACGACACTAGCCCGACTGCGGCCCCGGCCCTGTTGCAGCATTGCGTCAGGCCCCTGCCTGGAACACGGTGCCGGCCCGCACCCGAAAGAGCATCCCATGACCAATATCGACGAACTCAAAAGCACGGGCCTGAAGGCCACGCTGCCGCGCCTGAAGATTCTGGATATCTTCCAAAAGGGCAGCCAGCGCCACATGACTGCCGAAGACGTTTTTCGCGTGCTGCTGCAAGAGCGCACGGACATTGGCCTGGCCACGGTGTACCGGGTGCTGACACAGTTCGCGCAGGCCGGCATCCTGAGCCGCAGCAACTTCGAGAGCGGCAAGTCGGTGTATGAACTCAACGAGGGGCTGCACCACGACCACTTCATCTGCACCTCCTGCGGCAAGGTGGAGGAGTTCTACGACCCCGAGATAGAAAAGCGCCAGCAGTCGGTGGCCAAGACCAAGGGCTGGGTGGTGCAAGACCACACGATGGCCTTGTACGGCCAATGCGCCAGTTGCGCGCAAAGATGACGCCCATGCACGACGCTCAGCGCCCGTCGTCGTGCTCCATCGCGCGGCGGTGGCGTTCGACGAATTCCTGGTAGGTATCGATTCCGCGCAGTTGCAAGATGGTGTTGCGCACGGCCGCTTCCACCAGCACCGCGATGTTGCGCCCGGCCACCACCTGTATCACCACCTTGAGCACCGGCACGCCCAGCACATCCTGCGTCAGGGGTTCGTAGGGCAGGCGCTCGTAGTCGCGCTCGAGCGTTTCCTTGCGCACCAGGTGCACGATGAGTTTGAGGCGCATCTTGCGCCGCACGGCGGTCTCGCCAAAGATGGCGCGGATGTCGAGCAGGCCGATGCCGCGCACCTCCAGCAGGTTTTGCAGCAGTTCGGGGCATTTGCCCTCGATGGTGGTCTGGTTGATGCGAAACAGGTCCACCGAATCGTCGGCCACCAGGCCGTTGCCGCGCGAGATCAATTCCAGCCCCAACTCACTCTTGCCCAGGCCCGATTCGCCGGTGATCATCACGCCCAGCCCCAGGATGTCCATGAACACGCCGTGCATGGTGGTGCGGTCGGCAAAATGCTTGGACAGGTAGGCGCGCAGCACGTCGATGACGAAGGCCGCCGACTCCTGCGTGGAGAACATCGGAATCTGGGCCCGCTCGCACATCGACACCAGGGCGTCCGGCGCGGTCTGGTTGTCGGCCAGCACCAGCACCGGCGGCTCCAGCGTCACGATGCGGGCGATGCGGCGCTTGCAATCGTCGGGCGAAGCGCTGCCCAGGTAAGCGATTTCGCGCTCACCCAGTATCTGCACGCGGTAGGGATGGATGTAGTTCAGGTAACCGACCAGATCGGCCCCGGAGCTCGCCAGGCGCACCACCACTTCATCGAAACGGCGCTCGCTCGCCCCCAGGCCCGCGACCCACTCCCATTTCAGCGGGCCACGGAATTCCTCGAACAGGGCATCGGCGCTGACGACATTAGGCTTCACGGCAGTCCAGGCCCCTTCGGTTGCTCATCGCGCTGCGCGTCCGCCGCAGCAGATGAAACGGACACGGCCCGCACGGACGCCGCAGGTGACATGGGGGGGTGGCGTGTCACTTCAATCTGTTTGCGTCGACTGCCAGCCGGCGATCATGCCATGCAACTCGGCGGCATCGGTGCAGGCCTTGAGCTTTTCGCGCAACGCGGAGTCGCTGAGCAACTCGGCAATCTCCGAGAGGATCGCCAAGTGCTCTTCCATGGCCGTCCCGGGCACCAGCAGAAAGAACAGCAAACTGACCGGCAACTCGTCCGGGGCATAGCCGCTGATCGGGTGGAGCATCTGGAACACGGCCGCCATCGGCATCTTCAGGCCCTTGACACGTCCGTGGGGAATGGCCACGCCATGGCCCAGGCCGGTGGAGCCCAGGCGTTCGCGCGCCAGCAGGCTGTCGGTGATCAACGCCCGCGAGAGGCCGTGCTGGCTCTCGAACAGCAGGCCCACTTCTTCAAAAACGCGCTTCTTGCTGGTGGCGTCCACGCTCACGAGCACTTGGGCAGAGGGCAGGATGGCGGCAAGTCGGTTCATGGTCAGGAGTAACAAATTATGCACAGGTATTGTCGCGCCGGCCGGGCAAGCCAGGCAATAAAAAAACCGCCCGGGTGGGCGGTTGCCTGCCGCAGGCGGGAGGCGCATCCTCTACACGTGCAATTCGCGCTTGGCGGCTTCGTGGTGGTGGTCCTGCAAGCGATCCTTGTGGCGCACTACTTGGCGGTCGAGCTTGTCGACCAGTTCGTCGACCGCCGCGTACAGGTCGGCGTGGGAACTTTCGGCAAACAGGTCACAGCCTTTGACATGGATGTTGCACTCCGCTCGCTGGCGTTTTTCTTTCTCCTTTTGTTTTTCTATCGTCAGCAGCACCTTGACATCGACAACCTGGTCAAAATGCCGGGTGATCCGGTCCAGCTTGGTGGTGACGTAGCTGCGCAAGGCGGGGGTTACTTCGAGGTGGTGACCGCTGATCGTCAAGTTCATGAATGAAGTCTCCGTAACGCAAGGTGGAAAAAAAGCCGCCCCGGATCAGAGGAGCGGCTCGGCGAACTGGTGTCGCGTCACCGATCAGATGTCGCAGGCTGCGCGCAGCCATCGGAGCGCAGCGCAAGGCGCAGCGCGCAGCCGATACCGAGCGTATTGGCAAGCGCTGCAACGCCGCGATGCGCTCCGATGGCCAGCGCAGACCGACAGATGATCGGTGACGCGACACTAGCGTGTATCCGTTGACATGGACTGACTATGCCCCCGCCCTTGCCGAAATGCAATCCCGGGCCGCCTTGCCCGCCGGGCCATGCCCGGCACACGGCCAGGCGCGCTACCGGGCGCCGGCAGGGCAGATGGCGCCAGCCGGGCATCCGTTGCCTGTTACCCATCGTTGCGTGCGCGCCGGTATCATTGCGCGCTCGGGGGCGCTGGCCGCCAGTCGCCAGCGCCCGGTTCGCCTTCTTGCCCGCGCCCTGCGCCCTCATGTCTGCCGGTCTCAATCTTGCCCAGCTTCGGGCGATTCATTACACCGACGGGGCCTGCCTGGTGCTGGCCGGCGCGGGTTCGGGCAAGACCCGGGTGATCACGCACAAGATCGCCCACATGATCGAGCGCGGCCTGGAACCCGGGCGCATTGCCGCCATCACCTTCACCAACAAGGCTGCGGCCGAGATGCGCGAGCGTGCCCGGGGCCTGATTGGCCGCCGCGCCAAGGAGGTGCTGGTGTGCACCTTCCACGCGCTGGGCGTGCGCATGTTGCGCGCGGATGGCGCGCGGCTGGGCCTCAAGCCGCAGTTCAGCATCCTCGACGCCGATGACGTGACCGGCATCCTGAAGGACGCAGCCGGCGGCACCACCGACCTGGCCACCGCCCGGCAGTGGCAATGGACCATCAGCCAATGGAAGAACATGGGCCTGAACGCCGGGCAGGCGCTGGCCCGGGCCGCAGACGACGGCGAGCGCAGCATCGCCACGCTGATGGCACGCTACGAAGAGCGCCTGACGGCCTACCAGAGCGTGGATTTCGACGACCTGATCGGCCTGCCGCTGCGGCTGCTGCGCGACTTTCCCGAACTGCGCGCCAAATGGCAGGCAGCGCTGGGCCATGTGCTGGTGGACGAATACCAGGACACCAATGGCACGCAGTACGAGTTGCTGCGGCTGCTGGTGGGCGAGCGTGGGCATTTCACCGCCGTGGGCGACGATGACCAGTCGATCTACGGCTGGCGCGGCGCCACGCTGGACAACCTGAAAAAGCTGCCCATCGACTTCCCGCAGCTCAAGGTCATACAGCTCGAACAAAACTACCGCTCCACCAACGCCATCCTGCGCGCGGCCAACCATGTGATAGCGCCCAACCCCAAGCTGTTTGCCAAAACGCTGTTCAGCGAGTTGGGCGAAGGCGAGCCGGTGCGCGTCGTGGTTGCCGACAACCAGGAGCATGAGGCCGAACGCGCCGTGGCCCGCATCCAGAGTCTGCGCGCGGCCAGCAACCCGCCGCCGGACTGGAAGGGTTTTGCCATCCTGTACCGCGCCAACCACCTGGCCAAACCGTTTGAAAAAGCGCTGCGCAAGGCCAGCATCCCGTACAAGGTGTCGGGCGGCACCAGTTTTTTCGACCGGGCAGAAATCAAGGACCTGTGCGCCTGGTTCCGGCTGTGGCTCAACAACGATGACGACCCGGCGTTTTTGCGCAGCATCACCGCCCCCAGGCGCGGCATTGGCCACACCACGCTGGCAGCGCTGGGGGCCTTTGCCACGCAGCACCGGCAAAGCCTGTTCGGCGCGCTGTTCAATGGCATGTTGCCCGCCGCCGTGCCCCAGCGCGCGCTCGACGGCCTGCACGCATTCGGCCGCTACATCAACGAGTTGGAACACAACGCCCGCCACACGCATGGCGCCGGGCAGGCCCTGGCCTTTTTGCACCAATGGCTCAAGGACATCGGCTACGAGCAGCACCTGTACGACAGCGAGGACAGCGAACAACGGGCCGCGGCCCGCTGGAGCAACGTGCTGGAGTTCTGCGACTGGATGGCCCAGCGCGCAGGCGGCCAGATCGACGAGCAGACCGGCGCGACCGGGCCGGACCAGCCCGGCAAGAGCCTGCTGGCGGTGTCGCAGACCATTGCGCTGCTGTCTACCATCTCCGGGCACGAGAAGGAGCAGGACATGGTGACGCTGTCGACGCTGCATGCCGCCAAGGGGCTGGAGTGGCCGCATGTGATCCTGGCCGGTGTGACCGAGGGCATGCTGCCGTTCAAGATCGACGACGACGAAGGCCGCCGGCAGCCGTTGGGCGACGACATGCTGGCGCGCCTGCAGGAAGAGCGCCGCCTGATGTACGTGGGCATCACCCGCGCCCAGCGCACGCTGGCCGTGAGCTGGTCGCGCCAGCGCAAAAAGGGGCGCGACATGGTGGCCGCGCAGCCGAGCCGCTTCATCGCCGACATGGAACTGGACAAAAACACCACACGGGAGGACCCGCGCGCAAAGCTCAAGGCATTGCGCGCCGAGTTCGCTGCAAAAACCCAAGCCGCCCAGGCCACCCAGGCCACCCAAGCCGCGCACGCTGCGCCAACGGCTTGACGCCTGCCCGTCACAGCTTTGTTTTTGATAGCACAAAGTGACCATGCCACAACCGCCAGCAGCCCACACGACCCCCCATGCCGGCGGCCTGGCGCGGACACCCGTGGTGCGGCCCCTGGTGCCGTCCCTGGCCAGCGCCGTGCTGCTGGCCGCGCTGGCCCCGGCAGGCGCCGCGCTGGCGCAGACCATGCCCGCAGCCACAGGGGCCGACAGCAGCGCCTGGCGCCGCTGCAGCGCGCTGTCCGGCAACGACCCGGCACGCCTGGCCTGCTTTGACGCATGGGCCGCGCAGCAGGACTGGCAGGCGCCCGGCGCCGCCGCCGCCGACAGTGCAGATGGCAGTTCAGATGGTTCAGACCATTCGGCGCGTTCGGCCCGCCCGGCATCCGCCCTGCCCGTGGACAGCCCGCCGCCGCACCCCGGCAGCAGCGACAGCGCGCACGCCGGCTGCCGCGACCCGCAGTACAGCGACCTGACGCGGTTCTGGGAACTGGAGTCGGGCAGCGACTGCGGCATCTTCAACTTCCGTGGCTACCGGCCGATCACCGTGTCGATCGTGGTAGCGAGCGGCGTGAACCGCCAGCCCCTGTCGAGCGCCGAGGGCAACTCGGCCACCACATCCATCCCCTACCGCCACACCGAAAACCGGATCCAGCTCTCGGTGCGCACCAAGCTGGCCCAAGACCTGCTCACCCAGAACTGGCCCACGCTCAGGGACTCGCTGTGGTTCGGCTACACCCAGCAGTCGTACTGGCAACTGTTCACGCCCGACATCTCGCGCCCCTTTCGCACCACCGACCACGAACCCGAACTGATCTACGTCTACCCGAGCACGGCGCAGCTACCGCTTGGCTGGCGCTGGCGCTACAGCGGCATTGGACTGGTGCACCAGTCCAATGGCCAGAGCAAGCCCCTGTCGCGCAGTTGGAACCGGGTCTACCTGATGACCGGCATCGAATTGGACCGGCGCTGGAGCGTCAACGCCCGCATCTGGGAGCGCATCCCGGAAAGCGCGGGCAGCGATGACAACCCCGGCATCAGCGACTACATCGGCCGCGCCGAGCTGTCGGCGTTCTGGAACCTGAACCAGTACAACACGCTTGGCGCCACGGTGCGCCATACGCTGTCCCGCAGCAACCGCGGATCGGTGCGCCTGGAATGGTTGCAGGCCCTGGGCGCGGTCCGGTGGGGCAGCAAAAGCAGCCTGCGCCTGCACACCGCCCTGTTTCGCGGCCATGGCGACAGCGTGATCGACTACAACTACAAGCGCACCGTGTTCAGCCTGGGATTGAGCCTGGTTGATTTCTGACCTCGGCGTCTGCGCCGGCGCCACCATCGCCGCCGGTGCTTTCCGGCATCTGCGCATGCTTGACGATGGTCACCGGCACCGGGCTGGCATGGGCCACCTGCTGCGATACCGAGCCCAGCAACGCGCTGCGGATCGCGCCTTGCCCCCGGGCGCCGATGATGACCAGAGCACAGTCCGAGCGCTCGATCATGTCCACCAGCGTATGCGCCACATCGCCGACGCCGACATCGGTCTCGTAGGGGACGCCAGCCACATCCAGCAGCGCACACGCCGACGCCATCAGATGCTCGCCCGCTTCAATGCTGGCCGCAGCGATCAGCGCCGGGTCGCGCGCGGTGACCATCTCGTACAGCGTCGCGGGCTCTTGCACATGGGCCAGCACCACGCTCGCCCGCAGGCCCTGGCGCAGCAGCGCCAGCGCATGGCGCACGCCGTCCAGCGAGAGTTCCGAGCCATCCACGGCAATCAGGATTTTGAGCATGGCATTGCCTTTCACTGGGTTGAGAACCAACCCGGCCAGTGTAGCCAGGCGGCGTGCCAGCGTCAGCCGGTCTGGAACAATGCGCCCCATGCTGCAGTTCGACCTTCTGACCACCGACCCCGCCAGCCACGCACGCCGCGGCCGACTCACGCTGCGGCACGGCCAAGTGCAAACCCCCATCTTCATGCCCGTGGGCACCCATGGCAGCGTCAAGGGCGTGCTGCCGCGCAGCCTGCACGAGATGGGCGCACAAATCATCCTGGGCAACACCTTTCACCTGTGGCTGCGCCCCGGGCTGGCCGTGTTGCAGGGCTTTGGCGGCCTGCATGGCTTTGAAAAGTGGAACAAGCCCATCCTCACCGACTCCGGCGGCTTCCAGGTGTGGAGCCTGGGCGCGCTGCGCACGATCACCGAGGAAGGCGTGCACTTTGCCAGCCCCGTGAACGGCGACAAGCTGTTCCTGTCGCCCGAAGTGAGCATGCAGATCCAGACCACGCTCGACAGCGACATCGTGATGCAGCTCGACGAATGCACCCCCTACGAGACCCGGGGCCAGCGGACCACCGAGCGCGCGGCCTGCCAGTCGATGCAGATGAGCCTGCGCTGGGCCAAGCGCAGCCAGGACGAGTTCCAGCGCCTGAACAACCCCAATGCCCTGTTCGGCATCGTGCAGGGCGGCATGTACGAAAACCTGCGCGCCGAATCGCTGGCCGCCCTGGCGGCCATGGACTTGCCCGGCTACGCCATCGGCGGCGTGAGCGTGGGCGAGCCCAAGGACGAGATGCTGCGCATCATGGCGCACACACCGCACCGCCTGCCCGCGCACAAGCCGCGCTACCTGATGGGCGTGGGCACGCCCGAAGACCTGCTCGAAGGCGTGGCGCAGGGCGTGGACATGTTCGACTGCGTAATGCCCACGCGCAACGCGCGCAACGGCACGCTGTTCACGCGCTTTGGCGACCTGAAAATCCGCAACGCGCGCCACAAGACCGACCCCCAGCCCCTGGACGGCAGTTGCACCTGCTACACCTGCGCGGGCCCGTCCGGCGTGGCCTGGGACCAAGGCGGGCGCGACGGCTTCAGCCGCGCCTACCTGCACCACCTGGAGCGCTGCGGCGAAATGCTCGGCCCCATGCTCAGCACCGTGCACAACCTGCACTACTACCTGAACCTGATGCGCGAAATACGCCAAGCGCTCGACGCCGGAGAATTTACGCAGCTACGCGCACGCCTGAAGGCAGACCGGGCGCGCGGCGTGTGAGCGGCCCCCGGGATCGTCCCGGTCGTTGCTGATGGAGCGCCTGGGCTGAACATGAGACGGCGGGTCATTGCCGGGCTTGCAACCCGTTTCCCCGTTGCCGCTGGCGGCACTGTGCTTGCAATGAGCGGGCTGCGCGATGCCTATCTCTGCTTTGCTACACTCGCCGGCAGCGCAAAAGGAAGCATCGGATGCCACAGAGCCGCCAGAGCCAGCTCAAAGACCGAAGGGCTGTAGCGCCAGACACGGTAAGCCCGGCCGACTTGCGGGCATTGAGCAAGAAAGTGACCTATGTCGGCCACGGGAACCACAAGCGTTTTCCGGCGGACTATGGCCTGACCAGCACGAGCCCACGACCTACCAAGTCACTCTGCGACATGACGAGAACCATCCTGCTTGAAGAGGCTGTGGCCTTGCTCAAGTGTGGCGTTCTGAAGGGAATCATCAGCCAGCCCCGCGCTGACGGTTTTCCGAAGTACATTTGGTCAGTTTCCGCAGCGGGGGAAGTGTTTGAAGCCAAATCCCACCCGAATGACAACGGGCGCTACCATGGATACCCGCTCGAAAATGAGGATGCGATGCGCGCGCACATCCTCTCCATCTGGAAATAGCGATGCAAGACAGTTGGGAAATCGACGTTGACTGGCAATCCCTCGAAGACGGGGAGCCCGAGGAAGCAGCTTGCTTTGCCGAGATCGGCATGCGCTCCTATGGCGTGCCGCTGACACAGGGCCACGACAAGCTCCTGAACAGTCTCAAGCAGGCCCCGCTTCTTTCCGGCTACCACTTGGCTTTGTGGTTCGCATCGAACTGGTGGCGCTTGCGCTGGGAGCCTCGGCGCAAATCGACCGCCTGGGCTTTGGCGCATAGCATGGCGAGCATCGGCGAGGGCTACATATGGCCCGACATCGACTTCGCATCCGATGGCCGGTTTGTCCTGCTGAACGCCAGGCCGACGATGGACCGACCTGGCACGCCTTTTCGCTACATCACTCCTGAAACGACCTCCGTGATAGCCGCCGCAAAGTTCGAAGCGGTGGTCGACGAGTTTGTCGCCACCGTTGTCCAGCGCCTCCGGGACTGCTGTCCGGGTGCAACAGCGCTCGATGCCACCTGGGCCGCCGTGGGCGAGGAACGGGCCTCGAAAACCATGAGCGCCAAAAGAAAGCTGGAAGCCTTGCTGGGACTCGATCCTGACGACATGGATGACGACCGATACGCCGAACTTCAGGCCGATAGCGAGCGCATCGGTGTGACGGCGCTCCAGGAATTGGCCGCCGCATCGGAGCACGGGGCCATCCCGACGGCTTGCGAACTACAGGAGATGGGCCGTGCGAGTGGTCACCCTTGCGGTGGATTCGTGCGGTTTGGGCAGGCCGCGCCCGTCAGGGCCAACGAACCACCGATGGCCGCATCAGGGCAGGCATGGGAAGCAGGCGGCGCAACGGCCAGGTTGCTGCGTGACCAACAGCGCCTCGGCGCCGATCCGATCACGAACCGCATGCTGTCCGAGCTGTGCGGTCTGCAGCCGCGTGTTTTGCAGAAAGCCCGAACGGCGACAGGCCCGGGGCTGGCTTTTTTTGCGCGCGGCATGGCTGGAAAAAATTGCATCGTCCTGCGCGCGAAGCGGGAAGAAGGACGCCGCTTCGAGCTGGCGCGCCTGTTGGGAGACGAGTTGATGCGTGAAAAGGACGAACCCCTCGAGGACGAACCCTTCAGTCCCGCAACCCACTCATATACCTATCGCCAAAAGGCACAACGCGCATTTGCTGCGGAGTTGCTGAGCCCGTTCCAAGCCGTCGATGGCATGCTCGATGGCGACTACTCCGAGGAAGCCCAGCAAGACGTGGCGGCCCATTTCAATGTCTCTGCCGTGGCCATCCGGACCCAACTGGCCAACCACGAGCGGATCGACCGGTTTGAACCTGAGTGGGGCGCAGCCGGCGCGGGCCTGCGGGCGGCGCCCGGTGTCAGGCCCTGATCGTCATTCGGCCGATGCCAGGGCCCCGCGCCCCAGTGCCTGATCGACGCCCCGGTTGGCCAACGCATCTGCGCGTTCGTTGCCCGGGTCGCCCGAGTGCCCCTTCACCCAGCGCCATTCGATGCGATGGCCGCCGGTGCTCACCAGCGCATCCAGGCGCTGCCACAGATCCACGTTTTTCACCGGCTGCCTGGCGGCGGTGCGCCAGCCCTTGGCCTTCCAGCCGTGGATCCATTCCGTGATGCCCTTGCGCACATATTCGCTGTCCAGATACAGCGTGACGGCGCAGGGGCGCTGAAGGGCCGACAGCGCCTCGATCACTGCCGTCAACTCCATGCGGTTGTTGGTGGTGCCCAGTGCGCCGCCAAACAACGCTTTTTCGGTCGGCCCCGAGCGCAGCAGCACGCCCCAGCCGCCCGGGCCCGGGTTGCCCTTGCAGGCGCCATCCGTGTATATCTCTACTTGGTTCACGCTGTGTTCCCGTGTCTGTGGTTGTGGTTCATGGCCGTCATGGTGCGCATCCCCCCGGGTCGCTTGCGGCGCCAGCCCCGCAAGGGCGCGACGCCAGCGGCTCCTGTCCATCGAGGTGGCGGCGTGGGCCGCGCCCGTTCTTGCTGGAGTTGGTTGAATTCGCAAGCGGCACCGTGGTGGCAGCGCGCTGGCGGCTGCTGCGCCAGGCGGGGTTGAGCAGGCGCATGCCGTGCACCCGTTTGACCGCCACCAGAAAATAGGCGGCGCCCAAGATCGGCCACCATTTTTCGCCCAGGGCGTCCATCCAGCCAAAGCGCTCCAGCCACTGGGCGTTGCGCACGGCGGGACGATAACAGCCAAAACGGGTGGATTCGACCTCGAAACCCAAAAGCCGCAGCCAGTCGCGCAGGCGCCAGTATCCGATGAGCTCGCCCACTTCCGGCAGGTACGGCGTGCCATGACCCAGGTGCCGGTACCAACGGGCGCGCCGCTGGCGCAGGCCCCACAAACTGGTCGGGTTCAGGCCGCTGATGACCACGCGCCCTTCCGGCATCAGCACCCGCTCCACCTCGCGCAATGCGGCATGGGGGTCGATGCTCAACTCCAGGGTGTGGGGCAAGACGATCAGGTCCAGGCTGGCCGCCGCAAAGGGCAAGGCCACAGGCTCGGCGAGCAGGGCCGCCTGCTGGCGCTGGCGCTGCGGCGCTGCGGCGCCCTCGGCCGGCGTCTGCGCTGCGGCGCTGGCGCCTCCTGCCACCTCCTGCCCGAGTGCCAGCCACCGGTACGGCATGCGGTTTGCGCGCAGGCCATCGAGCAGCGGCACGCCAAGCTGCAGGCTGTGATAACCAAAAATGTCGACCACCGCCTCGTCGAAGCATGCTTGCTCCCACGCCAGCAGATATCGGCCTGGCGGGGAATCGAACCAGTGGTGCAAACCTATAATCGGAGCGCTCATGAATTTGCTAGCGTTGCCCGCCTTTGCCGACAATTACCTGTGGATGCTGCACGACGGCCACCGGGCCATCGTCGTCGACCCGGGTGAGGCCGCGCCCGTGGCGGATGCCCTGCGCCGCCTGGGCCTGCAGTTGCAGGCCATTCTAGTCACGCACCACCATGCCGATCATGTCGGCGGGGTCGAAGCCTTGCGCAATGCGACCGGGGCCAGCGTCCATGGGCCGGCGCGCGAGTCCGTCCCCGAGCCCCTGGTGCGCCTGGCGCAAGGCGATACGGTGGATGTCCTGGGCCTGCGCTTGGAGGTCATCGATGTGCCCGGCCATACCGCCGGCCATATTGCCTACTACTGCCCGCAGATGGACGGTGCGCCGCTGCTCTTTTGCGGCGACACCCTGTTCTCGGGCGGCTGCGGGCGGCTGTTTGAGGGAACGCCTGCGCAAATGCTGGCGTCGCTGGATCGGCTGGCGGCCCTGCCCGGCAACACCTTGGTGTGCTGCGCGCATGAATACACCTTGTCCAACCTGAAATTCGCCACTGCCGTGGAGCCCGACAACGCCGCCTTGCGCGACTACAGCCGCCATTGCGCGGCCTTGCGGGCGCAAAACCGGCCCACCTTGCCGTCCCGCATGGAACTGGAGCGGGAGATCAATCCCTTTTTGCGGGTGCGCCAGGCGGCGGTGATCCGCGCGGCCCAGGGCCATGACGCGCAGGTGCAGGCTGACGATGCGGTGACGGTATTGGCCGCGCTGCGCCAGTGGAAAAACGGGTTCCGATGACATTTTTACCCCTCGTCCGCTGGGCCGGTCTGGCCGGCCTGCTCTGGCTCACAGGCTGCACCATCCCGCAGACAGCGCCGCCGCAGACGGCGGCCAGCGCCGGCAAGGCATCGGGCCAAGACATCGCGCCCCGGCAGAGCCCGGACCCCGCCAGTTCCGCCACCGCCTCCAACCCGCCAAATACTGCACACACTGCCCATACGCCCGACATTCCCGATGAGCCCCTGCAACCCATCACCGCCGTCCAGGCCAGCAGTGGCGAGGTGGCATCGCTGTCCGCCCCGGCGGACCTGTGGGATCGCATCCGCCGCGGCTTTGCGATGCCCGATCTGCAACACGCCCTGGTGCAAGAGCGCGAGCAGTGGTATGCCGCGCGCCCGGACTACATGCAGCGCATGACCGAGCGCTCGAGCAAGTACCTGTTCCATATCGTCGAAGAGATCGAACGCCGCGGCATGCCCACCGAGCTGGCGCTGCTGCCTTACATCGAGAGTGCGTTCAACCCCCAGGCCATCTCCAGCGCCAAAGCCGCAGGCATGTGGCAATTCATGCCGGCCACCGGCAACTATTTCGACCTCAAGCAAAACGCTTTCCGCGATGACCGCCGTGACGTGCTGGCTTCGACCCGGGCCGCACTGGACTACCTGCAAAAGCTCTACACCATGTTTGGCGACTGGCACCTGGCGCTGGCCGCCTACAACTGGGGCGAAGGCCGCGTGGCCCGCGCCATCGCCCGCAACCAGAAGCAGGGCCTGGGCACCGGCTACACCGACCTGAGCATGCCGGCCGAAACCCGCCTGTACGTGCCCAAGCTGCAGGCCGTCAAGAACATCGTGGCCCATCCCGAAGCCTTCGACACCGAGTTGCCGCTGATCGAGAACCACCCCTACTTCCAGACGGTGGACATCCCGCACGACATCGACGTGGCCCTGGTGGCCACGTTGGCCGGGGTGCGCGAAGCAGACTTTCGCGCGCTCAACCCCTCATTGCACCGCCCGGTGATCCTGGCCGCAGGCACGCCGCAGATTCTTTTGCCTTGGGACAACGCCAAGCTGTTCCAGCACAACCTGCAAGCCCACCGCGCAGGCCAGTACGCCAGTTGGACGGTGTGGACCGTGCCCGCCACGATGAGCGTGGCCGAGGCCGCGCAGCGCACCGGCATGAGCGAGAGCGAGTTGCGCAGCCTGAACCAGATTCCGCCGCGCATGCGGATCAAGGCCGGCTCGGCGCTGATGGTGCCGCGCTCGGGCGCCAGCCAGGACGTGTCCTCGCACTTGGCAGACAACGGCCAACTCGGGCTGACGCCCGAACCCGTGACCCGCCGCACCACCGTGCGTGCCGGCAAGGGCGACACGGTGGCCAGCATTGCCCGGCGCTACAAGCTGGCCGCCGCCAGCGTGGCCAGATGGAACGGTGTGCGCGCCCATGCGGCGTTCAAGACGGGGCAGTCGGTGGTGGTGTATTTGCCGGTGCGTCAGGCGCGCGGCAAGCGCCAGGCAACATCGGCGCGGCGCCCGCGGGCCAGCACCGCTAACGCCCGCTGATGCCGGCTGATGCCCGCTGATGCCCGGTGAGGCGCCGTCATTCCATTTCCCAATCGTTCGTGAACGCGCAAGCGAAGCCGACACAGTGCACGGATGCTTCGGGAGTGGGATCAGACATCGTACTTTTGCCTGGCCCGGTGCACAAACTCGTTGGTGTAGGCGCACTCCGGGTCCAGCTTCGCGCCGGCCCATTGCGGCTGCACATGCGTGAGCACCCGCAGCGCGGTGGCCGGGCCATCGTCAGGCATCAGCCCGTGGGTGGAATAGGTCTCCCGCACGCGGTTGAAAGCGGCCAGATACAGACCCTGGTCGCCCAGCAGGTAGGCCGCAGGCACGGCCTTGACCAAGTCTGCCGGCGCCGCCGTATGCAGCCACTTGAGCGCGTGCACGATGCCATTGACCAGCGCCTGGGCTTGCGCAGGCTGCTGCTCGATGAATGCCTGGGGGGCGCACAGGCTGCCGGCCGGCATGCTGGCGCCGAACATGTCCTGCGCAGCCTTGAGCGAGCGCAGTTCGCCGATGATGCGGGTGTCCTGCCTTTGTTCGAGCAGCGTCATGATCGGATCGGCATGGCACAGGGCCTGCACCTGGCCCGAACGCAGCGCAGCCAGCGCCTGGGCACCCGAACCCACACCGACAAATGCCACATGGCGCAGGGCGACACCGGAGCGCAGCAACAGCAGACTGGCGGCCAAGTGGGTGGAAGAGCCTATGGACGACACGCCAATGTGCCGCCCCGCCAGATCGCCCGGATCCCTGTACCCGGGCAGCGCGCGCAGCGAAACCCCCAAAGCCAGTTGCGGCGCCCGCCCCTGGAGCACCAGCGCACGGCAGGCCTGGCCGCTGGCCTGCGCCCGAAAGATATGCTCGAAGGCGCCGGAATAGACATCTGCAGCACCGCGCAGCACCGCCTGCCGGGCCTGCGCGCCGGCTGAAAAATCGCGCACCACCACCTCCAGGCCCTCGGCGCGAAAGTAACCCAGGCAGTCCGCCAGCGCCAGCGGCAAGTGATAGAGCACGCCCTGCCCGCCCACGGCAACGGTGACACGCCCCAACCCGGCGCCGCCCGTCCGCGTGCGCATCACCGCAGGCGCAAATACCACTGCCGCCGACAGGGCGCAGGCAGTGCCAAAGGCACGGCGACCGGGAGCAGGCAGGGTCATGGCAACGGGCGACATGGCAATGCCAATGCCGCAGTGCAACCATCGTATCGCAGGCAAGTCCAGACCGCATCCGGCTTTACCTGGCCGCCACGGGATGCCACGGAGGGCGCCGCAAAGCGCCACACGACGCCTAGTGTCGCGTCACCGGTCAGATGTCGTAGGCTGCGCGCAGCCATCGGAGCGCAGCGCAAGGCGCATCGCTTGCCCATACCGAGCTGTATTGGCAAGCGATGCAACGCCGCGGTGCGCTTCGATGGCCAGCGCGGACCGA
>Ga0081606_1000162_pt1 | contig 38091 bp, 39 predicted proteins | sample EareggfetidaYelm_FD_71127 | JGI IMG/M metagenome (GOLD analysis project Ga0081606, IMG submission 71127) | Earthworm egg capsule microbial community from the University of Washington, USA - E. fetida Yelm (SPADES assembly) (version 2) | ecosystem: Host-associated > Annelida > Reproductive system...
TGCAACGCCTCGATTTTTGCTTTAAATTTTACCTTTTCCCTGTAAAACTGGATATTAAGGTAAATAATTAAAACAGCAAATACCGCAATCGTCGCTATCAATAGTGTGATCATCATCGTAGAAATTAGAAATGCCATGGTACAAATTTGGTGGATTGTGCAATAGAAAAAAATACGGCAGATGCCGTATTTTCCTTAAAAACAATGAGCCTAACGCACTTCGATATCCGCAAACGTTGCATCAAGGCTCGTCATCCCATTGCCACTGCCTGTTGAAGTTACCGTTCCCGACATTTTTCCGGACGCATTCGACGTTATAACAATACTGCCGGCACTGGCTCCATAACCCGCTAATGTTCCTACTGCATTGCCCGAGCCAACAGTGTATGTTCCTGCAGTTGCAGCTGTGAGATTGATTTCTACAAATTGGAATCCGGTACTGCCACTGGTTCCTTTTGAGGCTTTGATCGTATTGTAAGCTGATTCAAAATAGACATTATCTGCTGTGATTTCTGCACCGCCGTTTTCCTTCCATTTGAATCCTGTTGCTGCTGGATTTGGTGTTGGCGTTACAGATTCATTGCTGTCGTCGCTGCTGCATGATGAAATCATCAATGCAAAAAGCAGGAATGCCATCGAAAATATTTTTGCTTTCATTTTGATTGTTTTTAATATTGGTTATAAAAATTTGAAGAAGAAAAATGCGCACAAGACCTGTCCTCATTTTTATTTATTGCTGGCTAAAAACGCCTCTGAAAGATCCTTGTGTAACGCTTTTTGTAGCACTTGTAGGGCACGTATCGGCATCTTTACCGCTAAAAGAAAACGTTCCTTCGATTTTATCATTGTCAATCGTTGTGATCGTAATCGTTCCTGTTGAACCTGAGCATTCCCCGGTTCCATAAGAAACACCACCGGTTACCGGCGTGTATGCCATCACCGAATCTACATTTGGATTGATTGTGTACGTTCCTGCCGTGGTAATTCCCATCAGGTTGATAACGATGGAATTCGCACTTTGATCAGCGCCTAAAACGGTAATCATCGTTCCTGCGCCGGTTTCCATTCTGGTTGCTGAAGCAGATGAAGCTACGCCATAAATAATCGAACTGAAATCGGCTCCGTCCACTTTAGCCGTGATATATGAACCACTTGTTGGCGCGCCTGTATCGACAATATCGGCAGCATCATCGCTACTGCATGACGCTATAAAAAGTGATACACTAAGTAAACTGATTTTTGCAAAATTTGTAATTGTTTTCATAAGATTTGATTGTTTTAGTTGTTATTAACAATGCAAATCTGCGTCAATTAGAAACATTCTGAAATACGAAGAAATACGTATTTTTTAAAAATCGAGGTGCGGAAATTGTTTTTGAAGTGTACCAATATCCGATTGCAATTTGGATAAAAACTGTTGATGGCTTTCAGATTCCGGATTAAACGGTCGGTGCGCCAATCCTTTTTGGATGTTTTGGATTTTGGGCATTAAAGCCTGTGCCGATTCGGAAATCCAGGTTTCTGAAAAGCGTTTCCAAATGTAATTGACAGCGGTTTTATTCGGATGAATCATGTCATCAGCATAAAAACGGTAATCGCGCAACTCGTCCATCATGATTTCATACGAGGCAAAATAATGGGTGTTTTCAGGTTTTTGTGACAGCAATTCGTGTACGGCCGAAATCAGATTTGCCTTGCTCCATTGGTTTTCTACAAAACCGTCTTTTATATGCCGAACGGGAGAAATGGTGAGAATGATCTGAATTTTCGGATTGGCTTCAAAAATCATCGACAACATACGCGACAGGCTTTCGCGAATGGCTTCTACTGAAAGTAATTCTTTTCGAAAATGGTTTTGAGGCAGTTTATGGCAATTGGCTACAGCCAAATTAGAATCGGCGGTTTTATAAATCCACGCGGTTCCTAAAGTAAGAATCAGGTGTGTCGCAGATTGGATCGTTTCATTGGCCAACAAAACCCTTGCATTCAGCTGATCGAGCATCAGCTGCGGATCGCGATGGTTCAAATCGGAATGCATATCGAAATGGTGCCAGGTTTCATTATGGAAGAAAATGTCAGAAATGTCGAAAATTTTCTGCTGCAAAGCCAGGCGGACCATTTTTTCCAATGCCAGCGGATGAAATAAAATCCCAAACGGATTGACGCTGTTTTGAAACTTGAAATAATCAAAGCGTTCGCCCATATTGACGGCAAAACACGAGCCCAGAGAAACGATTTTTGAATCATAATCTATTGGAAAACTGCTTTTGGAAATGGGAATTGACGTGTGGAATTGCATGGCCGTAAAAATTAAAAACCCCGAAATATTTTCGAGGTTTTAAAGGTAAACAATTCAACTGATTTTATTTTTATGGATTATTTAATGTGTTACACTAAAATTGAAAAGTCCCTCGACTGTGTTCGGGAAGACACTGTTCTTTAAACAGTGCTATTCGTAAAAATAGTCCATTTTATAATTTGTACCGTCGCTGTGGTGGTATTGCGATTTTAAAGGAAAACCCTGATTATTATATTCAAACACATAGGTTCCTAAACTGGTCAATTCTCCCGCCCTGTTGGTTACAGTTTCTGTAAGTTGGTTGAAATGAAACTGGTTGATGCTCATCTCATTCAAACCCGTAACATGCAACATCGGATTTTTCATGTTGTCATACGTATAAGTAGTGGTGTAGATTTCGGACCCGTAGTATCTTTCAAAATGCGACACTTCGCCATTGCTTCCAAAAAAATATTTTCCTTGTACACCGGCTTGTTGCATACCAGCGACAATCATATAATCGTTTCTGCTGACCGTATTGTCGGCATTGTATGTGTATTCCATCGCAGATTCCATATCGGGTAAATCGAGCCGTTTGGCTTTAATGATACGGCCCTGAGCGTCATACGTATGCGTAATGGTCATAACCACTTCGTTATTTTCGGAGATGGTTATGGTTTTAATTTTGTCTCCTTCATAAAGGTATTTGGTCACCCTGCCGTTGTCAAATGTAATGGTGTTGAGCTTGGTACCAAAATAACTGTAAACCATCGTATCGGTATCATTGGCAAAAGTATACACCACTTTTTTGAGCAATAAGCCATCGGTTGAAGCGGCAGTTTCGCTATCGTCAGAAGAACAGCCTGCGAAGAGTTGTAAAATTAAGACCAGCAATAAAAAAATTTTTTTCATCATGTTTGTATCGGAATAAAAAAATCAAAAGAAACCCCGAAGATTCCTTCAGGGTTTTAACTTTCGATTCTTATTAATTGTTATTCATAAAAATATTGTCTGGAACTGTTGATTTCCGGGTTCGGACTGTCGACATTCGTTTCTATTTCCGTTAGCGGGAAATTCGCAGCATTGTAAGTATACGCTGTCGTTGTCATTGGTTGAACCAAACCGCGTGAATTGGTGTGGGTATTCGACGTTTCGTTATTCGCGAAATTTTTAGCAGAACGGTCTCCCAAAAATGCAATTTTATCGAAACCGGTAACGTTTACCATCGGATTGTTTTTATTATCATATGTATACGTATGCGTATCAATGTGCGCCGGAATATCACCCGCTGCCGCTACATTTTCTTCCACTTTATTGTCGTAGATTTTTCCATCGTGTGAAAAAGTATATACATCAGAATTCAATCCTGTCGTAAAATGTTTTACTGAAATCGTCCCATCGGCATTGTGTGTGTATTCATATTTATCTTTGTAACCTTCAAAATCGTAAATATGTTTTACCAATTGGCCTTGCTCGTTGTACGTAAATGTGTCGACGCCAGACAGTACATCATCTTCATCATACTCTTCCCATTTTGTCATTAAGTCGCCCGTGTAGGTAAAAACCATTCTGTAACCGTCAGAATCTGTGTAACCGGTAACTTTGTCTCCATTGTAAGTATAAACTGTCGTAACCGATCCGGCATCGCTAGTTTCAATAGTTTTAATCAAATGAATTCCTGTTGCTGAAGGATTTTCAACATTCGCTACGCTGTCATCTCCCGAACAGGATATTAATGCCAGACATAAGCTTAAAGCGCAAACAATTTTTTTCATGTTTTGTGTTTTTGAGTTTAATTGTCGCAAATAAAGTCATAATTTTTTGTTAAAAAAATTTTTGCTTTGTAAATTTTAAAATCAGACACAAAAAAACCGGCATCATTTAAACACCGGTTCTAATATTATTTTTTTATAACTATTTTACAAACGCAACTGCTGCTTCCAAAGCCTGCGGAATGCCCAAAATGTCTTTTCCGCCAGCGGTTGCAAAAAACGGCTGTCCGCCGCCGCCGCCCTGGATGTGTTTCCCCAATTCGCGAACGATTTGTCCGGCATTCAGGTTTTTATCGACGGTCAATTCTTTCGAAATGTAAACGGTCAGCATTGGCTTTTCTGCCTCAGCTGTAGCCAATACTAAAAAGAGATTTTTACCCAAAGTTCCCAATTCATAAGCCAGATCTTTTGCACCTTCGGCATTCAAATCGACCTGAGTCGCTAAAAACTGTACGCCGTTGATTTCTTCAAGTTTGGAAGCCAATTCGCCTTTAAGGTTTTTCGCTTTGTCTTTCAGCAACACTTCGAGTTGTTTTTTGAGTTTGGCATTTTCATCCTGCAATGAGGTGACAGCCTTAATCGAATCCTGCGGGTTTTTCAACACCGATTTGATTTCGTTAAGCGCTTTTTCCTGATCGTTATAATATTGTTTGACAGCGTCAGATGTAATCGCTTCAATCCTGCGGATTCCGGCTGCCACTGCGCCTTCGCTGATGATTTTAAAATGCCAGATGTCGGCCGTGTTTTTCACATGGATTCCGCCACACAATTCAATGCTGTTGCCAAATTTAATCGCGCGTACCGAATCTCCGTATTTTTCCCCGAACAATGCCATCGCACCCTCGTCAACGGCCTGTTGAAACGGAATGTTGCGTCTTTCTTCGAGCGGCAATTGTTCCTGGATTCTTTGATTGACAAAATCTTCTACCTGTTTCAATTGCTCGTCGGTGACTTTGGCAAAATGTGAAAAGTCAAATCGCAGGTAATTCGGGTTGACCAACGAGCCTTTTTGCTCGACATGCGTGCCTAAAATGCTGCGCAAAGCCAAATGCATCAGGTGTGTCGCCGAGTGGTTGCTCGCAGAATCTTCCCGTAATTTTTTATCCACCTTTGCAATAAAAGCGGCGTTGACATCATTCGGAAGTTTTTTCGCCAGATGTAAAATCAGGTTGTTTTCTTTCTTCGTATCGATGATTTCGATGGTTTCATTATCGTTCGATAATGTTCCTTTATCGCCAACCTGCCCGCCGCCTTCCGGATAAAATGGCGTATGGTCGAGTACGATTTGGTATAATTTCCCGTCTTTTTTAGAATCAATGCTTCTGTACCGTGTGATTTTAACTTCGTTGACCAATAAATCGTAGCCTACGAAACTTTCTGTATTTCCCGGAACCAGAATCGTCCAGTCGTCTGTAGACACTTCTGATGCTGCACGCGAACGTGTTTTTTGTTCGAACATCGCATTTTCAAATCCTTTTTCGTCAAGTTCGTAATTTCTTTCCCGTAAGATCAACGCCGTCAAATCGATTGGAAACCCGAAAGTATCATACAATTCAAAAGCTTTTTGGCCGGAAACTGTTTTTTCTTTGGTATCAGAAATGACATTTTCCAGCAATTGCAAGCCTTGATCCAATGTTCTTAAAAACGAAGCTTCTTCTTCACGAATCACATTCTGCACTAAATTTTGCTGTGAACGGATTTCCGGAAACGAGTCACCCATCTGATCGGCTAAAACCTGTGCTAACTGATAAATGAAAGGCTCTTTCGTATTTAAAAAGGTGAATCCGTAACGGATCGCGCGTCTTAAAATCCTTCTGATTACATAACCAGCACCAGTATTCGATGGCAGTTGGCCATCTGCAATTGCAAACGCTACGGCACGAACGTGATCGGCAATGACGCGAATTGCGATATTTATTTTTTCTTCCTCGTCGTCTTTGGCTTTAATCGTATATTTTGCCCCGGTAATTTTTTCGATTTTTTCGATTAGCGGTGAAAAAACATCGGTATCATAATTGGATTGAACGCCTTGCAAAACCATACACAAACGCTCGAATCCCATTCCGGTATCGACGTGTTGGGCCGGTAATTTTTCAAGCGAACCGTCGGCTTTGCGGTTGAATTCCATGAATACGTTGTTCCAGATCTCTACGACATGCGGGTGGTCGTTGTTGACCAAATCACGTCCTGAAATTTTTGCTTTTTCTTCAGGCGAACGAATGTCGACATGGATTTCCGAACACGGCCCGCACGGACCCTGATCGCCCATTTCCCAAAAATTGTCTTTTTTATTGCCGAGTAAAATGCGGTCTTCGGCTATTAACGTTTTCCAGATGTCGAATGCCTCCTGGTCGAATGGCACGTTTTCTTCTTCGCTGCCTTCGAACACGGTTACATATAAAATATCTTTATCGATTTTGTACACTTCTGTCAATAATTCCCAGGCCCAGTGGATGGCCTCTTTTTTGAAATAATCGCCAAAACTCCAGTTGCCAAGCATTTCGAACATGGTGTGATGATAGGTATCAATCCCAACTTCCTCAAGATCATTATGTTTTCCGGATACGCGCAAACATTTCTGCGTATCGGCGATGCGCTTGCTTTTTGGTGTGCCGTTGCCCAGGAAATATTCTTTAAACTGCGCCATTCCTGAGTTGTTGAACATCAGTGTCGGATCATCTTTGAGCACGATGGGCGCCGAGGGCACGATCAAATGGCCTTTGCTTTGGAAAAAATCTAAAAACTGCTTGCGGATTTCCTGTGATTTCATAGGTGTTTTGTTCTTGTATGTTTGCCGATTCGAAAATCGTAAATCTTTATCTTAAATTTTAATCTTTTACTGGATTGGCCGCGGATAGCAGTGGAAAGCTTCGAGGACTGGAAAGCTATTTTTTGCTGCGGCGGCAGAGCGACCAACGGAAGCTACTGCCGCCGGATGGAAAAAAAGCTTTTCAGGCGAGAACTTGCAACGGATAGCCGGCAACTGGCCCAAAATTATTTTAATGGCTTTATTCGGAAAATTCGGGCGGACAAGTGAAACTATTTAGTAAATTTGTTCGACTAACGTTTTAAATGCCCAAAAACCTGTTTTTTACGGTGCAAAAATAGGATTTTTTAAAATATGAAGAAGGTAAAATATTACTACGATGCCGAAAATCTGGCGTATCGTAAAATCAAAACGAAAAAAGCGGCCAAATTGGGTTATGCGGCCTTGTTTGTATTGGCAGCCGCACTGTTTGGTGTTTTGAGTTTTCTGGTTTTACTGAATACACCGTTTTTTGAAACGCCGAAAGACCGTTTGCAGGCGCGTGAAATCGAAAATTTCAAGATCCGATATGCGCTTTTGAATAAAAAAATGGACCAGATTGATGCCGTTTTGGAAAACATTGAAGACCGCGACAACAATTTGTACCGGGTGTATTTTAATACGTCGGCCATTCCGGATGAACAGCGCAAAGCCGGTTTTGGCGGAATTAACCGCTATAAAGAACTCGAAGGTTTTGACAATTCCGAACTCGTGATCAACACTTCAAAGCGCGTCGACATCATTTCAAAAGAATTGGCGATACAATCAAAATCTCTCGATGAAATCCTTAAATTAGCGAAAGAGAAAAACAATTTACTCGCGGCGATTCCGGCGATTCAGCCTGTAAAAAATGAAAACCTGAAAGCGATGGCTTCGGGATTCGGATATAGAACCGATCCGTTTACGAAAGTGCGGAAATTTCATGCCGGCATGGATTTCTCAGCCAAATCGGGCACGCAGATTTACGCAACCGGAGACGGCGTTGTAGAACGCGCAGACAATACGGCTTCGGGTTATGGGAATCATATTGTCATCAGGCACGGTTTCGGATATGAAACGCTTTACGGCCATTTGAGCAAATACAATGTGCGTTCGGGACAACGTGTCAAACGCGGCGATATTATTGGATATGTGGGCAGCACCGGCCGTTCGGAAGCACCACATTTGCATTATGAAGTACACAAAAACGGCGAGGTCGTAAACCCGCTGAATTTTTATTACGGTAATATTTCGGCGGCGGAATATGTGGCCATTTCAAGATTAGCTAACCAGGAAAACCAATCACTTGACTAATGCATATAGAATTATCACCTGACAAAAGATATTACAGCATTGGCGAAGTAGCCAAAGCTTTTGACGTGAATGCGTCGCTGATCCGTTTTTGGGACAAGGAATTTGACATCTTAAAACCAAAGAAAAATGCGAAAGGCAACCGGATGTTTACACCCGAAGATGTCAACAATTTAAAATTGATTTACCATTTGGTCAAAGAACGCGGTTTTACGCTTGAAGGGGCGAAAACTCATTTGAAAGAAGGCCAGAAAAAAACCCTCGATAAATTTGAGATCATCAGCAAACTCGAAAACATCAAAGCGCAATTGGCAAATATTAAAAATGCCTTATAAAATTTGGCAAGCTTTATGCTATAAGCGCGCCGTTTAAAAACCTAACAAATAACAATTAAAAACTAAACATCATGAGAAAATTTTTGCCTTGGATTATCGGAATCGGAATCATTTTTATTCTTTTTATGTGGGCCAAAGGAATCAACAACACCGCAGTAACCTTAAACCAGAACATCGAAGAATCCTGGGGTAACGTTCAAACGTCTTACCAAAGAAGAAATGACCTGATAGGGAATCTGGTAAATACCGTAAAAGGGTATGCAGAGCATGAAAAAAGCACTCTAACAGCAGTAATTGAGGCGCGTGCCAAAGCGACTTCTGTAACCGTTGATCCGTCAAACATTACTCCGGAACAATTGGCGGCATTCAACTCGGCGCAAAGCGGCGTCAGCAGTTCCCTATCGAGATTATTGGTTTCTGTGGAACAATATCCGAACCTTAAAGCAGACCAGAGTTTCCTGAAACTACAGGACGAATTGGCGAGCACAGAAAATCAGATTTTAACGGCAAGAACGCGTTTTAATGAAGCGGTAAAACCTTACAACAACCACATCAAAACATTCCCGAATTCTTTATTTGCCGGCATTTTCGGATTCAAAGAAAAAACGTATTTTGCTGCAAGTGAAGGCGCTGACAAACCGGTGGAAGTAAAATTCTAAACCATGTCTAAAGTTGAAGATTTTTTAACAAAAGAAGAAGAACAGCAAATTGTGGAAGCGATCCGCCTGGCCGAGAAGGAAACTTCGGGGGAGATCCGCGTTCACTTAGAAAAAACAACTTCCGGTGATGCGTTTGCGCGCGCACTGGAAGTTTTTCATTTGCTCAAAATGGACAATACCAAACTGCAAAACGGTGTACTCATTTACGTTGCAGTGGAAGACCACAATTTCGTGATTTGCGGCGACAAAGGCATCAATGAGGTTGTCCCTGCCGATTTCTGGGATTGTACACGCGATGCGATGGCACTGCAGTTCAAAACCGGAAATTTTAAACAGGGTTTAATTGACGGCATTACACGCGCCGGAGAAAAACTACAGCAATATTTCCCTTGGGAAGATGGCGATTCAGACGAATTATCTAATGAAATATCACGAAGCTGATGCTTTTAAAAACTAATAAATTATTTTTCGGCAAGTTGATTTTGTTGCTATTCGTAACTCAGATCGGGTTTGCGCAATTTACAATTCCGAAAAAACCGGATTTCCAGACGAGTCTTTACGATTATGCGAATCTTTTAAATGCGGGTGAAAAATCGGCACTCGAAGAAAAACTAGTCCGCTATTCCGATTCGACATCTACACAAATTGTAGTGGTGACGATCGAATCGCTTCAAAATGAAGATATCGGAATTCTGGCTCCAAAATGGGGACACCAATGGGGCGTTGGTCAGGCCAAAGAAGACAATGGTATTTTTATTTTATTAGCTAAAGCCGAAAGAAAAATCTGGATCGCTCCGGGTTACGGCGTTGAAGACCGGTTGACAGCGGGAATCAACGGCGAACTCATCCGAAATGTCATTATCCCGGAATTCAAAGCCGGCAGTTATTATAACGGACTTGACAAAGGCGCGGATGCCATTTTTGATGTGCTCAAAGGCAAATACAAAGGCGAGCGCAAAAAAGAAAAAAGCAGTGGTAGCGCGATTCCGTTTTTTATCATCATTTTCATCATTTTGCTAATCATCATTTCTAAAAGAAAAGGCGGCGGAAACTCTGGCAATCGCGGCGGCGGACTCGATCTTGCCGATATGATAATTCTGAGCAGCCTGGGTCGTGGCGGCTTTGGCGGCGGCGGTTCTTCATCAGGCGGCGGCGGTTTCGGCGGCGGCGGATTTGGTGGTGGTTTTGGCGGCGGCGGATTTAGTGGCGGTGGTGCTGGCGGAAGTTGGTAAGTTTAATTGATAATGGATAATGGACAATTGATAATTTTGAAAGCCTGCTTGATTGCGGGCTTTTTAATAAAAACATTCAACTATGAAACAATGTCTTGCTGGGTTATTTTTTTTATTTTCACTAGTTTCGATAGCCCAATCCAACCCTGAAAATACAACTGAAACCAAGGGAAAAATCAAAGAAATGACGGCAATAATTGCAACTGAGCCAACTGCTGAAAATTATTATTCGCGAGGATTCCTGTCGTATAATGTTGGAGATTATAAAAATGCCTTGGCAGACTATGATCTAGCTATAAAAATGCAGCCCGAAGAATTTGACTATTATCACAGTCGCGGTATGCTAAAAGATAAAATGAATGATTTTAAAGGTGCCGCAGACGATTATACGGTTTGCATCATGCTGAATGGAACTTCCGCAAAAGCTTATTTCAACCGCGCTTTTACGAAATCCAAACTTGATGATTATTACGGAGCCATTGCGGATTATACGGAATGTATTACGATCAACCCCAAATATTTTACCGCTTACCAAAACCGTGGAATCGCCAGGCAAAGACAGCGATTGCATGAAGAAGCCATTTCAGATTTTACAGCTGTAATTCATCTCAATCCGAAATTTTATGAAGCCGTTTTAAGCCGGGCACTTTCAAAAGCCATTTTAAACCAGAGTGGTGCTTTGGATGACTTTAATCTCGCCATTTCTATAGAGCCTAACGGAGCTGTATTACAATCGCGCGTTGTATTTTATCAACTACAAAATTAAAGGCGATTACTGTGGTGATTTAAAAAAAGCATTTCAGAACGGCTTGCCACGTTCGCAGGAACTAATTAAAAAACACTGCAAATAATACAACAGCAGAAACCATTTCTCTTAATCCATCCACCAAAACCTACTGCTTTCTTTCTTTTTCCCTGCAAATTTTTCGAGCTTGTAAGTAAGCGAAAACATGACATACCGCTGCAAAACATCATTTTGCTCATCGCGGATCGATGTGGCAGAAATGGTTCTTATCGCACTTTGGTTCTGATTCAGCAAATCATACACTTTGACTTTTGCCAGCAATTTATCGCCAAAGAAATTGTATCCCAGACTGGAATTCCACAAGTAAAAATCTTTTTTGAAACCGTCGGCAATATTGGAATTGTAGGTATATCCGAAATCATTTCCGAAAACGACATGTTTAGGCCAGTAGCTCGTTAACTGCAGATTCAGCTTATGCAACACATTTGTAGCGGCGGCAACGCTGTAATTGGAATATTTGGTATCGTTATATGTAAAATTATATGTCGGATTTACAGTCAGCAATTCCCCGTATTCGTAGGTGAAATTTGCCCGGGGCGAAACGCGTAATGATTTGGCATCATACAGTTTCTCATCTGTAAAACCTTTAAAACGGTTGTAATTTCCATGCAGTCCAAATCCAAACCGGAAAGTATGGGCTTCATTTTTTATCGTTTTGTTCCAGTTTCCGCCAAACCAGGAATAATACGTTCCCGAAACATTCGCATAAGTCGTATTGCTTTTGCGGCTCGCATCATAAACCGTCGATTCTACCACCTGTTTTTCAAAGAAATTTCCGCCTGCCCAAAAATTGTATCCGGATTTCGTTGCATAATCATAATTATTAAAATTAAGGTTTACGCCATGCGTCGTATTCAGGTCGAGTTCCGGATTTCCGGTTATCGTATTCAGCGGATTGGCATAATTAACAACCGGCAGCATTTGTGAAGCTGTCGGAAAATCAATACTGTACCAATAACCCATCCACAGGCGCATGCTTTTTGTAAACTTGTAATTGAAATTGGCATTAGCAAACGGCAGCAGGTAATTCTTTTTCAAACTGGATGCTTGCCCAAGATATAAGGATTTATTTTCGAAACTAATGATCGAAGTACCCATATCTACATACAAATTGAATTTCTTATTTTCGAAATTGATGCCTGTTTTAGGGTTCAACTGCCTGACATGCGATGTTAGGAAATTGGTCAACGAATCATTTAAAACCGAATAATCATCTGTTCCTGAAACCGCATCAAATGTTCTCCTGTCGTTTGAAGTTTTTTCGTTGATGTATTGCGCTCCTATGTGAAAATTCAGTGAATCCCTGATCGGTTCCTGGTATTCAAAACTCAGGAAATACCGGTCATTCAAATTGCGTTCGAACCGTTTTTGATTGCGGCTGTCTTCTTTTACAGCATCGGGAATACCGTCGTCATTGCCATCATTATAAAAAATAGTGTTTGATTTATTGGTATTTGAGACATCACTTTTGCTGTTGTCATTGTCAAAACTTGTCTCTATGCGCCTGCCTTTCCTTTTAAGGTTTTTATTAAAATAAATGGAATTTGTGAATGCGTTGCTGTCGTTTTCATTAAAAACATTGGCAGTACTTTCATTGAGTTTCCGGTCTTTTGCATCATATGAAAACTGGTTTTGCGCATTGGCATATTTAGAATTGGATTTTATCATTTTCGGTGAAATGAAAAGCGTTGCCGTAGAATCGATTTTGTATTCAATATTGCTGCTAAAATTGTGTGCGAATTTATCTTCTTCGGTTCTTGCGGTCGATTCTGTTGTGAAATTTCCATCCGGAAGCAAGTTGATTTCTTTCGTGCGGTTGTTGTTCTTGCTGTCGGCGCCGGTATAAAAATAACTACCGTTAAAATCAAAATCTTTAAAAAACGCATCGGCATAATTTAAGCCCAGCAAATTAGTATGGGTAATGCCTTTTCCTCCGCCAAAACGCATGCCGTTAATTCCGAAACCGCCGTCTTCAGACATATTGATATTGGAGTTTCGTCCGCCGCCCATACTGTCAAAAATCTCATTCATAGAAAACCCCAAAGCGTTGATATTATTTGAGGAACCGAGTATGCTGATTTTTCGTTTGTCCTTAAAATAATTAAACATCAGGCTGCTTTCATACCGTTTATCCGATCCCAAACCCGCCATAAATTTCCCAAAAACACCTTTATTTTTATCTTCGTCAATGGTCAGATTGATGCTCGCATCATTTGAAGATGCTTTTTTACCGGCGATTTCCTCCTGTTTGGTTTTTAAATCGGTAATCTGGACTTTATTGATAATGTCTGAAGGCAGGTTTTGCAACGCGATTTTTCCATCGGCATCAAAAAACGGTTTTCCGTTGACGAGTACTTGTTTGACTTCTTTGCCGTTGACAGTGATTTTTCCATCCGAATCAATATCAACGCCGGGCAGCTGTTTCAGTAAAGTTTCAACGTTTGAATCTGGCCGCACTTTAAACGAAGACGCATTAAATTCTAAAGTATCATTTTTAATCCGGATTGGCGGTGCTTCGCTTTTTACAATCACTTCATTCAAGGTGTTGTCGTTTTCCGCCATTCGCAAAATGCCAAAATCCTTGTCTTCAGTAAGGCTTTTTTGCTCTTCTATAAAATTTTTATATCCAATGTAGGAAACTTTGAGAAAAACAGGTTTGCTGATTTTTTTAGTATTAAGCAGAAAATTGCCATTTTTATCGGTAATCGTATAGTCTATAACGGTCGAGTCGGCAACCGATGACAGGTAAACCGTTGCCGATTCAAGTGGAAACTGCGCCTTTTTATCCAGAACTTTTCCTTTGATCCTGATTGTATTCTGCGCATTTACACTAAAACTTAAGCACAATAAAATGAATAACTGATAAAATTTCGGCATAAAAAAACGCTGTTATATTGGTTAGAATACGAACAGCGAATTAACTGATTTAGCTTTTAATTAAAAAATTTCTTACAGCCTATTTCTCCCATTTTTACAAATTTTACTATTTTTTTACTACTCTGAGTGGCTTTATATTGTGGCCAGACGTTTTCAAAATATAAATCCCTTTGGATAACTGTTCCGGCAATTGCGAGACACCGTTGGTTAACGTCAGTTTTGCGACAACCATTCCAGCCATATTAACGATATCAAAATGCGTTGCCGACGACAGCCTTTCGGCCAATATTTTACCGGAAACCGTCTGGATAATCATTGGCGACATCACACCATTTGATGGTATCGACAGCGTTTCATTGGCGAAAAGCCATTGGTACAAAGCGCCAAATTGAGTGCGCCAATAACTTTCACTGTGTGTGCCTTGCGCATCAATTTTCGTAAACGAATTCGACGCAGACAAGCCTTTCGCCTGTAAATTGTTACGAACGGTATTTAAATCGGGAACCATGCTTGAAGACTCATTTTGACCGGCAACAAAATACATGCGGTGATTTTCCAGAGCCGACACTTCGGTATTGATGTAGTTGTTCAAATTGGAAAGTGAAAACCAATACGCCGGACTCAGCGAACCCACTTTCCTGAAAGATTCCGGATATTCGCAAGCGCCATAAGTGGCAATCAATGCGCCCATTGAACTCCCGATCAAGGCGTTCATTGAAGCCTCGGGCCGTGTCCTGTAATTGGCATCGATGTAAGGTTTTAAAGTTTCAGCCATGAATGCCATATATTCATCCCCTTGGCCGCCGCCGTATTGCGGATTGTTCCAAGGCGAATATTCATTCAAACGTTCACCACCACCATTGTCAATTCCGACGACGATTGCGCCGTAATCGCCATTGGCAAATAAAGTGTTCAACGTTTCATCGACTTGCCATTCGCCTGAAAATGACGTTGCATTATCAAATAAATTCTGGCCATCCTGCATGTACAACACCGGATAACGTTTGGTTGACGTGTTGTAATCCGGTGGCAAATACAGCCATATTTTTCGGTTCCTGTTGAGTTGCGGAATAAAAAACGACCCGTTCAGGATTTGCACATTGGCTGCAGCCGTACTTGTGGTTCCGCCGGTATCTTCCCAGGATTGAATGGTTAAACTGATTGTTTGTGGCGCACCGGTAAATGTAAAACTTCTGTCGGGCAAAAAACCGCCATTGGCGTTGCCTTCCACCGTTGGCCAGCTGCCGCGCGTGAATTTATAATTTACGGTTCCGGTTCCTTCGGGAATGACAATCGTGCGATTCCCCAAACCATCAGGTTGCATCACATAATTGGCATCAGCCGGATTCCAGGTATTGATGCTTCCGGCTAAATAAATCGTAGGATTCACCGGCGTATTGGATGGAATCGCAGTAATTTTTATGGTAACCTGCGCAAGACCAAGAATTGGCATTAGTAAAATAATGTACAGCTTTTTCATATTGAATCATTTGAAACAAAAGTATCATTTTTAGCCATGTATTAAAATCGAATTGCGGATTTGTTTTCTATCGTTAAGTTAATTCCATAAAAAATCCCGGTTGCCCGGGATTTAAGATTGCGGCTTCGCGCTTTTAATTTTTGATGATCTTATTGGTATACGTTTGATTGGCGGAGATTACTTTTACGATGTAAATTCCTTTCGGTTGGTTTTGGATGCTGATCTTGATTTCTTTTTGGTTTTTGAAGTCGGATTTGAAAACCGTTGTTCCGAATAGGCCCGTTATTTGGATTGTTCCGTCATTTAAATATTCCGAAGCGATTTTCAGAATTCCATGTGTTGGATTTGGCAAAATGGTTATTGGCGATTTTTTGGTCTCCTTAACAGCAAATGCAATCGGGTTTTCATCAGGTTGCACGATTGAGTCGCATCGCAAAAACATTTTCCTGAAACTGCAGGTTAATAATATTGCCGGACTTATCAAAAGGCAATTTATCTGGGCGTAATCGAATAGGGAATTTCCAATTTCCGCTCCAATGCAACAATAAAAAACCCGAAACTTTCATTTCGGGTTTAAAATTATTTCTCTCTAATATAAATATCAATCGGAACGCCTGAAAAATCCCAGTTCTCACGGATTTTGTTTTCAAGGAAACGTTTATACGGTTCTTTTACATACTGTGGTAAATTCGCAAAAAACACAAACTGCGGTGTCAACGTTGGCAATTGCATGCAATATTTGATCTTTACATATTTTCCTTTCAAAGCCGGCGGCGGATAACCTTCAATCACTTTCAACATATAATCATTGAATTTTGAAGTAGCAATCCGTTGTTTGCGACTTTCAAAAACCTGAACAGTCGCTTCCAAAGCTTTTAATAAACGTTGTTTCGTTAATGCCGAAACGAACAAAATTGGCACATCGGTAAACGGCATCAGTTCTTCACGGATTTTGTTTTCGTAATCGCGTGTCGACATCGTATCCTTTTCAACCAAATCCCATTTGTTGACCAAAATTACTACGCCTTTTCGGTTTTTTTCAGCCAGCCAGAAAATGCTCTGGTCCTGCCCTTCAAATCCACGGGTCGCGTCAATAATCAATATACAAACATCGGCATGCTCAATCGCTCTGACGGAGCGCATCACCGAATAAAATTCCAAATCTTCTTTTACTTTCGCTTTGCGTCGGATTCCGGCAGTATCAACCAAATTGAATTCGAATCCGAAACGGTCAAATTTCGTATCAATCGCATCACGCGTTGTTCCGGCGATGTCGGTTACAATATATCGATCCTGGCCAATCAATGCATTGATAAAGCTTGATTTTCCAGCATTCGGACGACCTACAACCGCAAAACGCGGCAATTCAATTTCTTCCTGCGTCGGTTCTGGTTTTACCGGAAAAGCATCGATTAATGCATCCAATAAATCCCCGGTTCCGCTTCCTGAAATACTCGCGAATGTATAATATTCGCCCAATCCCAAATTATAAAATTCGACCGCGTCTTTCTCGCGCATCGCATTGTCTACTTTATTGACTGCCAAAAGCACCGGTTTGGTCACTTTTCTAAGCAGTTTCGCCACCGCATCGTCCATCGGCGTAATGCCTTCTTCGACATCTACGACGAAAATAATCACGTCGGCTTCATCAATCGCCAATTCGACCTGCTTGCGGATTTCACCTTCAAAAACGTCGTCGCTTCCGCGCACATAACCGCCGGTATCAATCACAGAAAACTCTTTTCCGTTCCATTCGCTTTTGCCGTAATTCCGGTCGCGTGTGACGCCCGAAACCGAATCGACAATCGCTTCTCTTCTTTGTATCAGCCTGTTAAATAGGGTTGATTTCCCTACATTCGGTCTTCCTACTATCGCAACAATGTTATTCATAATGCTTTTTAAATATTTACTTCTCACCGTTCGACTGTTCCAGTCTTGGGTCGGCAAAGGTAGTCTAAAGTTGGGGAGAAACAAAGAAACTGAGTCGCAAAGTCGCTGAGTGTCTGAGTTTTTGTTTGGTGTGGATTTTCACGAGCATATTACTTCACCAGTTCGCTCTTTATTTTTTTGCAAGGAGCTCGGTTTCGGCTGTACGCTGCAATCTTTTTTTTCGCTGCGCTACAAAAAAGGATTTCCGCTGCCATCCGGGCTAGGCCCTCGGTTCAAATTCAGCATTTTTTATCCACAACAAAATAAAAAACCGGACATCACATCCGGTTTTTCTTCAAAAAATCACAATTACTATATATTAGTGATTGTCATACAAAATATTGGGTGCCGTCACATACACATTCGGGTCGGAATTAAAAAAACCGTCCCAGTCGCCAAATGCCGGAATCGCTCCATTGCCATCGCCATTCGTATCACCGCCATGTATGTCGTCATAGTACGAAGTCAGCCATGCTGAAGGATGTACGTTTACCGGTCGTGTCGCCTGGAATACTAATCCCGAAGTGGTTCCTTTAAATTTCACGACCACATTCGCCCCGATATTTAAAATATTGTTGAATCCGCCCTGATTAAACGCATCAACAACATACGGCACTTCGGTAATGTTCCAGCTTACAATCGTGTTGTTTTTGGTACTGTCCCAAATGTAAATACCGTTGCGGGTATTTTTCTGCGCTACATTCGCAGGATTGTGAAAAATATTGCTAGCATCCAAACTATAATTCGAATTGACATACAACGGACGGTCATTGTTATAAAAAGCATTATTCGTAAAAACACTTACATTATTGTCATTCATATTACTGCCATGAAAAGCAAAATCGCTGTTTCCTGTCCCGCTTGCCGTGTGCGCAAAAGTGCAATGATCAAATGTAAACGACAGCGCATTTGAAGCAATGACGACCGCATTGCGATATCCGCCGCCATCTTTTCCGGCATATAAAATGTCACAGTATTTAAACATGTGGTTTGTTCCGCCGTGTAAATAAATCGACACCCAGTCGCCTTTTTGAGCAGTAGTTGCCGTCCCATTATTGTTGCTGTCGCCGCAGTAGCTGTCGTCTTTTAATGAAGTGAAAGTAATGTGGTTTTCAGGCGTTCCGTTGGCGGTAATTTTTCCGCCATTGACCACTTCAATACGGGCGTCGCTGATTTTGATGATGGCACCGGCTTCGATGGTCAATACATTGCGAACAATTAGGTCGTCTGTGATAACATAAACCGACCCCGCTTTCCAAACGGTAGGCGAATCGATGTCGGCATTAACCGGAACAACATTGCATAATGGCCCGATAACAACCGGATCGTTAACATCGTCGCCAGTACACGACAAAATAAAAAAGGATAATGCGACAGAAAATGAAATGATTAGTTTCTTCATGTGATTGATTTTAATTGATTGATGATTTTTCTGATGCCTAAGACGTTCATTTATAACATCCGTTACAGTAAAAATTTGAATTTATTTAAAATGTGGTTTCACAATTGGCAATCTGTTAGATTTAGTTTAACCTATTTTAACAAATATCATGGCTGTAATTTCGTTTTGTACAACAACATTTTATTGATTGATTATGAAAACCCGGACAAAATTTCAATCGCATTTTGAAAAAGCCACGCCAAAATCAACTGACGAAATCAAAGCTGCCTGTGAAAGAATCAAGTCGTATGAGCAACAGGATTTTGACATCCGAAGCAATGGCAACCACATTTGGGTAGAAGTAGGTGAAAAAAAACAGCACTACTGGTCACCGATGTTGCATCTGAAACTTGAAAAATCAGAAGACGACCACACATTTATAAAAGGGGAATTTGCAGAAAATCCACTATTATGGGTTGCTTTTCTTGCTATAAAAATAGCGAGCATCGGAATTTTCATCCTGTCGTTGGGGATCGCTTATTTTAAATGGAATTCCGGCTGGAATTTTAACACCGAATTGTTCCTGATGTTTGCAATGGTCACCGTTTGGTTTACAATGTACCTGACTTCTGAAAATTATAAAAGAAAAGGCGCACGCCAGATTGAAAAACTACATGAATTTGTAGATGCCATCGCAGCTTGAAAACAATAAATCCATTAAGTAAAAAAGCCATCAGTTTATATTGCTGATGGCTTTTTTTAATTGTTGTATCCGAATCTTCTGAGCTGATTGGCATTGCTTCTCCAGTTTTTGTTGACTTTCACATACGTTTCCAAGTGGATTTGCTTGCCGAAGAACTTCTCCAAATCTGCCCTTGACTCTACGCCTACTTTTTTAAGCGCTTCACCTTTATGCCCGATAATGATTCCTTTTTGTGTATCTCGCTCCACCATGATTAAGGCACGAATGCGGATGATGTTGTCGTCTTCGATGAATTCTTCGGTTTCGATTTCAACCGCGTATGGAATTTCTTTGTTGTAATGCAACAGGATTTTTTCACGGATGGTTTCATTCACGAAGAAACGTTCCGGTTTATCGGTCAATTGGTCTTTCGGGTAAAAAGCCGGAGACACAGGAAGCAACGCTAAAATCCTTGCAAAAACTTCGGGAACGTTGAAATTTTTTAAAGCCGATATTGGAAAAATCTCAGCATTCGGTACTTTTTCTGTCCAAAATGCCACTTGTTCTTCGAGTTGTTCCTGATTGGAATTGTCAATTTTATTGAGCAACAGCAAAACCGGGATTTTCGCATGAACGATTTTATTGAAAAACGCTTCGTCTTTTAAAGCCTGTTCGCCAATTTCGACCATATAGATCAAAATATCGGCATCTTCAAAAGCCGACTTCACGAAATTCATCATCGATTCCTGCATTTCATAAGCGGGTTTGATAATTCCCGGTGTATCCGAAAGAATTACCTGAAAATCATCACCATTTACAATTCCGAGAATCCTGTGGCGTGTGGTTTGCGCTTTAGATGTAATAATCGACAAGCGCTCCCCCACGAATGCATTCATCAAAGTCGATTTTCCTACGTTTGGGTTTCCGATAATGTTTACAAATCCTGCTTTGTGTTCCATAATAATACAATTTTGTATATAACAAAAAAGCCACTCATCTCTGAATGGCTTTCAACTTAGTAGCGGGAACAGGACTCGAACCTGTGACCTTCGGGTTATGAGCCCGACGAGCTGCCTACTGCTCTATCCCGCGCTGTTCGGGTGCAAATATACGACAGATTTCTGCAAAAGCAAGTATTTTTTTGAAAAAAAATTAATTTAAGGTTATTTGACTGAGGATTCAATGGTTGCAAAAAGCAAAATGGCAATTCAAAACAGCAATTGTACATCATTCGATTCAAAACTGATAATTTTTTAGTTCGCTTATTTGCTACATTTATAGGATACAATAAATTTTTATGGATCCAGTTCAAATCACAGGATTGGCAGCAGCCTTATTCACCACGGTTTCCAATCTTCCGCAGGCTTACAAAATTATCAAAACCAAAGAAACAAAAGCAGTTTCCGTATGGAGCAATCTGGTATTGCTTGTCGGGTTGATTGTCTGGGTGGTTTACGGTTTTATGCGTGACGACTGGCCGGTAATTATCGCCAACGCGATTTCAGCCATTATTACTGCAATCGTAATTTTTTTGAAACTTACCTCGAAACAAACACTTGAAAACATCCATCAAAAAGTAAACTGACGGATTTTGTTAGACGTTTGACTTTCGACGAATCATTTCAAAACAAACCGCAACTCATTCCGGTATTCCGAAGCCGTTTTCCCGGTAAATTCCCGGAATGATTTATTAAAATGGCTAAAGTTGTTGAATCCGCTTTCAAAGCAAACATCTGCAATGCTCATCGGTTTTTCTGCTAATAATTTTGACGCGTGCACCAGCCGGTATTCGTTTACAAACTTCGTAAAAGTCTTATTGGTAACCTTTTTAAAATAACGGCAAAACGACGGAACAGTCATATTTGTAAGCTCGGCAATGGCTTCTAAAGCAATCGGTTCCTGAAAATGGTCTTTCACATAATTAAACACCAAATTGACGCGACCATTGTCTTCAACACGGGTTTCAACAGAAAACCCTTTGGCATTCAACACGCTGAATTCCTGCGATTGTTCGAGTTCGTTTAATATTTCGAGCATAGAAACCAAGCGTTCAAATTGCGATTGCCCGTTCATTTTTTCAATTTTCTGCCCGATTTTATTTTTGGTTTCTCCTCCAAATGCAATACCGCCGCCCGCGCGTTCAAAAAGGTAGCGGATGTTTTTGGTTTCGGGCATTTCAAAAAAACCATTTCCTAAAAAATCGGGTTTCATCTGGATAACGGTTTCATTTTTATTACCGGTTTGCTCGTCGGTAAAACCGCAATGCGGCAATTGGCTGCCAATTAAGATCAGGTCGCCATCTGTATAATAGGAAATATGGCTTCCTATTTGGCGTTTGCCTGAACCACCGTTTATAAAAACCAATTCTATTTCGGGATGGTAATGCCATAAATGCGCCTTGTTGTTGGCCTTTTCATCATAACGCGAAAAGTAAAACGAACTTCCGAAAGAAGGTGCAATCAGTTCTAAAGAGGGCGTAACGGTTTTCATGGTTTGTTCTTTTCCGATGATAAAATTAGTCTTAAACCATGGAAAACAGTTCAATTTTAACCTACAGCGTTTTCGGATGTTAAAATAGCACACATATCAGAAAAACCAACAGCAATTATAACACAATGAGCGACTTAATTTAGCATCAGTAAATTATTCATCTTTAAAAACTACAATTATGAAAAAGCTTTTAAAATTCAGTTTGATGTTGGCGGTAGTTTTGACTACTGCGGGAATGTATGCAAATACAGCAGATTTTTCGCTTATCGTGAAAAAAGAAACAGGTAAAACCGTGCGTTTTGCCCTCAATACTACAGAAGAAATCGGCCTGTCTATTTACGATCAGGATAATGTTTTGGTTCATTCGGAAAATATCAGCGGCGGTGCCCACTACAATAGGATTTACAACCTGAATGCTTTGCCTAAAGGCGTTTATTTCCTGGAAGCTGACACCGATTTAAAAACGGTTCGTTATGAAATTACAATCGGAAATAATTCAGCGGTTTTATCGGACAAACCAACAGCTGAAGTGTATAAACCGACATTGGTTCACGACAAAAAACTGGTTACGCTGAGCATTCTCAATTTTGACGCCGCTCCGGTAAAAGTAGCCATTTACAATAATGATGGTGAAGAATTGTATAACGGCAATTTTGAAGGCAGCGTAAATTTCTTCAAAAAATTTGACCTCAGCGAATTTCCTGCAGACCAATACATTTTTGACATTACGTATAACGGTCGCAATTTTACCCGGACAGTCACAGTAAAATAGTTACGTTAAATAAAAAATATTAAACAGCCTTTTCCCAGAGGCTGTTTTTTTTGTTTCCAAATGTATGAATGTTCTTAAAAGCTTCTGATGAAATGAACGTCCAAAAAATCTGTTATTAAAAGCTGTTTTTATTATCTTTAAGTTTCAAATAAAGTGTCATGAAAAAACAAAACTTTAGCAATTACATCCGCTTTTATCCGCCGCATCATTTCGTTTTTTATCCAATTGCTTTCCTACTCTTTGCAACGAGTGTGTATTTTAGTTTGACGCAGGCCGAAACACTCATTTGGATTTTCATCAGCATTTGTTTTCTGTTTTTTATTGCGCTTTCGCTGATGTTACGCCAACATTACGCGTTGACTTTACAAAACCGGATCGTTCGGCTCGAAGTGCGCCACCGTTTTTTCACATTGACCGGAAAAAGGCTCGAAGAAACCTATCCGGCCTTGCGCGACAGCCAGATTTTTGCGTTGCGGTTTGCGCCAGATGAAGAATTTGTGGCTTTAGCCGAACGTGTTTTTACCGAAAACCTTTCGGGGCAAAAAACCAAAAAAGCCATTGTAAACTGGAAAGGCGATTACGAACGCGTATAGTATTTTAAATTGCCTGCAAGAGATTGAAATCATGCAACTTACAATAAACACTTTGTAAGTGAATTTTCATAATTAAATGCAAAATTTGTAAGCATCTAACCTTACAAGTCATGAAAAAATCTAGTCAACCTGAAAAAAGACCGGTTGTAAAACCGTCTTTAGAAGAAATCCGTAAACAGTTTGAGGAAAAATTACATGAATTGTATTGGTGTGAAAACAAACTGGCGTCCTTACTTCCCGAACTTTCCATACTATCGACTTCATATGAATTGGCTACAGCAATATTGGGGCAATTGGCTGTTACCGAAAACCAAATCATTCGGTTGATCCATATTTTTGACGTGATTGGTGAACGCGCCATTGGAAATAAATGTGATTTTATTGAAAATCTCCTTTCTGATTATCACTTTTTCAACAGTGAATCAGGGTTTAACCGGGATTCGGAAATTATCAATTGCTGCCAGAAAATTACCAATTACCAAATAGAAGTATATATCAAATTGCAGTCTGAAGCGGTAAAATTAAAAGAAGAACTGGCTTCAGAATTTTTGGCTTCAGCCATTAAAGAAGAAAAAAATGCACACAGCCGTTTAACCGAAATCAGTCTTTCTTCGATTTATTTTGACGCTGCAAGTTAAATTAGAACAAACTCTTTATATACTGAGTTGTTTTAAATAACATTAAAAACAAAAAAGCCTTGCGGCTACACCCTCGACAGTTCTATTGCCAGGGTTACTTCCTCCAGAGAAAAAGCGATTTCAGAAAGTAGTTTAAACCGGAAATTCATTTTGGATTTTTATTATGAGATTTGTGGCACTTTTTTCAAAATGAAAAAAGTGCCACAAATCTGTGACAAAATAAAAATAAAAAATAAAATTGTCACAGATCTGTGACAAAATAAATTTCTGAAAAAAAATTGTCACAGAATTTTCTAAAAAATAATCTTTAGAAAAATGCAGTAATCTTTGAGCCTATGATAGCAGATTACATAAACACGGTAGTTAAAGAACTGTCTTTTAAGATATATTGTTTAAAGCAGGGGCGAAATGAAATGCAATTGATCAGGATCTCATACAATTCCAAAACAAACAATATAAAAAAAGCCGCAATCCCATTTTAAGATTGCGGCTTTAATTTTGCGCCTGTTTTATTGATCCAACTTTAAAAAAGTAATAAATTGTTCACATTGTTACTGTTTAATAATCTTTGGTTTGTAGCCAAAAGATTGGTTAAATATGGTTTCGGATGCAGCTTTTGTTCGATGTTGTTGATTACGTATGCAAAATTTTCGAGGCTGCGTTTTCTGCGTTGTAGTCTTTTTAATGATCTGTTCATAGCGTGTAATTTTTAAAGTTCCAGTTCTTTAAATTTAGCACTTTTAATTATAAATTGCAATAATTATGACCAATTAAAATCATAAAATCGGAAAGAATCATTATTGTTTAAAAATGATGCATTTAAAATACGTTTCAGTGGGAAATTCCTAAGAGTTTGTGAAAATTCCAGTGATGAATCCAAGACTTGTTGAATGTTGAGTATATTTATCTTCCAATTATAAAATCGAAACAATGATCAAACTCTCCCATTTGCCACTCGCTTTACTGATGTTGCCTTTGGCTTGTGCCAATAAATCTCAGGTATTAAAAGAAGTGTTCGCCTTTCCGAAAAACCTTAGTGAAGTTTCGGCAGTTGAAGTTACCGGAAAATCGGATTGGATCTGGACGCTACAGGACAGTGGCAATGCTGCCGAGTTGTATGCATTGGATAAAAAAGGGAAAATTTTAAATACGCTCACGATCACCAATGCGAAAAATACCGACTGGGAGGATTTGACCTCCGATCCTTCCGGAAATCTATACATCGGCGATTTTGGAAACAATGACAATGACAGAAAAGACCAGGCCATTTATAAAGTTGATACCGATGATCTTAAAAAAACAGCAGCAGCCGTTTCGAAAAAAATTGATTTTTATTTCCCGGAACAAAAAGAATTTCCACCAAAAAAATCCCAACGTATTTTTGATGTAGAATCGTTTTTTTACTATCAGAATCACTTTTACCTGTTTACCAAAAACAGAAGCACTAAATTTAGCGGGCGTACCGCTTTATACCAGGTTCCGGATCAAACCGGGAATCATGCGGCCAAACTTATTGCGACATTTGACAGCTGCGACAATTTTAACCACTGCGCGATTACCAGTGCGGCCATCAGCCCCGACGGAAAAAAAGTAGTGCTTTTGAGTTCAACTTATGTGTGGATTTTTACCGGTTACAGCGGAACAAATTTCTTTAGCGGGAAATCAGAACAAATTGACCTTGAAAGTTTCACACAGAAAGAAGGCATTTGCTTTGAAGGCAACGACAAATTATTGATCACCGACGAACGCAAAAAGAAAACCGGCGGTTATTTATACACACTTGACCTTTCAAAATTAAAAGGCAAACCCTAACCCGGCAGTGATTCTTCCTCCATCTGTAGAATAAAAATACGAGGCTTGTGCCGTGAGTAAATTGACACCGTTCAGCCAGATTCCGCCACCTACAGACTGGTGCCATTTGTTTGAAATATCATTTTTAAGCCATACGCGTCCATAATCGAATCCGCCAAAAACACCATAACTTAACGGCGCGAAACCATTTTGGAGTTTGCCCAGATTCCAGCGTACGTCCGTACTTTGATAAAAAGACTGTTTGCCGTAAAAACGTTGGTTCCTAAATCCGCGCAAATCCAAATCGCCGCCTAAAGTTGCAGCCTGATAGAATTCATATTGGTTGTCAAACAGCATTTTCCCTTTGAACAAGGTTGCGAAAACCACATTTCCGTCTTTTGTTACTTTATAATTAATCCCGAGCGAACTCTCCGCATATGGGAACTTTCTTTCGGTGTTATCGATATTCATTTTATAACCTGCCAATGCTGAAAAAGCCAGGCCTAAAGTAGGATTCGAAATGTTATCGTAATTTTCAAATCGGTATTCCGCATTCAGGTCTGCAAAATTTTTATAATCAAATACATCAGAATTGATGATTCCCGGTAGCGCCAGAAAACGATTCGGCGTTTTGTCGACCATAATCCTTTCAAACGAAGGCCTGATGGTAAACGAACTTCCATGTTCGCCAATGCGTTGAAATGATGGCGTTACTTTGATTGTCCTCATTTTTACGCGGTTGTAGTCCCGGGTCAATTCATCCTGATTGTTTACCGTTTCATTTCCGTATCCAAAATAATTGATGCTAAAGTTCGGGCTGGTGTAAAGTGCGTCGAGAATCAAATTCCATTTGCCAACAAAATGCGGGAAAATTCCCTTATAAGACAATTCAAAACCATTGGTCGCAAAATAATACATCGCCTTAATGCTGTGGCGTTGCGTATAGGGAAAACGGTTGAATCCATTGACGGTATAATTTACGACTGCGCCCATTTTGACACCATCATCAGGGTTGTAACCAATCAGCGGATAACCGGCGAAAACATTGTATTTCGGCTTTTCATAATCATACATATTGATTTCATAAATATCTGAGAGGGTTTTTCGGGTACGCCAATTCGTGTCAAATATATTTTCCTTGGATTTGAAATCGTAAATTTTGACTTTTTTGCCTTCGGCCACTTTGTAAGTATCTTTATCCTGCCCACCTAAAAGACGCACTTTTATTTTCTGGCTGCCTTTGCCAACGACTTCAAAAGTATCTTCGCCTCCGAGACCGTAAATCCAAAGTTCTTTGGTTTCAGGACAGTCATAATTGCGTTCAGCGATCAATTCCTCGCCATCTTTTTTGATTCGGTACGTCGATACTTTTGTCGTTTTCCCACTTCTGGCAATTACAAAACGGTCGCTTTTTTCGGTTCCGACCACCAACACAGTTTGTTGCAGCACTTTATAATATTGCTTGGCATATTTTTCGAGATGTGTTTTCCGGATCTTAAGCTGCTCTTTAATTTTATCAATCGTTCCGTCTTTTATTTCTTTTGGAAGGTTTTCAAAAGCCTTATCGATTTCTGCATCCGACAGGTTTTTTTCAATGTATTCGGCTTCAGCAATCCAGTCTTTTTCATGCGCCCTGGTCACAAAAGCCAAATCCAGATTGTAAGCTTCCCTGTTGAACCATTTGACATTTTTAAGATCATCGTCAAATTTTCGCATGTGGCGCAACGCCGGAATATTCATCAGGATCGAAAGCAAAGTCCCGTCATATTTGGTAAAAGCCTGGTCGCGGTCGCGTGGAATCGGACGGTAAACCACTTTGCCGTTTTCTTTGTATTCGCCCCAGCGCCATTGATCAGAATGCCTGTCCCAATCGCCAATCAAGATATCAAACATCCTGGCGCGGATGTATGCTTTTTCGTCAATCTGGTACTTTTCATCCGCGTTGATGTTTTTCAGGACATCATCTGTCCCCACAATTTTTGGAGGTTTTCCAAAACTCGGCAAATCTTTAAATGCATCTGTCGGGCGTTCTTCAACCATATACAATTCGTTTCCGAAATCTTCATTGAACAACGCCAGTGTTTTTTGTTTTGGAATATAATAAAGTACCGGATTCGTATGATTGATCCCGAGGTTGTCAGCCAATCTTCCTACAACAAATGGCGTATAAGGATGCGCGGTCGTATAAAAATCCAAAATGAAATTTTCGGCATACGTATCGCGAAAATCCTTCTCTACCGCCTGGTCTTTAAAAGCGACCGCCTGTAAAAACCTTGTTGCACTTTTGTGCAGTGCACGCATAACGAACTCACGTCCATCTTTATCTTCTAAACGCAATGATTTGGATTGATGCCCGCCGCCGGCAATTGTCGGCTTGAGTCCGCCGTAAAGCGTGTCGAGGTTTACAGCTTTTGATTGAATCGGCATGCTGTAATATTTGCGGTAATGATTGCCCCATAAAAACCGGTAAGCACCGCCTTTAGTCGTCATTTTTGTTGTGTAAATTGACGTATCTTTTGTTGTAGGGAATGTGTTTGGATATTCACGGAGGTTTGGTTTCGGGCGGGCATTGAGCACTTGTGCTTCAAACAATTTTCTTTCGTTTCCTTGGTCATCCAATCCGAAAAAAGACACTTTTGACGCACCGTTTTTTAAAACCTGTAAAGTCGCGTAACCATTATTCCCGTATGAAAAATCATTGTCGTGAACCGCACGCGCCGCTTCGGTTTTTGAACCTGAACCACTGATGATCTGTTTGATGTTATCGTTGTCAATGTACTGCAAATTGTGGTCATGGCCGGAAACAACAACGACATTGCTTTTATCCTGGATTAATGTTTTAACACGTTTCAGGAAAGCGTTGTATTTTTTATTCTGCAAATCCTGCGGACTGATTCCGGATGTTTTTCGCAAAATATTAATCAGTGTTCCAATAACCGGAAGCGGAATTTTTGACTCCAGCGGAAACAATTGTTTTTCCAGTGAAAACTGGCCGCCGTGTGTTCCGTTAGACATTAACGGATGGTGAATTGCAATGATCGTGGTTTTCCTCTGGCTTTTATTGATTTCGCTTTCGAGTTCGTCAAAGAACAATTCACGTGTTTTGATATCGCAATCTTCATTGATTGTTGGATGTTTGTCCCATTTTTGGAGATACCATTCACTGTCGATCACAATTAATGAAACGTTTTCATTGATATCGACATGGTCAATGCCGCAGCCTTTTTTGGGCAAAAACGATTTCTTTTTCTGAAGGTAATCGTTTACGAATTTTTCCTGTTCGCGCAAACCTTCGACACCGTTGCGCCAGTCGTGGTTCCCCGGAATGAAAATGGTTTTGCCTTTGAATTTTTTGGACAATTCGAGTTGGCCGGTTAATTTTTGCACTGCAATTTCGCGATCTTTTTCCCCTTTTTTAGGCAAACCGTCAGGGTAAATATTATCGCCAAGGAAAATCATCGTGCTTGAAGAATCTGCTTTTTGTAGTCTTTTTTCAAAAACATCGAGCAGTTTTTTAGATTGTTCCTGATCTGAATTTCCGGCATCGCCAATCAGGTAAAAAGTATGTGATTCATTTTTCGGGTCATCAAAACGATCTTTCATCGCTTCTTGCTTTTTGGATCCGAACTGTTCATGCCTGGTCGCACACGAATAAAAAATAAAAACGAGAAAAAAGGCCTTCAGTAGCGTAATATTGCGTTTTGAAGTTATATCAGAAAATAATTTCATAATTTGGCTATATAAAAATTTGACCATGAATATCATTCAAAAAGCCGAGGATTTTGTTTTTGCGCTATTCAAAGATAAACTTTCTCCATCATATACCTATCATAATTTTAACCATACTTCGAGGGTTGTCAATGCTACAAAAAAACTCATAGAATCGGAAAAATTAACCGAAAATGAAGAAACGGCTTTGCTTCTTGCCGCTTGGTTTCACGATACCGGATATGTCATTGGCAACGACAAACATGAAGAAAAAAGCATCGGTTTCCTGACGGAATTTCTCGAAGATAAAAAAATCGACACCAACATTTTCCCGTTGGCGCAAAGCCTGATACTCGCGACAGAATTCAGCAAATCACCCGAAAACTTACCTGAAAAAATCATCCGTGATGCCGACTGCAGCCATTTTGCCGATAAAAATTACCTGGCGATCAGCGAATTGTTACGCGATGAATGGGAAGTGACGATTAACCGCAAACTCACCGACCTCGAATGGAACATTGAAAACCGCGATATGCTCACGCGTTGCCACCGGTATTTTACAGATCATGCAAAAAAGAAATGGCAGAAACAAAAAGACGCTAACATCGCGCTGATTCAGGAACGCATTCATTTTTTAAATTCTGAAAGTGAAAAAGCTGTTGCCAAAAAGAAGAAAAACGAAAAAGAAGAAAAACCCGAACGCGGCATTGAAACGATGTTTCGGACAACACTGAACAATCATACGCAACTGAGCCAGATTGCTGACAGCAAAGCAAATATTTTACTATCGGTGAATGCGATCATCATTTCAATTTCGCTCTCTACACTGATCCCGAAACTTGACAGCCCGAGCAATGCGCATTTGGTTTTTCCTACGTTTATCCTGATTTTTTTCAGCGTGGTTTCGATCATTTTTGCAATTTTATCTACAAAACCAAAGGTGACCAGCGGCTCATTTACCCGAAAAGAAATCGCTGATAAAAAAGTAAATCTTTTATTCTTTGGGAATTTTTACAAAATGCCGGCCGACGAATATCTGTGGGCTATGAATGAAATGATGAAAGACAAGGAATACCTTTACAATTCAATGGTAAAGGATTTGTACTTTTTAGGATTGGTTCTGCACCGGAAATACAGTTTGTTGCGCACGACTTATACCATTTTCATGATCGGGATCATTGTTTCGGTATTGGCATTTGTGATCGCTTTTCGTTCGCTTAACGCTTAATTCCTGATTTCATCCAGCAATTCCTGGTAAGTATAGACTTTTTCTCCGTCAATGTGGTTGAAGATCACTTCGACGCGCAAGCCTTTTAGGCCTGAAACGCCTTGCAAGTCTTCAATATCAAATGCTTCAATCGATGGGCCAAGCATGTTTTTGTGCTGTAAAAAACGAATGTAACGGCGGTATTCGTTTTCTTCCGTTTGCTGTGTGTAAACGATTGTAATGGTATCTTTTTTCGTAATTCGTTCAGCGGTTCCTTTGATGTGCGCTTTGTCAATGCGCTTTTTCACCACTTCGTATCTGGCGTTGTACGAACCATCAACGTCAAAGCGTTTTTCGTCCATGCGGAAACGAATCGTGATTGGATTGTTGAATACCAAAAGTAATGAAGTCACTTCCATCTGGTAAGGCAACTTATCTTTTAGCGTATGGTATTGATTTTCCATGTCGCACATCACCTGAAGCTGCCACAATCTTAAATTGTACAGGTATAGTTTATCAAACTCGGGCTGGTTGGTAATGGAATTTCCGATATACAGATTGTGTTCTACACCGTCGGTTTTAAAGCGTTCGTAATAATGCGGATAAAACGATTGTGCTTCAAGCTGTTTTTTATCAAGTATACCGGCCATTTTTTTATTGATGATTGATAAGGTCGTATCGAATTTTTTCCGGGCATCGTAAACCGTTCCTGAAACCGGATCCAATACAGCAAAATACGAAGCGATCTGCTCAGTAGTTGAAATGTTTGTTGTTTTGAATTGTTTGAGAATCGGATTGATGTCTGTTTTGATGTAATCGATGACAATTTGTTCGGTATCTGCATTGAGTTGCGTACTGATATTGGCCGAAAGGTCGTTCAGTTCAAATAACTTTTGTTCGAAAAGCGGCAGTTTTTTCTCATTTAAGATTGATGCGAAAATACCTGCGAGCAAATTAACCTGGGTGATAATATCTTCTTTTGTTGTGGTATTCCGCATATCTGACGAACCTTTGATGTCGATTTGCCCGTACAGCGGATAAACTTCGGAAAATACGATTTCATGCAAAACCGTTTCTTTGGTATCGCCGATATGCGCTACCGCTTCTTCGCGGAATTTCCAGTAGACACTAGGGTGAATGGTTGTGTATTCATTCTGGATCAGGGCGTCGACTTTATTTTGGACATCGGAATAATAGCGATCAATCGTATCGGTCAGATACGGCATCACAATATCCATTTTATTGGCATTGATACTGTTGAGCTGTTTGTTTTTGGATGAAACAACTTCTACAATTCCGAGGAGTTTGTCGTTTTTGATTACAGGTGCAAAAATGGCGCTTCGGATGTTTTGTTTCAGCAAATGTTCAGCAAATTCGGTCTGGCCGCTTTCGTGGGCAAACTTTTTTACATCCGAAATAGTAAAATACTTTTTTTGGTCTATTAATTCTTTAAAATAATCGTTGCAGGTCAGTTCGTCGCAATCGCATTCTTCATAATCTCCCAATATAAAACTGTTGATTTTTTTATCAAAAGCAGAAGCGACGAACTTGTTTTCGGAACTGTTAAGCCCTGTGAAGCCGATCTGCAGGTCAGGAATATTAAAAATGGAACGGAAAAGGCTTTCGAAATTGTTTACCGCCGACAAATTGCCTTCGGGTTTGGTAAGCAGGTTTGTTTTAAGGTTTGACACGGCGCTTTCTGTCGTAGCGTCATACAAAGTCATGACTCCGAAACCGCGCATGATGTAACTTTGGGATGGGAATTTTGATTTCCATAATGCAGCATCATGGTAATTATCCATCAGGAGTTCTACATCTTCGGAAGTGAGTGGCAAGGCATTTTCTGTGGGCAGAATTTCGATAAAATCGGCGTTGTATAAAATGCGATAGTAGCGCATGACACTGTCTTCGTCGGGAATATCATAAAAGAACGGTTTGCTGAAATCGAGTTTGTAGCCGTAATAAGCATTCAAAATCAAACAACAGCTCATGATGTAGAATTCGTCATCGCTGAAGTCGCGGATATTCATGTCGAACTCGGGCCCGGCATTGTTTAAAATGTGCTGGAATCTTTCAGAGTAATTAAAGGTGATGTTGTGAAATGGAATGGTGACGGCTTTGATTTCGTTTTTGGTCAGTGCCGTCGGGAATAAATCTGCCATGAGATGGTGTATGAGTTCTTTGTGGGTCTTTATGAGCGTCAGATCGCTGATGCCGTTTCTGAGCTCGGGAACTTTTGCGACTTCGTTAAGCAATGCTTTTGCGTAATTTGCCCTGTAATCGACGTCGGAGAACGCCATTTCTTCGAGATTTTCTATCAGTTTGTGAAAAGAAATCTGGATTTGGAACGGATTATCGGGGTGTTTTTCGAATAACATGGCCATGGGGTTTTAAAACTTTACAAAGATACGGATAGTTCCGATTCGTTTTCTTGTCGTGGTTTAAGATTTTTCGATACCTTTATTTTTTCAGTGTATCCTCAAATGGGGGTATTAAAAATATTAAAAAATGTCCCTCGACTGCGCTCGGGATGACAGATTGTATTTCTCATTTAAATCTGCTTTTACTGTGTACGAATCCATCAATGCCAACATTTCACGTTATGTGGTTTTTTCTGACGAAGAATTAAGAACCTTTAATTCATTGCTTGACTATAAAAAAGTGGCTAAAAAAACCGTGATGCTTCATGAGGGCGAGCGTTGCAACTTTGAGGCGTTTGTGCTTACCGGCTGTATCCGGAAATATTATATTGATGCGAACGGCTTTGAGGTTATTTTGCAATTTGCGATTGAGAATGCCTGGGTGAGCGACATTTCGTTTAGTATTTACGAAGACAAGCCGAGCCAGGTTTTTATTGAAACGCTTGAGGATTGCGAATTACTTTTGTTTTCACCGGAGACCAAAGAGGAATTGTTTGTGAAGGCTCCGAGGTTTGAACGGGCTTTCCGGATTTTAATGCAACGGAGCCTGAGTGTGACGCAGCAGCGTTTGTTTAACACGATAGCAAAATCGGGGATGGAGAAATACCAGGAGTTTCTGGAACATTACCCGACGATTCCGCAGCGGGTGGCGCAGCATTATATTGCGTCTTACCTGGGGATTTCTCCGGAATTTTTGTCGAAGATCAGGAAAAAGATGTCGTTGCTTTAGGATTGTTATTTGACTATTGTTTTTTGAGGATTTTGCACTACTTGCGGATGCTTCAGCACTACTTGCGCTTCCTTTAGCATTTTGTGCATGTGGCTTTACACTACTTGCGGATGCTTCAGTACTGATACCCGACTCTTTATATGCCCGGATTTATGTCCATTTTATTTGTCTTGCGAAAATGTCCCTCGACTGCGCTCGGGATGACAGCTGTGGGTCAAGATTACTGCTCTCTCTTTTATTTTAATTTACGGGAAAACAGTATCAATCGTTAAAATTTCTGTGCGGATTTGACATATTCATTTATTGTTGACTGCTGTTTATTTGCCCCTACCCTGTTTCTTGTCCCAGTTCAATGCGTGGTGGTTTTTTGTGATGCAATTTTGCATTGTAATTATCGGGGGCTGAACATTTGGTGATTTATTTCTTGTCCCAGTTCAATGCCAGGCGATTTTACAAACCGGAACTTTGTATCATTAAAAAGAAATACTCATGGACAGAAAAGAATTTATAAAAAAAGGGCTGATGGGCACGGGGATGTTTGTGACGTCGGCTGCACTTGGGGATGTTATGAAAAATGACATCGACGACATTGACGCACCGGAGCCTATCGGATTTAATCATTTACCAAATACCAATTCAAAAATCATGGAAAATACAGTTTTACACAAAGCAAATACCAGAGGCCACGCCAATCACGGCTGGCTTGATTCTCATCATAGTTTTAGTTTTGCAAATTATCACAATCCGGATCGGATGCATTTTGGAGTGCTGCGCGTTTTGAACGACGACCGTGTGGATGGCGGGATGGGTTTTGGGAAACATCCACATGACAATATGGAGATCATTTCGATTCCGCTTGAGGGCGATTTGGAACACCAGGACAGTATGGGGAATACGACGGTGATCAGGAAAGGCGACATCCAGGCGATGAGTGCCGGAACGGGGATTTTTCATAGTGAATACAACAAAAACAAAGACCAGCTGACTAAGTTTTTGCAGATTTGGGTGTACCCGAATAAAAAGAATGTTACGCCGAGGTATGACCAAATTACGTTGAATGAAGCAGACAGGCATAACAATTTGCAACAGATTTTATCTCCGAATGCGGATGATGCAGGGGTTTGGATTCATCAGGATGCCTGGTTTCACCTGGGGACATTCGACAACGGATTTGCCACGGATTATCCATTGAAAAAAACCGGAAATGGCGTTTATGCATTTGTTTTGAAAGGCGATTTTACGATTGGCGGTATTGCCTTGAATGAACGCGACGGCCTTGGGATCTGGAATACTGAAAATATTTCTATAGTGGCGAATTCGCAGGATGCGGAGATTTTGCTGATGGAAGTGCCGATGGTGATGTAAGTTTTTAAGACCGATGCGCTGAAAGCGGTTTTTCAGTGAAGTAGTCTTTCAGCTAAGTGGTCTCCAAAAAAAAATAAACAATTAAAACACAAATAATATGTCTACAACAAAATGGGTTATTGACCCGACACACTCGGAAATTGGATTTAAAGTAAAACACATGATGTTTACTAATGTATCAGGGAAATTTGAAAAGTTTGAGGCTTCGATTGAGGCTGAGGGTGATGATTTTGAGAATGCGAAAGTACACTTTAGCGGTGATATCGATTCGGTTTCGACCGGGAATGCAGACCGTGACGGGCATTTGCTGAGCGCAGATTTTTTTGATGCGGCACAGTTTCCGAAGATTGCTTTTGAAGCGACTTCATTTAAGAAACTGGACGAAGGCGATTATGAACTGACCGGCGATTTGTCATTGCACGGTGTTACAAAACCGGTTACACTTGCGGCGGAATACAGCGGCCAGATGAAAGACCCTTGGGGCAATACCAAAGCGGGATTTGCGCTGAGCGGAAAAATCAACAGGAAAGACTGGGGATTGAACTGGAATTCTGCGCTTGAAACCGGCGGTGTTTTGGTAAGCGAGGAAGTGCGTTTGGTGATTGAATTGCAATTTATCAAACAGTAATTTTATTGGCATTCAAACAAAAAACCTCAAGGAATTTTTCTTTGGGGTTTCTTTTTATCAGATGGTTATGACAAAAATTTTATACATCGGGACGCATGCCGGGATTTTAGAAACGGTGGTCAGGCTGATCAATGCAAATGAAGATTGGTTTGGGATTGGTGCGGAGCATGAAACAGAGGCGGTCGTTTTATTTTCAAAATATGATTTTGACATCGTGCTTTTAGGCTGTGGATTGTCAAAAGCAAAAGAAGATTACCTGAGGGCTGTTTTTAAAAACCTGCGCCCCGAAATCATTATTATTGAGCATTTTGGCGGTGGCAGCGGTTTGCTGAAAAACGAAATCCTGTTGGCTTTAAGCCAATAAAAAAACCTTACTCTCGGGGAAAAGTAAGGTTTTAAACGTATTATTTAATATGAAAAAAATTAATCTTCGGCAGCTAAAGCAGAGTTTCTGTCTTTAACCGGCAGCACTACCGCTACACCTTTATCATTGATCATGGTCATGTTTAAAGTGTCGAGTTGTGCTAAATTTCTTGAAACCAAACCACTGAACTGGTTGTAAGAAATGTTCATTTCTTTAAGGTTGTTTAGTTTTTCAAGAGCAAACGGTACTTGGCCGTCTAAGTTATTTTCGAATAAGCTTAAGTTTTCCAGCGAAGTCAAATTGGCCACTTCACGGCTTAAAGTCCCGGTAAGTTTATTGCTGCTTAACAATAAAACCTTTAATGATGACAGGTTGTAAACTGTTGAAGGAATGCTTCCCGTTAATTCGTTGTTGAATAATGATAAGGTTTTAAGGAGTTTTAATTTTCCGATTTCTGCCGGGATATTTCCAGTAAAACGGTTCATGTATAATTCGATTGATTCTAAAGCAGTTGCATTTCCTATGGCTGATGGAATGTTTCCTTCCAATTTGTTAAAAGCAAGGTTTAGTGATTTTAGCGACATAAGGTTTCCGATGGCAACAGGAAGTGTTCCTGAGATTGAATTCTTGAACAAGTTAAGTTCTTTTAAATTGGCAAGGTTTCCGATTTCATTTGGAATTTGGCCTACAAGATTGTTGTTTGATAAATCAATGGCAACCACTTTATCGTTTTCCAGTTTGATACCGTACCAAGAAGATACCGGTTTTTTCAAATCCCATTTATTCACCCATTGATTTCCGTTTGTAGATTTGTATAATTTTACAAGCGCTTGTTTTTCAGATGAAGAGATGCCAGCCGCCATTAGAGAACTTGTGGCAAGGATAAACATAAAAATTGTAGCTATATTTTTCATAATTACTTGTTTTGATTCAACGGTGTAAACATACATATAAAATCCGATGATGTGCAAATAAAATCGATGAACTACATGATATTTGGTTTTTAAGAAAGTTTTATCCTACAATTATATAAAAATTTGACATGCATTAATTTGAATCAATATTGTATAAAAAAGATCAATTTGTGTTAAAATCTGTCAAAAACAATATATTTGATATACAAACAACAAAAAACTTAAATATGGAAATTAACTTTTATGCATTGTTAACTGCGGCATTTTCGTCGTTGGTTATGGGATTTATCTGGTACAACCCTAAAACTTTTGGGAATATCTGGATGCGTGAATCAGGAACAAGCGAAGAAAAAGCCAGAGGTGCAAACATGCTGATGGTTATGGGAATGTCTTTTTTCTACGCTTTTCTAATTGCATTTGTATTGCAGATGCTCACCATTCACCAGTTTGGCGCTATGGGCATGGTAGGCGGCGACCCGTCATTAGCAAAACCATCTTATGCTGCTTTTATGGCAGATTACGGGAATGAATTCCGCACTTTTAAACACGGCATGCTTCACGGATTCATAGCCGGATTGTTTTTTTCGCTGCCAACGATTGCCATACCGGCATTGTTTGAACGCAGGAGCTGGAAATACATTTTAGTGACCGGCGGTTACTGGATTGTCACCTGTATGATTATGGGCGGCATCGTTTGCGGCTGGAAATAATCGATTTAAAATCAAACCGCTTGAAGACAGGCGGTTTTTTTATGCTTAAGATTTTCTAAACACCGTTTGGCATACCGTATATTTGATTAATTTTGGCTCATATTTAAAACCTTTGAACACTTCCCTTTCGCATAAAATTTTCACTTCTGCAAAAGCACTTCCTGAGTTTTGGGACCAGTTTTCGGATACCGTTTTCCTGCAGCGGGAGTATCTTGAGATACTGGAAACTTCGGCTC
>Ga0081606_1000163_pt1 | contig 37660 bp, 27 predicted proteins | sample EareggfetidaYelm_FD_71127 | JGI IMG/M metagenome (GOLD analysis project Ga0081606, IMG submission 71127) | Earthworm egg capsule microbial community from the University of Washington, USA - E. fetida Yelm (SPADES assembly) (version 2) | ecosystem: Host-associated > Annelida > Reproductive system...
CTCCACCTTGAGGGATGCGGCGTGGGCCATGAGTTCCATGTTCGCAATAACCGATGTATCCGGCGTGCAATAGACGAGATCGTCGCCCTGGTTGCGAAAGCGCATGGGCAAAGCCACGACCTTCCCTTTGAACTCGACACCCACGGTGATGAGCAGCGCAATGTCCTTGGTCCCCTTGCGCACCTGTGTGTCGTGCCAGAAAAAGCGCGTCCGTTGCACCGGTACGGCCACTATATTGAGCCGGTTCAGCGAGGTGGTTGTGCGTTGCTTGGCGGAAAAATCCCGGCGCGCGTCATACCAGGTTTTGACACCCTGCGACCACAAAGCCAGCGCCTGAATGGCACTGGTTTTGCCGCAGTTGTTGGGCCCGATCAGCACGGCAGGGTGGTTTAGTTCGATGCGCTGGCGTTTGCCGAAGCGTTTGAAATTTTCAATGTCGAGATAGTGCAAAAGGCGCATGGTCAGGCTGCTTCCTTCAGAAGATTGGTTTCCTGGCACACAGACCCGAAAGCAATGAAACAGGAATGAATTCTTGCCATCAGCAATTTCGGCCCATTTTATGCCCGCCGACCGCCAAGCCAGCGCTGATGTATCGACGATTTGAATTCCGGATCGCCGATTTGCGCTGCCCGCAGGCTTGAACCGCCCGGAACCCGACTGCCTGCGCCAGGGTGCCGTATGCCCCAAGAGCCTTCGGCGCCGGAACCCGGATTGCAAATGCCCGTGCGTTGGTCTCACAAGCCGCAAACCGGCTGCCTGGGTCCTCGGGCCTGGGCCATCCACATGGCTTGGTGCGTGGTCATTTGCTGCACAAAGGCTGCGCGGGAATCACCGTAGACCAGCAATGGCGTTGGCATGATGGCCCGTTGGATCTGCCGGATTTGCACATCCGGCAAATTTGCAACCAGCACGACAGCCATCGGCGCTGCTTTCGGCAGGGCTTTCTTGCGCTTTCCCAGGAGCAGGCGGATCGACTCCTCATCAAGCGCGGCCAACTGCTGGGCGCTGCCCAACTCGGATTGCAGCGCAGATTGCTCTGGTGCCAACAGGATCAGATTGTCGGGGTTTCGGCTTTCCAGCCAAAGCTCTGCAGCCGACAGCCGCGCCAACCGGGCCGCTGGCGGCATGCGCCCGGTCACTGGCCGGTCTTGCGCGACCCACAGCGCCATCCCGCCGCGCAGCACATGCACGCGGTCATATCCTGCTTGCTTGAGGCGGGTGCACTGCCGATGCAACTCGTGCTGCGCTTTGCCGCTACCGACCAGCAGCACCCGCTTTTTGCGCCAATACGGCTTCGCGTAAAGATCGGTGGCGCTCAGGTTCAACGCCCCTTCGATGTGGAACTCCCGAAAATCCATCGGAGGGCGCACATCGATCCATGCCATATCCGTATCTGCCAACCCGGGCTGAATGTCCGGCGCAGCGACCGAGCAAGCCGGGTCAAGGACTGCGGCATACCGGACGGCCGGCCCAACGGACACCACCGCTGCCAGGTCACGCCGACAGATGCCCGCAGCCGCAGGGATATCCGCCAAAGCGGGCGGCAAGCTGTCCAGTGGCGCGCGTGCAAGTCCTGCCTGGCACAGCAGCGCCATTGCCATTGCCACGGCAAGCATGGCCATGCATTTCTTCATGCCCTGCGCCTCCTGTTGCCGAATTGGGCTGTGCTGCCCGATCGGGGGTTTCTGCGGGCTTTGCAGCGCTGCGCTCGTGCCGCCCCGCCAATGGCTGCACCAAATGAAGTCGCTGCGTTTCGTGTCGGGGCAAGGCGCAAGCCGCAGCGATCCCTGCAGGTATTGCGAGGATTCGCGGCGCCGCCCGGGCCCGAAAGGCGCGGTTTCATGCGCAGTCATTTGCCGGACGATGCACCAGGCGCGGCGCCCGAGGCACCGGGTGCGGCCTCGGATTCCACTGGCACGATCAAGTTTGGCGGGTAGGTGAATACCCAGTCGGAATACTTTTGCTTGCCTTTGAACGCCATGTCCTCGGGCTCGAAGCCATCTCTTTTGAGGGTTGCCGCCTCCGACAACGAATGCACACCGACAATCCGTCCCCCGATCTTCAGCGTACCCCACTGCTTTTTTCTGGTGATCGGGTCGACAAAGATTTTGCGCAAGTGCCGCTCGATACCGGGAAAGCGCGGGTCTTGCAACAGGTCTTCCAGTGATGGGGGATATTCCTTTTTTCCTGCCACTTGCTGCGCCTCATGGTAGCGACCCAGAGCCGTGCGGAACTGCCACCCTATCGCCAATAGCTCCTGTTCGCACTGCCTTTGAACGGCCGTTGCATGAAGCTGTGCAGCAACGGCCAGCCCCACACCGATGAACGCGAGCAGTAGCAGCAGCCAAAGATAGCTGAACCCGCCGCAGCGGGTCTGGCCAACGCGCCTACATCGAGCCATACGCAACCCCGTCCTGGCTCGATCCCGGCGCCCCACTCCTGACATCCTCGACGCCGCTGTCGTCCCGATTGCGGGCGGGCGTCAAAATCCAGGATGCGCTCGACTGCGTCACCGGGTCCACCGGGATGGCGCGCAAGTACTTCTCATCGACCAGTTCCTGCAAGGTGGCAGGAAACCGGCCCTTGTCCGCATGGAACTGGTCGATCACGACACGCAATATCCGCAGGTTTTCCTGTAGCGCCACATCCTTGGACTTGCCGAGCGACCCGAAGTACTGTGGCAATGCAATCGTCAACAGCAAGGCCAGCACCGACATCACGACCAGCATTTCAATCAGCGTAAAGCCTTTGGAGATCCTCATGCCCGCCTCTGACCATCGGCCTTACCATTGACTGTAGGCAACGCCGTTGAGACCCAGGCGCTGCGAGGTGCTGTAGACATCAAACACATCGTCGCCTTCGCCCGGATCGTCAGGCGGGGATGCGTAGCTGCGCCGGCCCCAGCTGTCCTCGGGCTTGGCGGTGGCATCGGCCACCATGGGGTCTGCTGGCAAGCGCCTGAGAAAATACAGCTTCTGCCGTGTCGGACTGCGCTGGTCGTCAACCCCCTCGACCAGCGCGCTCAAGGTCTTCGGGTATCCGGACTCCCCGAGCCTGGTCGCAATCCGCCCCTGGTCTGACGCCCGCTTGTAAGCGTCCAGGGCTTGGCGGATCTGCGCCAGCGCCATGCGCAGCAAATGCTCCTTGTGCCTTTGCTCCGTCAACTGTGCCATCGGCGTTGCCACCGTCACCAGCACGGCCATGATGGCCAGCGTCACCATCAGTTCGATGAAGGTAAAGCCGCGCAGGGATGTGCGCCATGGTGTCATGGCAGCACCCTGATCGAATGCTCGACCGGCAGGCGCATCAGTGCGCCAAGCGCTGGCTCGGGGTTTGCCGATAGCAACTGCACTTTGGCGTTGCCGGGCTTGATCGCCTTGAAGGTCAAAGTCACCAATCCGCCGGCACCATTGATGCCACCCGCATCACCGGCACCCCCCTGGCGCACGAGCGCGATGAACAGCTTGCCTTGCGCCGGATCGACGCGCTGGCTGAAATTGGTCTGTGCATTGCCCTGTTTGAAAAAGTCACCCTCCTGGACATTCGCCACCTGCAAAACTTGCGGATCGAACGCCACGAGCAATGGCATGGCCCGCAATGCCTGCTGGCTGGTGAGTTGCAACACGGCACTGAACTGCTCGCCGACCTTGACCTGCCGGGGGGCCTGCCAAGTCAGTGCGAGCGTTGCCGGGCCGGCTGCATTCCCCTCCTGCCCCGGCACGGCAGCCACCGGCGCTGCCGCAGGAGTCGATGCGGCAGGCTGCCCCAGGGTTTGCGCGGGCGCGCGATGGCGGCTCGTTGCCTCATCGGCGCTGCCAGGCGTCTCCTGCGGCGTTGACAGCTTGAGCGTTGGCGCACCCATGCCGGCTTCGGTGCCCGACTCGAATTCAGCGGACAACATGTCCGGGCGCTCGATGGAGCGCACCACCCGGGGCGTGATCGACAGCAAGATCTCACTGCGCTGGGTGTCGTCCTTTTGACTGCCAAACAGGCGTCCGGCAATGGGCAACTCCCCCAGTGCAGGCACCTTGTTGGCCGTCGTGCGGTCTTCGTCGTTGATCAATCCCGCCAGGATCTGCGTCTCGCCATCCTTCAGGCGCAGCACCGTGTTGGCGCCCCGGGTTCCGATCTGATAGGAAAGCGTCCCGGATTTGCTCACGATCTCCCGCACCAGGTTCGAGACTTCCAGGTTGACCTTGATCGCCACTTCATCGTCGAGGTAAATGACGGGTTCGACCTCCAGCTTCAAGCCCACATCGACATAGCTGACGGACTCGGAAACAAAGCCCGTGGATGTCGATGTCGTGGTGATGACGGGCACCCGATCGCCGATCTGCACCTTGGCTTTGTCTTTGTTGCGAACGCGGATGCGCGGATTGGCAAGGATGTTTGCATCCTGATCTTCCTTGCGGGCGTTGAGCAGTATGTTCCCGATGCTGGCGCTGGTGGACTCCAGCATGGTCAGATACCGCAGATCGTCGAGCATCAGCTTCTTGTCCCCCATTTGCAATGGTGACAGTGTCACTTGGCTGGGCCATTGCACACCGAGCTCCATCAAGCGCGAGCGCTTGATCTCCAGGATTTCGACCTCCAGCATCACCTCCGGGTCGCTCAGGTCTTGCAACGCCACGATCCGCTCGGCCATGCGGATGGCTTGCGGGGTATCGCGCATGATGATGATGCCAAGGCGTTCGTCGATCACCAGATCCTTGCTTTTGACGATGGTCTTGATGGTGTTCGAGACCGCCTTCACGTCCGCATTGGTCAGGTAAAAGCTGCGCACCACCAGGGTCTGGTATTCCTTGAGCTTTTGCGGGGTACCCGGGTAGATCAGCACCGAGTTCTCATTGAGCACTTTCTGCTCGATCTGATTGGTGAGCAACAGCACGCGCAGCGCGTCTTCGATGGTGGTGTTCTTTGCAAAGATCGTCGCCTTGAGGTCTGGTCTGATGTCTTTGTCATAAAAGAAATTCAGTCCCGACACCTTGGCGATGACTTCGAGGATGGACTTGAGCGGCGCATCACGAAACTCCAAAGAAATCGGCTTCTTGAACATGGCCGCCAGTTTGGGCTCGGGGCGCAACTGCATTGCCAAAGCCTCTTGCACACGCGCGCGCAGATTCCGGGCCTGTTTTTGCCCGGGGTTCTCGGAAAGCACCGGGCGCAGTTTTTCCAGCGCTGCATTCAGGTCGGCGACCGTCGCCTTGTCCGAGAGCGCCTGCGCATCGGCCACCGCCAAGCGATGCCGACGCTCCAGCACCAATGCCGCAAGCCCTTGGCGCGCCATCACATGCTCGGGCTCCAGGGTCTGCACTTGGCGGTACAGTTTTTCTGCCTCCGTCAAATGCCCTTGCCGGCGCGCTGCTTCGCCCGAGGAGATCAGGCGCTGGATCACCGAAGTCCTGCGGGTGGCCAGTGCAATCCGGTACTCCGCATTCTTGGGTTCCAGTTTGACCGCCTCCTCGAGGCTGGCAAGACCCTGCTCCACCTTCCCTTCGGCCAGCAACTGGTTGCCTTGCCTGAACGCTTGCTTGCCCGCACATCCGGTCAGCAGCACGACGAGGGTCAGCGCAAGAAGGCGCACGACGGCCCTCGGGAGAATATGAGAGCGCACGCAAGTTGGCATTTTCAAGTGTTTTCCCGGTTACTGGCCCGCATCGAGCGCCAGGCTCTGAACCAGATCGAGCGGGAGATAGCGCAAGGTGAGCGTTCTCTCGCCCAGCGCCTGCACCTCGTAATGCTCGGCGATGGTGTCGCCCACACGGACCACCAGACTTCGATCCATGTGCTGCAAGAAAACCGCAGCCTTGCCGCCCTCCTCATACCGCCCGAGGACTCGAAACGGGAGGGCCGGCGCCTGTGCAACGGCGGCCAGAGCCGCCGCAGGCATGGGCGTGGGCGCAGGTGGCGCTGCCGTTTGAAGCAGCGCACCACGGGGTGACTGGGCCCATGGCGCCGGGTCGAACAAACGCGCACCCGGTTCATCGTCCGCCTCGGCAGTGCCGCGCTCGTGCAGGCCAAGCACCTCGATGCTGCGGGAATCGACCCGCTGCGCCGGGTGTGACCGGGATGCTGCGGCATCGATGGGCGCTGCATCCGGATGCGCCGCTGCCGGTGCACGCGCTGCCGGCAACATATCACCGTCACCCGTGGACGGCGCGAACCACGCGGCCAGCAAAGTCCCTGCCAATGCGACAAAGAGCACGACATGCTTGGCGTTGGTTGTCATCGCACTGGCTGCGCAGCGCCGGCCGCCGTCCAAGACGGCGGCATCTGCGTCATGGCCAGCCATTGAATGCGGGCCTCGATCACTTCTGAACTCACCTGCTCGCGCTTGAACTGCAAACTCTCGAGGGTCAGGTTCTTCTGCGCCGACAGGGCTTTCAAAATCAGTCTGTGTACCGCCGTGGACTTGCCACGCACAGGCAGACTCATCCGGTAGCGCATGAACCCGCCTTCGCTATCGGCGTCGGCCTGATAGTCACCACGCTCGATCGACAAGCCCTCGTCCTGCGCCCATTGCAGCAGGTCCTGAACCAATTGCGGAATTTCGTCGTGCGGCAAAAGAATGCGCTCAAACCGGCGCAAGTTGCCCGCTGCATCTTGCGCATCGGATGGCGCGGTAAATGCGGGCGTGGTTGCCACCGGTGCCAACGGCGATGCCTGCGCGCGGGCCAGCGACCGCGCTTGCTGCGCCTGGGCATGGACCTGCCAGCCAACCACCCCGATGAGCAGCAGCAAAACGCCGACACACCATCCCCAGTGGCCCCAGCGCCGGGTCCAGCGGGCTGCCAGGCAGCGCGCGCTCCAGGCCAGCGCCCGTATGTGCCAGGCAATCCAGGCCCCGGGAGCCCGTCCGGGCCTGCTCGTTACGCGCTCCATCGGGCCTCCACGGTGAATCGATAGGGGCAGTTCTGCCCTTTGTCCAGAATTTCGTGGCGCACCAGGTGCGCCCCACTGAATGGCTTGCGGCCCGAGACAAAAACGACATACCGTGCCATGTCGGCCCCGCTGCAAGCCTGGGCCAAAATCTTGATGCCGGCGGTCTGCGCTGGCGCATGGGTTGCCTTGCCCAGCGTCTCCATGCCCAGCACCGCCACCCGGATGTCCTTTGGCGCAACGAGCGCATTCATCAGTGCATCGATGGGCAGGTTCAACTCGCGAATCGCCCGGTTGACCGCCTGGACATGCGCCACCTCTTGACGCGACCAGGTCTTCTTTGCCGTGACCGGCTGCCTGGCGCGCTCCATCGCTGCCGTCTTGGCCCGCAGCGTGGCAACGGATGAAACCTCGCGCGTGAGCTGCGCCACCAGGGCAGAAAAAACCACACCCAGGGCCGCCACGACGACCCATTGCCACATGCGCCAAGAGGCAGGCCGCCAGGGAGCGGGCCGCCACTGCAAGGACAGCGCATGCGCGGCCGCCGCAGTCTCGATCCAGATCCCCTGGCGCTCGAGCCGCACAAAGGGCGGCGCCCATGCGCCAGGGCCAGCAGGCTGCGGATCGGCGTCTGAAAAATCCAGCACCGCGACGGCGCCCACGGCGCTCAGTCCGGGTTCACGCAGACACAGCCTTTGCCATGCCTGCGCCACGGTGCTGGCGCTCGAATGCCCGCCCGGGGCATGGCGTTGGCTCAAACCGTCCATCCACGCGCTGCCCCAGCGGCTGCGCGCCAGGGAATGCGCGATCGTGATGCTCGCCCCATCCAGCACCACCACCGCTTGCGCAGCGCTGCCCGGCTTTGGCTTGCGCCCCTGCGGGTCGTCGCGGCCATTGCGCCGCAACAGCATCCATGCCGCCACACTCAAGGGCTGCACCGATGCCAGTTGCCCACCCATGCGCTGCGCCCATTGTCCAAGGATGGACAAGAGCGCCTGGGGATAGACGATGGCCAGCCGGCAAGCCTCGAAAGGAGCGTCATCGATGCGGATCACGTCCTGCGTCAGCAGTTCCAATCCGGCGGCCAGACATTGGCTGCGCGCATAACGTTGGGCCGTCTCCGGGCGCGTCAGCGCTTGGCTCCAGGCAAGACGCACCGCCGCCAGCCAAGCATCGGCCAGCAGCACCCGAATCATGCGCGGGGGCCGCCGTGCATGTTCCGTCGATGCCCCTGCGGGCAGCGCCTCCAGCGCTTGTTGCAGTGCCGCCAAAGACGGCCATTGGCGCGCCGCCATCGGCAACCCGACGCTGGCCTGCGGCCACCAGGCGCGGTCTGCGCCAGACCGCTGCACGACGCCATATTCGACGCGGCCCGAACCGACGAACAGGTACAGCGGCAGGGCTGCGACAGGGTTTTCAACCGGCGACACGCAGCACCTCGTCCAACGTGGTCTCGCCACGCTCGACCCATTGCAGGGCCGTGTCATGCAAGGCCCGCAGACCGGCTTGCGCAGCGCGTTCCTTGAGCATCGAAATGGGCGCGCGCGCAGCAATCATCTCGCGCAGCGCGTCATCCAGCGGCAGCACCTCAGCCACCGCCTTGCGCCCCTTGTACCCGACGCCGCGGCAATGCCCACAACCCTTGCCGGCCTTGAGCGTCCACCCGCGCACTTGCCCGGGCAGCAGGCCGACAGCGGCCAACTCCTGCTGGCCGGGGGCCACCGGCACGGCGCACTCCGGGCAATTGATGCGCAGCAGCCGCTGGGCCACGATGCCGTTCAGGGCTGCGGCAAAGCTATACGGGTCCACGCCCATGTGCAAAAAGCGCCCCAGCACGTCAAACACGTTGTTCGCATGCACGGTGGTGAACACCAAATGACCCGTCAGCGCTGCCTGCACGGCGATCTGCGCGGTTTCGTCGTCCCGGATTTCACCCACCATGATCTTGTCGGGGTCGTGGCGCAGGATCGAGCGCAAGCCCCGCGCGAAGGTCAAGCCCTTTTTCTCATTGACGGGGATTTGCAGGACCCGGGGCAACCGGTATTCCACCGGGTCTTCGATGGTCACGATTTTGGCGTGGCCCGTATGGATCTCGGTGATCGCGGCATAGAGCGTGGTCGTCTTGCCCGACCCGGTGGGGCCGGTCACCAACAGCATGCCATGCGGTTTGCGCGCGAGTTTGCGGATCGCGGCCATCGCATACCCGTCCAAGCCCAGGTGATCCAGGCGCAGCGATTGCGCCTGCTCGGTCAAAGACTGGCGATCGAGCAAGCGCAGCACCGCGTCCTCACCGAAGATGTTGGGCATCACGGAAACCCGAAAATCAATCTCCCGGCCATTGACCCGCACCTTGAAACGACCGTCTTGCGGCACCCGCCGCTCCGCAATATCCAGCTCCGCCATCACCTTGATGCGCGAGATCACCTGCTCGGTGGTCTCCTGCCCCTGAACCTGCGTAATCGGAACCAGCACCCCGTCGATGCGGTACAGCACATGCAGGCAGCCGGCGTCGCACTCCAGGTGGATGTCGCTGGCCTGCAGCTTGAGCGCGTCGTAGATGGTCGAATTGACCAGTTTGACCACCGCACTCGTGTCGCCACTGATGGAGGCCAGGGTGATGACAGCGGCGACTTCTTCATCGCCCGGCACTGCGCTATCGGCAGCAAAGCCATCCATGGCCCTGACCTGGCGCTCATGCTGCGCAAGAAAAGCCTGAAGGTCGTCCACATGCGCCAACACAATCTGCGCAGCCACCCCGGCCGCCGCGCAACGGCGCAACGCCCAGTCCTCGGCGGCCGTGTCGAAAGGATCGGTCAGCACCAGGCTGACCAGCGCAGTGTCGTCGCGGGCCAGCAGCAGGTTTTGCCGCACACACTCGGTATAGGGGATGGCCTCGAAGTCGGGCCTCAATGCCTGCAAAGCCGGCATGCCCAGCACCGGGTACGCAAAGCTCTTGCCCAATGCCGCCATCAGTGCCTGCGGCGACCAGCCACTGATCTGCTGCAAACCGGCGATCGATGTCAGGTCCTGTTGCATGCACAGTCGACGCACTTGTTCCATCAAGGCCGGGGAGATTTCTGCCGGCAGTGCCCGGGCGATCACTGCAAGCTCCCGGCCAATTCAAAAATCGGCATGTACATCAGAACCACCACGGCGCCGATCACCAGCCCGATGGCCAGCATCAAAACCGGCTCCAGCAGGCGCGATGCCCAATCCACCCAGCGCGCGAAGTCATCGTCGACAAAGCGCGCGGTTCTCTCCAGCATCTCGGCCATTTGGCCCGAGCGCTCGCCGACTTTGATCAGCGACTCGGCCACCGGGCTCGCCAACGCAGTGCGCACCAGCGCCGCTGACAGGCTTTGCCCCTGCTCTACCGCCAGACGGCATTGCACCAACTGCTTTTGCTGGGGTGTGCTCAGCAATCCGGCCACCATGCCCATGGCGCGTGGCAGGGCGATACCGGCGGCCAGCAACAAGCTCACGGCCCGATAAAACCGGGCCAGGCGGAACGCATTGGCCTTGGGCGCCAACCCCGGCAGTTCGAGCAACTGCGCCAACAGCCAGGCACGCCCCTGCGAACGGCTCAGACCCCAGGCGCCCACGCCCAGTGCGCTCAGCAAGCCGGTCAAAGCCAGTTGCCAATGCCCATGGATCAGCCGGCCGAAAGACAGCAGCAATGCGGAAAGCCAAGGCATGTCCCGCCCCGAAGACTCATACACCAGCGCAAACCGGGGCACCACATAGCCGAGCAAAAAGAGGGTGACGAAGCCGCCGACCAGCAGCAGCATCGCCGGGTAGATGGCAGCTGAAACCAGCTTCTTGCGAATCGCTTCAAACTGGATCTGGTACGCGATGTATCTGGCCAACGACTGCGGCATGTCCCCCGTGCGCTCGGACGCGCGCACCGTCGCTATGTACACGGGCGGAAAATGCTGCGCCATGCCGGCCAGCACGTCCGAGAAGTTGCGGCCTTCGCGCAGGGCGCGCAAAACCTCCGCCAAGACGGCGCGCACGCCTTGGTTGCGCTCCTTGGCCAGCAAGGTGCCGATGGCCTCCGTCAGGTTCAGCCCCGCATCGAGCAAGGCCAGTAGTTCCTGGCTGAACGACAGCAGCGGGAAACTGCCCGCCACCGCCGTCCCATCGACGGTTTCCGCGCCCGTCACCCCGGACTCGATGGCCAGCACCCGCATGCCACGGGCCGCCGCATGGCGCAGCGCCAGCGCCGGCGTGCTGTCCACGAACTCCAGCACCTCGATGCCCCCGTCCAAGCCCTGAACCTTCAGACGCAAGCGCAGCGCAGCGCCGTGGATGTCCGTCATCTCAGCGGTACGCAACATCTTCCCCGTCACCATCACCCCCGACCTGCCCGTCCTTGCCCAGGGAGGACAGGTCAAAATCCCATGACTGCCCAGGAGATCGATAGATATAAGGCCGACCCCAGGGGTCCATCGGCACCGCCTTTTGCAGATAGGGGCCGCGCCACTGGGGCTCGTCTGCGGGCTGCACGACCAAGGCTTCGAGCCCCTGCTGTGTGCTCGGGTGATGACCGTTGTCGAGCCGGTAAGTGTCCAGCGCCTTGCCCAAGCCTTCGATCTGGGCCTTGGCGGTATTGCGCTCGGACTTGCCCAACTGCGAGAAATAGCGCGGACCCACGTAAGCCGCCAACAGACCGATGATGACGATCACCACCAGCAGTTCCAGCAGCGTAAAGCCCCCATGGCAGCACGGCCTGGGCGTCACCGGGTTGGCGTTGGCGCGCTTTGTCAAGGCCGCACCACCACGTTCCATCTGCTCCCGTACCCCAGACCTATGCCCGGCCCGAGTATCTGCACCGGAGAGGGGCTGCGCATCCGGAGCACAAACGTGTCGTCGGTCTTGACCGTCTCGCCCTCAGCCACCGCGCCGAAAACCAGTTCCCCATCGAGCGCTTGAATGTGGCGCGGCAGCCGGTGCAAGGTTGCAGTCACCCCGCCCACAGCCGCCCCTGTGTTCGTCAGTTCGGCCTTGAACGCATACTCCCAGGTTCTGGCATCGACCTTGCGCGCTCTCACCAGTCTGATGCCACAGATATGCAGATCAGGATGGGTCGTCGAGTTCCGCAAGTCAAAGTCGCCGATGCTCATGATGTCCACGGGCCGGCCCGACAAACCGATGAAGTCCGGATCGATCGACTGCGCCGCACCGAAGACGACCTGGTAAGACCTGTTGCCATTGGGCACGCAATCGTTGCGCCCGGTGACCGTGACCGTTTGCCTCGTCGACCAGTTTTGCGCGCTGAAAGTCAGGCTCGGCGGACTGACCACGCCGGCACCCGGATCGCTGCTGGACAAGGGCAGCACGACATCCGCCACCGGCGCGCGGTCGAGGTGTACCGTGAAGGTGGCACTGGCCCCCCTCTCCGAGGTGCGCAAACGACTGCCTGCGGTGACCACAATACTACCGGCCTGCTGCGCTGGCGCGATGACCACGGCGCCCGGTGCATACGATCTCCCGACTCCCTTGGCATCGTAGATCACGGCAAAGATGTAATACACCCCCGGAGCCAGAGTGCCGACATCCCAGAGGTAACTGCCGGTTTGGATCCCCGCCTCCTGGCGCAGGCCATCGACGATCAAATGGCCTGCGAAGCCGGTCTGGCTGCTGCTGTAGTACAGCGCAACGGTCGGCTCGATGTTCGGGTCCGCGCCCTCCCAGCGGATCGTCACCTGCCGGCGAACGCCTGCGGGTGTCATCACCGCATCAGGCTGCAGCGCTGTCGCGGGCGAGGTGACGGCAATGCCGGGAGCTTGGTACGGCGCCGTGCTCACGTACAGCACCGCCGGAGCACTCCAGGGGCTCGCCAAACCTTGCCCATCCAGCGCCCGGACTTGCCACCAATGCGTGGTCTTGTCCGCCAAAGCCGCAGGCACGATGAATGCCGTGCCGTCGGAAGTGCCCTCGGCCACCGCCTGCGTCAGCGCGGCATCCCTGAACACCTGGAACTGATAGCGCACCGGCTCGCCCTCGGGATCGACCACCGGATTGGCCTCCAGGCCCGGTTGCTGCGAAGCCGTCCAGGCCCCGTCGCCGGGGTTCTTCACCGTTGGTGTCGGCGGCGCCTCATTCAACGCATTCATCAGGAAGTCGCCCACCACCCAGGCCGACTCTGCACGTCCATCCCGGGCCTTCACGCGCCACCAGTAGCGGCTGTTCTCCAGCAGATCCGTGACCGTCCAGTGGCTGCCCGACGCACCCGAAATGAGCTGCCCCGAGCTTTTCTTGTGCGACGAATCGAAGGTATTGACGGTATCGATCTCGAACACATAGGTGATCAGATCATTTTCCGCATCCACGCTGTTTTGGATCATCAAGGATGTCGCCGCATCCGCGCTCTGCCCGCCCGGCGCAGGGCTGAGCAAAACCGGCGCCGAGGGGGCCGTATTGCCCGTGTCGACCACGAAAGACCGCACCAGGCTCGGCGTCTGCGCACCCAAGGCGTCCTTGGCAATCACGCGCCAATAGTACTTTTGATGGTTCGTCAGCGCAGACACTACTTGCCAGCCGGTGCTGCCGCTGGCGCTTTGCGCGAGATCGCTCGCCTGGGCAACGACTTCCGTCAAGCCTTGGTCCCGGTACACGGCAACGCTGTAGGTAATGGCATCTCCGTCCTTGTCGGCACTGTGGGTCCAGGTCAGTTGCGGCCGATGGCTGCTCACCTCGGCGCCGGGCGCCGGGCTGGTGAGGTTGAAACTGTCGGGCGCGTCGTTGACGGTGTTGACGAAGAAACGGCCATTGACCCAGGCGCTGAACAGCGTGCCGGCAAAACCCCGGGCACGCCACCAATACGGCGTGTTGTCATTCAGATTGCTTGGCAACTGCCATGTCGTCGGAAGCGCCACCGGATCGGCACCATGGCCCGCCCCGGCCACACGCTTGTCCACCAAGGCGCTGACGACCAACTGCGTCTGCGCCTCGTCGGAATACACCTCGAACTGCAGTTGGGTGGTGGGGTCCTGCGCCTGGATCGAAGTCCTGACGGCCAGCGTCGGTTGCAGCACCGTGACCTGCGCACCCGGCAAGGGGGACTCGATGGCGGGAGTCTCCGGGCCCGGCAGGGGCTCCGCCGCCGCCACCGTGATGCTGGCCGAGCGCGCCGCAGAAAGAACGCCGTCGCTGGCGCTGTAAGTCACCAAATAGCGGCCTGCACTGCCTTGCGCTGGCGTCCAATCGAACACCGCGCGCGCAACACCGGGGGCCGCCGGATCAGCCGCCTGTGGCGTAAACACCGCCCCCGCAGGCAAAGGGCCGGCAGTCAGTGCCACAGGCTTGCCGTCAGGACTGCTGGCCGTCACCAGAAACGACACCGGCCTGGTTTCCCGGGTCACCTGGTCCGGCACAGGCTCGAGCACCGGCGCACGCGCGGCCGGCGGCGGGGTCTGAAACTCGCTGTCATACACCCCTGTCGTGTTCACATCGAAAATGTTGACCCAGTGCTGCCACTGCCTGGTCTGCTCGTTGCGCGTTTTGGAAAGCCAGATGTTGTCCGCAAGCAGTTCCTTGGCATCCGAGCGCACGACCCGACCCAAGGCCTTGCTGCCGTTGTAGGGGTCTGGCAACCTCAGATACACAAACCCGGCAGTCGCCGGGAAAGTCAGCCGATAGCTGGCGTTGGCGCCCGCCCCGGCAGTGGCCATCAGCGTGGCGACATGGCTGCGCTCCGTGACCACCGTGTCCGGGCCATCGGACTCATACACCCGAATGACATCACCATCCCGGGCCAGAAAATCACGCACATGGTCGCGCCCGGGCATATCCACCCGCACATCGCGGATCAGCAAATGCGTGTTCGTGGCCTGCAAGATCGATGTCAGGGCGCCACCCAACTCGTCCGCATGGCTGAACCTGGCGCTGAACTCGGTGAACCGGCCCGCCAGCGCGGTCTGCATCACCCAGCGGCCCATTTTGCTGCTCTGGGGCGCAAGCTCTCCAAAATCGATCAGCAAGGTGTTTTGCACCGGTACATCATTCACATAGCTGCCGGCAAGAACAAAGTTGGTCAACAGGCCTTGGTTGTTGGCAATGATCCTGGGCTGCGCCGAATCGATCTTGAGCCCCTTGGCAGCAGCCATGCCATGGTTCTTGACGCGAACCCCCAAGGTGAATGGCTCGGCCGACTCCACGGCTGTCGTGAGCGGATCATCGGCCCACACGTCCCGGGTGAGAAAGTAATCCAAGGTCAGCTGCGGCAAAGGCTTGACGGTGATGGCATCGGGCGCAACTTCCAGCACCGTATCTTCCCCGGCGAAACGGTACCTGAGTGTGGCGCCCACCAGGTACTTCTTCCCCGCAGGACTATTGCCCGCCGAGCCTGGCGCAGGAATCAACAGCCAATGGATGACACTGGTCGTTTTCGGGCTGACCGTTCCCGTGCCGTCCACGGCACTGATGTTTTGCCTGGTAGTCAGACGTAAAAAGAATTTTGCGGAAAGATCATTCGGACTATCGGTCGCCTCGATCGGCGTACCCGCTTCGTCCGTGATCTTGACCACCACGGAGACGTTTTCGATGACGCCTGTGTCCGTGGTGTTGTGGATCTTCATCTCGGCATCAAAGGCTTGGCGTTCGAGCGTCAACTCCTGCTTGATGTCGATCTTCACGCGCGCGCACACCGTTTCCTGAGCGACTACGGGCGCGATGCCGGCCAGCACCGCCAGCGCAACACTGCACGCCCTTCGTCTCCATCGGTTCCATTGCATTGCGGTTTTCCCTCTCCATGGTTTTGGTTCTTCCATGTTGCGGCAGACGCCAAGAGCGACGCCTGCACCAAAACCCGCGCCCCGCGCGTCGTGGTGTTGCCGATACTCATACTCACCTGCGGCCTTGGAGGTTGGAATGCGCCGGGTCATCTCGTTGTAGGCCATCGGGAATGGCTTGCCTTTCGCCTCGATGCTGTTCGTCCGAGCGTGAATCATATCGTATTTATAGTAACTAAAAGTACCGATCTGGCCTCAAGAAATTGGCGCCCTTCGTCGAGCAGGGGCTGAGGGTGTGCGGCCGACCACGCGCAAAGGCGCGGGTGTTCTTGCGCATGCCTGCGGCCCGGGCCGGCCGGGTCGTCACGCGCGGGCAATTGCCTGTGACAGACAGGGGGGCTGCCCGCCGATCGATCAGAGATCCCTCGTGTGGGCGAATCCTGGCGCATACCCCGGGGTCAGCGGAGTGGGCCTGCTGCCGCAGCGCCGGAGCTTGAACGCCCCGCTTCAGCCGCCCCGGCCAGGGCAATCCACGCAGTTGGCACCGCCCGGGTGCCTCTGGATGGAACGCAAGGGTTACAGATCGCTGTTCTGACCTTTCGTCACCCGATAGGTGGGTGCCTCGGCAACCCCAACGCTACCGGATCGTCCGCGTGGCCGGACTCTTTGGCATCTGTGCAAATTCAATCGCGGGACCGGGGGTAAAGACGATGATCAGGCCGTGGCTGACGGGCGCGTCTACGGCGAGCGATCCGTCGGGCTGCGCCGTGTAGGCGATGCCGGTCTGATCGAAAAACTGTTGCGTCGGGCCAATGGCCGTCACGCGAAAATGCAGTGCGGCGAAACAGGGCAGGCGACGCGCTGGCGCCCGCGCGCACGGATAGGTCGCGGCAAGAGCGGACGGCGCCAGTATCCGGATGGGCGTATTCGCATTTCCGGTGGCCATCAGGCATGTCGGGAGGTTGGCGCAGCGCTGTCCGGCCAGGTCAAAAAATCGTTCGTAGGCGCCGCACACTGCGGCAAACCGTGCTTGGTCGGATGCGATGCTGATCGACTGAAGTCCGATGGCCCCGTTGGCATGGCGCAGGTATTGCGGACGCCAGACGACATCGCGCGTGAAGTGCTGGCAAACGAAAAGGCGCCCGCCTGGCGTTTCGGCGACGTCAACCTGCGCGATACGGAAAGCCGCATCGCGCACACCTTCCGGCAAGACGACCGGGCGCGAGAAATCGACCGGCGCCTCGCAACCGATTCCGGCCTCATTCATTTCGGCGTGAAAGGCGGCCGCGTCGTCGGTTTTCAGTGCCACCGCCGCCAGACCGTCGCCCTGGCGCAGGAAGTCGCTGTAATAGCGGGTTGCGGGGTGATCGACCGGGACCGCCAGAAGCTCGAAATAGTCGTCGGGGAACATCGCGCAATGATTCTCCGAGCCTTTCGTATGGTGGCCGCGTGGCGTCAGTGTGAAACCGAGGTGTTCGAAATCGGTCTGGGCGCGGTCGAGGTCAGCGACGGCGATGACAGCGTGATCGACGCCCTGCAGGTGCTTTCTCATGGTCTGTCTCCTGGGTTTCTTCTGCGCTCCGCCTTCACGAGCAATTCAGCAATGGCATCAGGGTGCAGCGCGCAGACAGTGCGCCAGATGCTGCCCCGTATGGCTGGCCGGGTTGGCCGCCAGGTCCTCGGGCCGGCCCACGCCGACCACGGTGCCGCCTCCGGCGCCGCCTTCGGGGCCCATGTCGATGAGCCAGTCGGCGGTTTTGATCACGTCCAGGTTGTGCTCGATGATGACGATGGTGTTGCCCGCGTCACGCAACTGGTGCAGCACCTTGAGCAGCAGCGCGATGTCGGCAAAGTGCAGGCCGGTGGTAGGCTCGTCGAGGATGTAGAGGGTGCGGCCGGTGTCGCGCTTGCTCAGTTCTTGCGCCAGTTTCACGCGCTGCGCCTCGCCGCCCGACAGCGTGGTGGCAGCCTGGCCCAGGCGGATGTAGGACAGGCCCACATCCAACAGCGTTTGCAGCTTGCGCGCGATGGCCGGCTGGTCCTTGAAGAAGGCATGCGCGTCTTCCACCGTCAGTTCCAGTATCTGCGCGATGTTCTTGCCCTTCCACAGCACTTGCAGCGTCTCGCGGTTGTAGCGCTGGCCGTTGCAGATGTCGCAAGGCACGTAGACATCGGGCAAGAAATGCATCTCCACTTTCACCACGCCGTCGCCCTGGCAGGCCTCGCAGCGGCCGCCGGCCACGTTGAAGCTGAAGCGCCCGGGGCCGTAGCCGCGTTCCCGGGCGGCGTTGACCTCGGCCATCAGTTCGCGGATCGGCGTGAACAGGCCGGTGTAGGTGGCCGGGTTGCTGCGCGGCGTGCGCCCGATGGGGCTTTGGTCGACGTTGATCACCTTGTCGAAATACTCGATGCCGATGATCTCCTCATGCGGCGCCGGCTCGTCGTGCGCGCGATAGATCTGGCGTGCCACGGCGGCGTACAGCGTGTCGTTGACCAGCGTGCTCTTGCCCGAGCCTGAGACGCCGGTCACGCAGGTGAGCAGGCCGACGGGGAAGTCCACGCTCACCTGCCGCAGGTTGTTGCCGCTGGCGCCGATCACGCGCAGTGCTTGCACCGCGCCCTGGCGGGCATGGTGCCCGGCCATGCGTTCGGCGCGGCGCTGGCCGGCCGCTGTCTCGGGAAAGCGCGGCCGGCCTTTGCCGACCACCGGTGCCGGCGCCAGCGCCGGCCGCCAGGGCGTGCGCCGCCCGGGCACTGCGATCGACAGGCTGCCGGCCAGGTAGCGGCCGGTCAGCGACTCGGCGTGGCGGCATATCGCGTCGTAGCTGCCTTGCGCCACCACCCGGCCACCATGCACGCCGGCGCCCGGGCCCATGTCGATGATCTGGTCTGCGGCGCGCATCATGTCCTGGTCATGCTCGACCACGATCACGCTGTTGCCGATGTCGCGCAGGTGCTGCAGCGTGGCAATCAGCCGCGCGTTGTCGCGCTGGTGCAGGCCGATGCTCGGCTCGTCGAGCACATACATCACGCCCGTCAGGCCCGAGCCGATCTGCGAGGCCAGGCGGATGCGCTGGGCCTCGCCACCGGAGAGTGTCTCGGCGCTGCGGTCCAGGCTCAGATAGCCCAGGCCCACATCGTTGAGGAACTGCAGCCGCGTGGCGATCTCGCGCACCACCTTGTCGGCGATTTCGGCCTTGGCGCCGGTCAGGCGCAAGGCTTTGAACCAGGCCTGCGCGTCGCTGAGCGTGGTGTGGCTGATGTCATGAATGGCACGGGCCTGCGCGCCCTCGCCGACCTTGACATGGCGCGCCTCGCGGCGCAGGCGCAGGCCGTGGCATTCGGGGCAGGGCTGGGTGCTGCGGTAGCGCGCCAGGTCTTCGCGCACCAGCGTCGAATCGGTCTCGCGGTAGCGCCGCGCCATGTTCGGCAGTATGCCTTCGAAAGCATGCTCTTTGACGATGGTCTCGCCCTTGCCGGGGCCGTTGTCCAGGATGTAGTCGAAAGCGATCTGCTCTTGGCCCGAGCCGTGCAGCACGGCCTGCTGCACCCGGGCCGGCAGCGACTCGAACGGCGCTTGCAGGTCGAAGCCGTAATGCCTGGCCAGGCTTTCGAGCAGCGCAAAGTAGTAAGCGTTGCGCCGGTCCCAGCCCCTGATGGCGCCGCCGGCCAGGCTGAGCGCAGGGAAAGCCACCACCCGCGCCGGGTCGAACTCCTCGCGCTGGCCGATGCCGTCGCAGGCCGGGCAGGCGCCCAGCGGGGAGTTGAAGGAAAACAGGCGCGGCTCCAGTTCGGCCAGCGCGTAGTTGCACAGGGGGCAGGCGAATTGGGCGCTGAACAGATGCTCCCGGCCCGAATCCATCTCCAGCGCCAGCACCCGGCCGTTGCCGTCGGCGCCGCCCACGCGCAGCGCAGCTTCCAGGCTTTCGGCCAGCCGCTGTTGTATTCCGGAGCGCACTTTCAGGCGGTCGATCACCACGTCGATGCTGTGCTTTTCGGTCTTTTTGAGCGCCGGCAGGTCGTCGTATTCGTAAATCTGCCCATCGACGCGCAAGCGGACATAGCCCAGCGCCTGCATCTGTGCCAGCAGTTCGGTGAACTCACCCTTTTTTTCGCGCGCCAGCGGGGCCAGCACCATCAGCCGCGTGTCCTCGGGCAGGGCCAGCACGGCGTCGACCATTTGGCTGACGGTCTGCGCCGCCAGCGGCAGGCCGTGGTCGGGGCAAAACGGCGTCCCGGTGCGGGCATACAGCAGGCGCAGGTAGTCGTGGATCTCGGTGACCGTGCCCACGGTGGAGCGCGGGTTGTGGCTGCTGGCTTTTTGCTCGATGGCGATGGCGGGCGACAGGCCCTCGATCAGATCGACATCCGGCTTGTCCAGCCGCCCCAGGAACTGGCGCGCATAGGCCGACAGGCTTTCCACATAGCGCCGCTGGCCTTCGGCGTACAAGGTATCGAAAGCCAGGCTGGACTTGCCCGAGCCGGACAGGCCGGTGATCACCACCAACTGGTTGCGCGGGATGTCCAGGTCAATGTTCTTGAGGTTGTGCGTGCGCGCCCCCCGGATGCTGATCTGCTGCTCGCGCAGCGCGTGCCCGAGGTAGGCGCCACCGGCAGGGCGCACGCCATCGGCAGGGCGCATATCGTCATCAGGGACGATGAGGGATGAAATCACAGCGAAGGCCCAGGGAGAAAAGCCGGCCATGATAGGCGAGGGCCGCCGGGGCATAGCCTTCAATTGGGCCGGAATCGGGCGGGAATTGGACAGGCCGGGGGCGGGAACTTCAGCCGGGCGCCGGGGGGCTGGCCAGCAGATGCTCCACGAGCACGCGCACCGGACGGGCAACGGCGTTGAAATCCTTGGCGCCGATGAGCAGTTGCCGGTGCACCCAGTCGCCCTGGATCGCCACTTGCTCCAACCCCATCGATTGCAGGTATGGCTGCACCGCCGTTGCGGGCAGCACCGCGACGCCGAGTCCGGCCGCGACCATCTGGCACATCGCGTCGAAGCTGCGCACGCGGATGCGCAGCCGCATCCGCCGCCCCAGCGTCTCGGCCACGCCTTGCAGCCGCTGTGCGAGCGAGGTGTCGGCCGACAGGCTGACGAACTCGAACTCCAGCGCCTGCTCGAAATCGATGGCCCTGCGGCCCGCCAGCGGGTGCCGCTTGGGCAGCACCAGCACCAGCCGGTCGTGGCGGTAGTTGAGCGTCTGTATGCCCAGCAGCGGCGTGCGGTCGGCAAAGATGCCGATGTCGGCGCGGCCGTCGAGCACGGCGTGCACGATCTCGCTGCTGTTGCGTTCCTCCAGTTCGATGCGGATGCCGTTGTTCGCCTGGACGAAGCGCGCCAGGTCGGGGGGCAGGAACTGCGTGGTCGCCGAGGTGTTGGCCCACAAGCGCACCACGCCGATGATGCCGCGCGCGTAGTCTGAAAGGTCGGCGCCCATTTGCTCGATGTCGCCGAGGATGCGCTGCGCATGCTGCTGCAGCGCCCGGCCGGCGAGCGTCAGTTTCACGCCGCGCGAATGCCGCTCCAGCAGCGGCACACCGACGGCGCTTTCCAGATCGACGATGCGCTTGCTCGCTGCGCCGATCGACATCCGTGCCAGCGATGCTCCCTGGCTGATGCTGCCGGATCGGACGACGACACAAAACAGCGACAGGGAAACCAAGTCGATGCGATACAGGTTCACGGCGGCAAACGGGCGGGTCAAGCCCGGATTGTGTTACCTGTGTGTGTGCTGTCTGTGCCGCTCAGTTCGGGCGCCGCAGAAGGTCCGCAGCATATTCCCCGATCATCATCGTCGCGGCACAGATGTTGGCGCTCGGGATCGTCGGCATCACCGCCGAATCGGCCACGCGCAAGCGCGCCACGCCATGCACGCGCAATTGCGCATCGACGACCGCCATCGGGTTCGAGCGCGGCCCCATGCGCGCGGTGCCGTTGAGGTGGTAGGACGAGACGCCGTAGCGTTTGGCGAAGTCGAGCAGTTCGTCGTCGCTCGTCAGCCAGGGGCCAGGCAGTGTCTCGCTATCGACATAGGGTTTGAGCGCGCCTGTCTGCAACAGCCTGCGCGCCAGGCGAATGCCATCGACCAGCACCAGGCGGTCGTTCTCGTGTTCCAGGTAGTTCGGCTGGATGAGCGGGTCCGCGCGCGCGTCCCTCGACTGGAGCCGCACATGGCCACGGCTTTGCGGCCGGTGCTGCCAGACGCCTGCGGTGATGCCGGGGAATTTGTCGAGCATGCCGACATAGCCCTCGCGGTAGCTGGCCGGGGCGAACACGCCCTGCAGGTCCGGCGCGTGCAGTCCGGCGCGCGAGGTCCAGAAGTAGTGCACCAGCGACGGCGTCAGCGCCATGATGCTCGGGCGCTTGAGCGCCCAGCGCGCGATCTGCAGCGCGAGCGCCGGGCCGGTTGCGTATTCGTTCATCGTCCGGATGCCGCGCACACGCGCCACGAGGCGCACCGAATAGTGGTCGCTCAGGTTCTCGCCGACGCCCGGCAGATGCTGCACCACCGGGATACCGAGCGCCTGCAGGTGTTGCGCGTTGCCGATGCCCGACAGTTGCAGCAACTTCGGGGTGTTGATCGCGCCGCAGCAGACGATGACCTCGCGGTTCGCATCGACCCGCCTGGGCGCCCCTGCCTGGCCTTTGACGATGTACTCGACGCCACGCGAGCGCTGCTGCTCGACCAGGATGCGCGTCGCTTGCGCCAGGGTGCGGATGACCAGGTTGGCGCGGCCGCGCACCGGCCGCAAGAAGGCGCTGGCGCTGCTCATGCGCCAGCCGCGGTCGATGGTGCGCTGGAAGTAGCCGACGCCAGCCTGCGTCGCCCCGTTGTAGTCGGCGTTCCTGGGAATGCCCAGACTGACGGCCCCTTCGATGAAAGCCTCGCACAGCCGATGGGTCCAGTCGTTGTCGGTCACCGGCAGTTCGCCGCTGCGCCCGCGATAGGCATCGTCCCCGCCGGCGCGGCGCTCGGTGCGCTTGAAATAAGGCAGCACCTCGGCATAGCTCCACCCGGTGTTGCCGAGGCGGGCCCAGTGGTCGTAGTCCGCCGCCAAGCCGCGGTTGTAAACCAGGCCGTTGATCGCGCTGGAGCCGCCGAGCGTGCGCCCCTGCGGCACCGGGATGCGCCGGCCGTTGGTCCATGCCGTAGCTTCAGTCTGAAAAGGCCAGGTGAAGCCCGGGTTGAACAGCATCCTGATGAAGCCGGCCGGAATGTGCAGGAACGGGTGCCAGTCGGGCGGCCCTGCTTCGAGCAGGCAGACCGTGGTCTTGCCGTCGGCGCAAAGCCGGTTGGCCAGGATGGCGCCTGCGGCGCCGGCGCCAACGATGACGTAGTCGAACCGCTCGGCGCCGGGCGGCGGGGTGTCATGGGGCGGCGAAGACATCGGAGCGGAACGGGTATGCGCCTAATGCGCGCCGAGATAGAACGCCCGGATGCCGGGGTTGGCCAGCAGCGCGCTGCCGCTGCCTTCGAGGGTGATGCGGCCGGTTTCGAGCACATAGCCACGGTCGGCCAGCGCCAGCGCCTGGTGCGCCATTTGCTCGACCAGCAAGATGGTCAGCCCCGCGTCGCGCAGCACGCGGATGCTGCGCAAGATGTCGCGGATGACCAGCGGCGCCAGGCCCAGCGAGGGCTCGTCGAGCAGCAGCAGCCGTGGCTTGCTCATCAGCGCGCGCGCCAGCGCCAGCATCTGCTGTTCCCCGCCGGAGAGCGTTCCGGCCCACTGCGCCTGGCGCTGCGCGAGGCGCGGGAAGAGCTCGAAACCATGGCCGACCAGGGCGTTGATTTCGGCCGCCGTGGCTTGCAGGCTGTACGCGCCGAGCAGCAGGTTGTCGAGCACACTCTGGTCGGGAAAGATGCCACGGCCTTCGGGCGCGAGCGTTACGCCGCATTGCAGGCGCTTGTGGGCGGGTATCGCGCCGATGTCCCGGCCATCGATCAGGATGCGCCCCGACGCGATCGGCTCCAGCCCGGCGATGCTCTTGAGCAGGCTGCTCTTGCCGGCGCCGTTGGCGCCGATGATCGTGACGATTTCGCCGGCGCCGACCTCGATGGAAACCTCGCGCAGCGCCTCGATCGCGCCGTAGCGCACCGAGACGCGCTCCAACTGCAGCAGCGGGCCGGACTTCATGCCGCACTCTCTTCTTCGGTGCCCAGGTAGGCTTCGATCACACGGGGGTTGCGCTGAATGTCGTGCGGGCGGCCTTCGGCGATTTTGACGCCGTAGTCGAGCACGATGACATGGTCCGAGATGCCCATGACGAGGTCCATGTGGTGTTCGACCATCAGCAGCGTGATGCCGAGTGCGCGCACCTTCACGAGCAGTTTGCCGAGTTCGGCCGTCTCCTGCGGGTTCAGGCCGGCGGCCGGCTCGTCGAGCAGCAGCAAGGCGGGCTCGCCAGCGATGGCCCGCGCCAGTTCGACGCGGCGTTGCAGCCCGTATGGCAGGCTGCCGGCGGGCAGCCCGGCCTGCGCCGCCAGCCCGACGAACTGCAAGATGGCAAGCGCCCGAGCCCGCGCGGTCTGCTCTTGGCGCCGGGCGCCGGGCAGGCCCAGCAGCGATGAGCAAAAGCCGTTCGTCATCCGGCTGTGCCGGCCGGTCATCACGTTGTCGAGCACCGACAGCGCGCCAAAGAGCCGCAGGTTCTGGAAGGTGCGCCCGATTCCGAGCGCGCAAATCGCGTGGCCTTGCGCGCCGGCGATGGCCTGGCCGCGGAAGGTGATCGTCCCCTTGTCGGGGGTGACGACGCCGGTCAGCATGTTGAGCAGCGTGCTCTTGCCGGCGCCGTTCGGACCGATCAGCGCGTAGATATGGCCGTGCCGCAGCTCCAGGCTCAAGTCCTGCGCCGGCTGCACGCCGCCGTAGGCCTTGCAGACGCGGCGCACCGTCAGCAGCGGGCCGGCGTCACCGCAGCGCGGCGCGGGCATGCCGGCCGGCATGTCCGTCGGTGCCACGGTCGGCGGCCGGCGGGGCCGGAGGGGCCGGAACCGGGCCAGAACGCCAGCCATGCCCTGGGGCATCAGGTACAGCGCGAACAGCAGCAGCGCGCCATAGACGAAGTGCTGGGCCGAGGGCCATTGCGCCAAAAAGGCGTCGACGAGTGTCAGCAGCAGCGCGCCGAGCAGCGGGCCGAGCGTCGAGCCTGCGCCGCCGAACAGCACCAGCAGCAAGATGAAGATCGACAGGTTGAAGCTGATGAAGTCCGAGTTGATGTACTGGTTCTGCTGCGCCACCATCGCGCCGGCGATGCCGCAGGTCACGGCCGCGATCACGAAGGCCAGCACCTTGCTGCGGTAGACCCCGATGCCGACAGAGCCGGCCGCGATCTCGTCGGCCTGCAGCGACAGCAGCGCGCGCCCGATCCGGCCCTGCAGCAGGTTGTGCAGCAGCAGGTGTGTGAGCGCACACAGCGCGATGCCAAACCAGACCCACTGCAGGTGGGTCAATGGCCTGCCGCCGAACGCCAGCGGCCCGATGCCGAAGATGCCGGCGGCCCCGCCGAACAGCGCATCCCACTCGGAGACGAGCTTTTCGATCATCGTCCCGAAGGCCAGGGTCACCATCGCCAGATACGGGCCTTTGGCGCGCAGCGACGCCAGCGCGATGAGCGCGCCGCACAGGCCGGCCACCACGCCAGCGGCCAGCAGCGCGAGCCAGGGCGACCAGCCGTGGCGCGCCGTGAGCAGCGCTGCGGTGTAGGCGCCAGCGGCGAACAGACCGGCCTGGCCGAGTGATTTCTGCCCGGCATAGCCGACCAGCACGTTCATCCCCAGCGCGCACATCAGGTGCACGGTGACCATGAACAGCACGCGCAGGTGGTAATCGTTGCCGGCCATCGAGGCTGCGGCTGCGGCAACGAGCGCAATACCGGTCACGGCCAGCGTGTGGCGCCCGCCCAGGCGCGGCTGCGCAGCCGGGGCACCGGTGGCCGGCGCGGACGGCACAGGCCGCCGGGCACGGCTCATCGGGCCAGCTCCATGCGCGCCCCGGCGCTGCTGCGCCGGGGCTTCGGGGCGGCCCGGCGGCGACTCATACCTTCTCCGTCACGGCCCTGCCGAACAGGCCGTTCGGCCGGAGCGCCAAAACCAGGATCACCAACGCGAACAGCACGATCTCGCGCCACTGCGCCTGCCAGAGGTTGATCAGCGATTCGAGCAGCCCGAGCACGAAGCCGCCGAGCACGCAGCCGCGCGGATTCGTCAGCCCGCCCAGGATGGCGCCGCAAAAGCCTTTGAGCGCAATGCCCAGACCCATGAAGAGCGAGGCCGAGGCGATGGGCGCGAGCAGGTAGCCGCACAGCCCGGCAAGCCCGGTGCTGACGAAGAAGGCGCCGAGCATGATCGCCGCGACATCGATGCCCATCAGACTGGCCACGCGCCGGTCGTGCGCGACGGCGCGCAGCGCCTTGCCGATCATCGTGCGCTGCAGCACGAAGTCGAGTAGCGCCATCACGGCGAGCGCGGTGACGATGATCAGTATTTCCTGCGAGCGCAAGCCGACGCCGGCGATGCGTATGACCTCTTCGCCGAACGGTGCCGGCACTTTGAACGGCGCCGGGCCCCACATCGCCAGCCCGATGCTCTGCACGATGATCCCGAAGCCGATCGTGCTCATGACCCAGGCCATGCCGGGCTTGCCGGCGAACGGGCGCACCGCCGTCAGGTACAGCACGCTGCCGAGCAGGCCCATCGCGAGCACGGCGAGCGCCAGCGCGACGAGTTGGGCCATGCCATCGACGGCCAACGCATCCATCCCTGTGCCCAGCGGCGCGCCGGTCAGCAGCAGCATGACGGACAGGCCGATGAACGAGCCGGCGGACACGAAGTCCCCGTGCGCAAAGTTCAGTGTCTTCGTCGTCGTGAAGGTGATGCCCAAACCCAGCGCCACCAGCGCATAGGCGCCGCCTGACGCAAGGCCGCTGACCAGCGCCTGGAGCAATGCCTGCATCATCTTTGGTCTCTGTCTGGAGCCTGCGGGTCTTGGCCCGGCTCATTTCTTCAGGTTTTCCGGCGCGATCGTCCTGGTGATCGCATCGTCGTAGCGGACGACGCGGCCACCCTGCCACTGCGCGAGGTGGAAGTCGGCCACGGACAGCGCCTCGTGATTGGTCTTGCCAAAGGGCTTGTCGTAGGTTTTGACGACGCCCTCGACCTGCGGCAGATTCTCCAGCGCCTGCTGCACCTGCGGCCCCTGCGTCGAGCCGGCCGCCTTCATCGCGGTGGCGAGCAGCAGCACCGCGTCGTAGGCCTGCGCCGCAGTGACGAAGGCGGTCATCTTCGGGTGCTTGTCCAGCAGCCGGGCGTTGAGCGCGGCCGCCTTGGGGGTGCTCGTCGCGGTGCTGGAGGCGGTGAAGATCAGTTTGGCAGCGAGCGCCGGGCCGGCCAGTTGGAGCAGCGGCGTGTTGATGTTGCCCCACGCGCCCAGCGTGACGGGAAAGTAGTTCACCTTCTCCATGCTGCGCAGCACGTAGGCGTTGGCGTCGGCCAGGCCGTAGATGATCAGCGTGTCCGCGCCTGCGGCCTTGATCTTGCTCAGTTGCGAGGTCATGTCGGTGTCCTTGCCGCCGAACTTCTCCTGCGCCACGGGGTCGAGCGCGTGCAGCTTGAGCACCGCCAGCAGGTCCTTCATGCCCTGCTGGCCGTAGCCGGTGGAATCGGCCAGGAAGGCGATTTTCTTGTTCTTCGTGGCCTTGACGGCATAGGCGACGAGCAGCGCGATCTGGTCGCGGTCGACCATCGAGACGCGGAAGATGTAGTTCTCGCCCGAGCTCTCGAAGCGTTTGGTGATGTCGGTCGCGGTGGCGATGGGCGAGATCACCGGGATCTTCTTTTGCTGCGGCAGGTGCAGCCAAGCCAGCACGTTGCCGGAGTTGGCCGAGCCGATCAGCGCGACGACTTTTTCGCTGTCGAGCAGTTCGGTCACGCCCTGGATCGCTTTCGGCGGCTGGGCCATGTCGTCGCGCGCGACGATGGCGAGCGGGCGTCCGAGGACACCGCCAGCGGCGTTGATGTCCTGCGCGGCCTGCTGCGCGCCCCAAAGGGCACCGAGGCCAAACTCGGCCGCGCCGCTGGCGCTCATGTCGCTGATGTAGCCGATCTTGATGTCTTGCGCCAGGCCCGGCGTGGCGGCCGCGAAGGTTGCGGCGGCAAAGGCCGGGACAAGCCCCCGGCAGCGGCGCACGAATGTGGAAAGCACGGTCAGTCTCCTGATTTGGAATGGAAGGCGGGGGTCTTGCCGCTGCATGGGGTGATCGGGGCAGCGGCTCAGGCGCGCGGGCGTGGCCGGGTATGGGCATGGGCACGGGCACGGGCACGGATCGCGTCCAGGTCGGACGGCGGCGGGTGCACATCGAGCCGGCGCCCGGCCTGGACGATCTGGCTCGGGATGGCGTGGCCGACCAGGGCCGGCAAGCGCTGCGCGGCCGCGATCAGCAGGGCCAGGTCGATGCCAGTGTCGTAGCCCATGCATTCGAGCGCATGCGCAATCCCTTCGCTGCAGACGTTGCCACTGGCCCCGGGTGCGTAGGGGCAGCCGCCGAGGCCGCCGAGCGACACATCGAAGCGGGTCGCGCCGGCATCGATCGCCGCCATGACATTCGCCAGGCCCATGCCGCGCGTGTCGTGAAAGTGCAGCGTCAGTTCGGTCCCGGGCCAGCGGGCGCGCAACGCGCAGGTCAGCGCGAAAACCTGGCCAGGGTAGGCCATGCCGGTGGTGTCGCAGAGGGTGACGCCCTGCGCGCCGAACTGCTCGATGAACCGCGCGCATCCGTCGAGCACCGTCGCCTCGGACATGTCGCCTTCCATCGGACAGCCGAAACTGCAAGACAGCGAGATGTTGACGCGCACGCGCGCCTGGTGCGCGATCCGGCTCACGCCGGACAGCGCCTCGAACGATTGCGCGCGCGTCATCTTCAGGTTCGCAAGGTTGTGGCTTTCGCTGGCCGACATCACCAGGTTCATTTCGTCAGCGCCGGCGTCGATCGCCCGCTCGGCACCGCCCGCGTTGGGCACCAGCGCGCTGTAGATCACGCCGGGACGGCGCCCGATCGCGCGCAGCACCGCCGAGGCATCGCGCAGCGCAGGAATCGCCTGCGGCGAGACGAAAGCGGTGGCCTCGATTTTTCTCATGCCGGCGTCGGCCAGCGCATCGATGAGGGCGATCTTCTCGTCGGTCGGCACAAAGGCGGTTTCGGCTTGCAGCCCGTCGCGCATACCGACCTCGTACAGCGCGATGCGCCGCCCGCCGCCCTGCCAGACGCCGCCCGCCGCATTCATGCCACCACCTTTTTGTCGCGCAGTGCGGCGATGTCCCGGGCCGTCAGGCCGATCTCGCCGAGCACCGCATCGGTATCGTCGCCAAGGCCGGGTGCGGCCGAGCGCACGCTGCCCGGCGTGCCGAGCAGTTTGGGCACGATCCCCGGCACATCGAGTGGGTAGCCAGCGCGCGTCGTCTGCTGCAGGATCATCTCCCGCGCGCGGTAGTGCGGGTCTTCGGCGATGTCTTTGGCGGTATAGACCCGGCCGGCGGGCACGCCTGCGCGGGCCAGCCGATCGAGCACTTCATCGACGCTGCGGCTGGCGCTCCAGGCCGCGATCGCCATGTCGATTTCCGCGACGCGCTCGATGCGGCCGGCGTTGCTGGCCAGCGCGGGATCGTTGCCCAGGTCGGGGCGGCCGATGCACTGCATCAGACGCTTGAAGATGCTGTCGCCATTGCCGGCAACGAGCGCGTAGCCGTCCGTGCAGCGATAGGCATTCGAGGGCGCGATGCCCGGCAGCGCGCTACCGGCGGCCTCGCGCACCGCGCCGAAGGCGCTGTACTCGGGCAGCAGACTTTCCATCACGTTGAACACGGCCTCGTTCAATGCCACATCGATCACCTGGCCCGGGCCGCCGTGCACCTTGCAGTGGTAGAGCGCTGTCAGGATGCCGATGGTGCCGTGCAGGGCCGCCAGCGTGTCGCCGATCGAGATGCCGCAGCGCACCGGCATACGGCCAGGCTCGCCGGTCAGGTGGCGCAGGCCGCCCATGGCCTCGCCGATCGCGCCGAAGCCGGGCCGGTCGCGGTAAGGCCCGGTCTGGCCATAGCCGGAGATGCGCAGCATCACCAGGCGCGGGTTCAGCGGCGCGAGCGTGTCGTAGCCCATGCCCCAGCCCTCCAGCGTGCCGGGGCGGAAATTCTCGATCAACACGTCCGCTCGTGCGATCAGGCGGCGTGCGATGTCCTGGCCTTCGGGCACGCGCAGGTCGAGCGCGATGGAACGCTTGTTGCGCGACTGCACCTGCCACCAGACGGAGGTGCCGTCCTTGAGCATGCGCCAGTTGCGCAGCGGGTCGCCGCAGTCTGGCGCCTCGATCTTGATCACCTCGGCGCCGAATTCGCCGAGCGTCTTGCCGGCGAAAGGGCCGGCGATCAGTTGCCCCATCTCGACGACTTTCAGGCCGCTCAGTGCGTTCGCCGCCAGGGTGCGGGTGGGCTGATTCAGTGGCATGGGCCGGCTTTCGATGGCAGGTGGTTTTGCTGTGCGCCGTATCGTAGGAACATCGGCGGTGTGCAGGAATGCACCGGGCGTCGAGGAGAGCTTTCGGAATTTTCGAAAGCAGACAGGGGTAAACCCTTGAACTGCCGATCCGCCGCGCCCAAGCCCGGCGGCAGCGGACACAGCCGGCGGCGCACCGGCGCCAGCCACCGGGCAGCGATGCGCGAGAATGTCGGCTTTGCCCCTTGCGCAGCCTCGTGCCCGATCCCTTGCCCATTTCCCCCTCGGATACCGCCGTGCCCGAGCACCGCAGCCCTTCCCCGGCCGGCCATTCGATGACCGCGCTGGAGCGCCGCTCCAGCCTCAGTCTGGCGCTGATCTTTGCGTTGCGCATGCTCGGTCTGTTCCTGGTGCTGCCGGTGTTCGCGCTGGAAGCGCACAAATACCCCGGGGGAGACAACCCGGCGCTGGTCGGGTTGGCCATGGGCATCTATGGCCTGACACAGGCGCTGCTGCAATTGCCGCTGGGCATGGCCTCGGACCGCTTTGGGCGCAAGCGCGTGATCCTGCCCGGCCTGCTGGTGTTTGCCGCCGGCAGCCTGCTGGCCGCGCAGGCCGATTCGCTGACCGGGCTGCTGCTGGGCCGGGCGCTGCAAGGCGCCGGCGCCGTGTCGGCTGCCGTGACCGCCCTGCTGGCCGACCAGACCCGCGACGCCGTGCGCACCAAGGCCATGGCCTGGGTGGGCGGCAGCATTGGCCTGATGTTTGCGCTGGCGCTGGTGGCCGCCCCGGCGCTGGCGGCCCATATCGGGCTGTCGGGGCTGTTTGGCCTGAGTTGTGCATTGGCGCTGGCCGGCGTGGCCGTGCTGCTGTGGTGGGTGCCACCGGAGCCCGGTCGGCAGGGGCAGGCCCTGCGCGGACGGATGGCGGCGGGACTCGCCGAGGTCTGGACCCACCCCGATCTGCTGCGCCTGAACCTGGGCGTGTTCGTGCTGCACACCGTGCAACTGTCGATGTGGGTGGCCGTGCCCGCGCTGCTGGTGCAGGCCGGCCTGGGCAAGGAGCAGCACTGGCGGCTCTACCTGCCCGCCGTGGTGCTGTCGTTTGCCGCGCTGGGCGGCTTGTTTGCGCTCGAGCGCGCCGGGCGCCTGCGCGCTGCGCTGTTGGGCGCGATTGCGCTGGTCCTGCTGGTGCAGGCCGGCCTGGGCGCGCTGGCCGTCAGCGGCGCCACCCCGACGCTGTGGCTGCTAGGCCCTCTGATGTGGGTTTTCTTTTGCGGCTTCAACGCGCTGGAGGCGAGCCAGCCCAGCCTGGTCTCGCGCATGGCGCCCGCGCATCTGCGCGGCGCAGCGCTGGGCAGCTACAACACCTTGCAGTCGCTGGGCCTGTTTGCCGGCGGCGCACTCGGCGGCGCGCTGGTGAAATGGTCCGGCGCCCCCGGCCTGTTTGCCGTGACCAGCGCGCTCACGGCGCTGTGGCTGGTGCTGACCTGGCCCCTGCGGCCTGTGGGACGCAACGGGCACTGAGCCAGGGCCAGCGCTCACGGCCCATTGCTCCTCGGAAAAGTGCAGGCGAAAGCCGGTCTGCCCGGCGCTGGCCATCGTGCATGGCGCATCTTGCTGCCGGTACCGGGTCTTGGCCGCATAGCGGCCCGGGGCCGGGGCCGCGCCGCAAATCCAGCGCGCGTCCTGGGCCTCCAGGGCACGGGACAGCAGCCAGGGGTGGTCATGCCCCTGCACCACGCGCAAGGTGTTCGTGGCCAGTTCCTTGCGGGCCACGAACCAGGGCGCATGCGCACCGCCGCCATGCTGCGCGCCCTGCTCCTTGAGGCCGCCGATGCCCAGCCCCTGTCGTTGGCCCAGGGTGTAGAAGCTCAGTCCCGAATGCTGGCCCAGAACGCGGCCCCGGTCGTCCTCGATGGGGCCGGGGGCGGGGCCGATGTAGCGGTTCAGGAACTCGCGAAACGGCCGCTCGCCGATGAAGCAGATGCCGGTCGAGTCCTTCTTCCTGGCGTTGGGCAGGCCGATGTCCTCGGCCAGGCGCCGCACCTCGGTCTTGCGCAGCGCGCCCAGCGGGAACAGCGTTCTGGACAACTGCCGCTGGTCCAGCCGGTGCAAAAAGTAGCTTTGGTCTTTGGCCGGGTCTGCCCCCTTGAGCAGCTCGAACCGGCCCGAGGCCGGGTTCCGGCGCACGCCGGCGTAGTGGCCGGTGGCGATTTTCTCGGCGCCCAGACGCAGCGCATGGTCCAGAAAGGCCTTGAACTTGATCTCGGCGTTGCACAGCACATCGGGGTTGGGTGTGCGGCCGGCCTGGTACTCGCGCAGGAACTCGGCGAACACGCGCTCCTTGTAGTCGGCCGCGAAGTTCACATGCTCGATCTCGATGCCGATCACGTCGGCCACGGCAGCGGCGTCGACGAAGTCGGTGCCCGACGGGCAGTAGCCGCCGTCGTCATCGTCTTCCCAGTTCTTCATGAAGATGCCGACCACCTCATGGCCCTGCTGGCGCAGCAGGTAGGCGGTGACGGCCGAGTCCACGCCGCCGGACAGGCCGACGACGATGCGCTGCTTGGGGGAGGCTGTCATCGCGCCGATTGTATTTTTTGTCGCGCCGGGCCATTGCGCAGGCGCGCAGAGCGGGTGGCCGCCAGCAGTTCATACAGTTGCTGCGCGGCCGGTGACAGGGACCGCCCCCGGCGCTTGATCAGCCCCATCTGCCGCGTGACCACCGGCTCCACCAGCGCGATGCTGACCAGCGTCGGGTGCTCCCGGCCTGGCATCGCCAGGCTCGGCACGGCCGCCACGCCCAGACCGGCCTCGACCAGTCCGAGCAGCGTGGTCACATGCTTGGCCTCGTACAGGCATTGCGGTCGGTCGGGAACATTGGCCAGCGCCAGGTCCATCAGCAGCCGGTTGCCCGAGGTCTTGCCCACCGACATGTAGTCATGCTGGCCCAGGTCGGCCCAGGTCACCTTCTTGCGCCGGGCCAGCACATGGTCGCGCCGGCAGGCGGCCACGAAGCGCTCGACCAGCACCGGCTTGAACTCGATCTCGGCCTCCTGGCTGCCGATGAAGTTCAGGCCGAAGTCCGCCTCGCCCTGCGCCACGGCCACCAGCACCTCGTTGGCGCTGGCATCGTGCACCTTCACGCGGATCTTCGGAAAGCGCTCGTGGTAGCGCTTGACCACCTGCGGCAGAAAGTAATACACGGCCGACGGCACGCAGGCAATGGTCACCTCGCCCATGCGCCGCGCCGCCACATCCCCCAGGCCCATCAGCATGCCGTCCAACTCATCGAGCCACAGCCGCGTCTTGCGCGCAAAGTCGCGCCCCACGGCGGTGAGCGTGACGCGGCGCGTGCTGCGGTCGAGCAGGCGCACGCCCAGGGCCTGCTCGAGCTTGTCGATGCGGCGGCTGAAGGCCGGCTGCGACAGGTGGATGGATTCGGCCGCAGCGCGGAAGCTCTGCAACTCGGCCACGGCGGCGAAAGCCTGTATGTCGGCCAGATCGAATTTGTGCGGCATGGTGTGGCCCTGGTGTGATGTCCCGTCAATGGCTGCGCATGAAAATGGCGCGAATGGCGCAAATGGCGCAAATGCAAATGGCGTCCTTCGCGCCAGGGCGGCGTTGCAGATCCCCGCGATGCCTGCGCATGTATCCGTACCGCTGCGGTCTGCGCCTTGCCCTGACACGGAACGCATCGGCTTCATCTCGTGCAGCCATTGGCGGGACGGCAACACCCGTGCCGGCAAGAAAAAGCGCGCCAGGCAACCCGGCAGCGGCCATTGCAGCATGTCCATGCGCCCCCAACCCATTGCGCGGCATGCATCGATCGTTGTCAACAATGCAATTCACAACGGGTCGATGGCGCAGCAACATGCCGGCCCATGAGCTACCACCTTCCTTGCGTCCTGATGCGCGGCGGCACCTCCCGGGGGCCTTTCTTCCTGGCCGACTGGTTGCCGCAAGACCCTTTGCAGCGCGACCGCACGCTGATCGCGGCCCTGGGTTCGCCGCATGAGTTGCAGATCGACGGCCTGGGCGGCGGCCACTCGCTGACCAGCAAGGTGGCCATCGTCTCGCGCTCGGTGCATGCCGGCTGCGATGTCGACTATCTGTTCGCCCAGGTCAGCGTGGGCGAAGCCCGTGTCGACACCCGCCCCAACTGCGGCAACATGCTCGCCGGCGTCGGCCCGTTTGCGATCGAGCAGGGCCTGGTGCACGCCGGGCGCCAGGCCGACGTGACGCAGGTGCGGGTCTACAACCTGAACACCGGCGCGCGCATCGACCTGCAGGTGCAGACCCGCGACGGCCGCGTGCGCTACGAGGGCGACATGCGCATCGACGGCGTGCAGGGCACGGCCGCGCCGGTGCTGATGAGCTTTCGGGACGCCTGGGGCGCCGTCACCGGCCAGCTCTTTCCCACCGGCCAGCGCATCGACACCATCGCCGGCCTGCAAGTCACCTGCATCGACGCCGCCCAGGTGATGGTGCTGGTGCCTGCCGCCGCGCTCGGCCTGCGCGGCGACGAGAGCGCAGCCGAACTCGATGCCGACACCGCGTTGCTGGCGCGGCTCCAGGCCCTGCGCTGCCAGGCCGGGCTGCGCATGGGCCTGGGCGGCATCCCGGACAGCGTGCTGCCCAAGCCGGTGCTGGTCGCGCCAGGGCCGGCGCCCGGCAGCATCGTCTCGCGCTACTTCACCCCCTGGCGCTGCCACCGCTCGCACGCCGTGACCGGCGCCATCGGCGTGGCCGCAGCGCTGCTGCTGCCCGGCACCGTGGCCACCGACGCGCGCACCCCCGCCAGCGCCGGAACGCACCGCGTGCAGGTGCTGCACCCGGCAGGCCGCACCCATGTGGATGTGCAACTGGCCTTGGTCGATGGCCACTGCACGCTGGTGCAGGCCGCGCTGGTGCGCACCGCCCGCAAGATTTTCGAGGGCACGCTGTTCGTCGCGCAAAGCGCAATGGAGCCTGGATGCCCCGGGCCATGGCCCGCCGATGAGCACATGAAAGGAGACAGCAAATGCCCGCAACCCCGCACCCCCCCAACCCATTGACCCGGCAACGCCCGGCGCGCCGGCGCGCGCTTTGCCTGGCCCTGCTCGCCGGCGCGCTCGCCTTGCCTGCGGGCGCGCAAGCGGCCTTCCCCGAGCGCCCCATCACGCTGGTGGTGCCGACAGCCGCCGGTGGCGGCAACGACGGCATGGCGCGCGTGGTGGCGCAGAAAATGTCGGCGCTGCTGGGCCGGACGGTGATCGTGGAAAACAAGGCCGGCGCCAACGGCGCCATCGCCGCCGAGTACGTGGCGCGGGCCGCGCCTGACGGGCACACCATCCTGTTTGGCTACATTGCCACCCACGGCATGAACCCGGCGCTGCAAAAGCTGCGCTACGACCCCATCACCCAGTTCGAGCCTATCGGCATGGTCTGCTACTCGCCCACGCTGATGGTGATCAACCCCCGGGTGCCGGCCACAACGGTGGCCGAGTTCGTCGCGCTCACCCGGGCCAACCCCGGGGCCTACAACTATGCGTCCGCAGGCAATGGCACGGCGCCGCATTTCTCGGCCGAGATGTTCAAGCTCGAAAGCGGCGCGCAGATGGCGCATGTGCCCTACCGTGGCTCGGCCCCCGCGCTGAACGACACCATGGCCAACCAGACGCAGGTGATGTTCCCCAGCCTGTTCGCCTCCTCGGCCCATGTCAAGAGCGGCAAGCTGCGCGCGCTGGCGCTGGCCGGCCCCAAGCGCTCGCCATTGCTGCCCGGGGTGCCGACGCTGCAAGAGGCCGGCGTCGAGGGCGTGGAGATCACGCAGTGGTACGCCTTGTTCGCCCCGGCCAAGACCCCCAGGGCCGTGATCGGGCAGCTCAACTCGGCCCTGAACCAGGCCCTGGCCGACAAACAGGTGGCGCAACGCATCGAGGCGCAGGGCGCGGTGGTCGACAGCAGCACCCCCGAGGCCCTGGCGCTTACCGTGCGCCAGGAGATCGCCAAATGGCGCGGCGTGGTGCACAGGGCGCAGCTCAGCGCCGACTGAGGCCGGATCGGGATCCCTTAGACTGGCGCCTTTCCACCACAATCGACCCTCATTCCCGAAGGAGCTCCAATGAAGAAAACTGCGGCCCTTTGCGCCCTGCTGGCCAGCGCGCCAGTCATCGCACAAACCAGCAGCTTGACACTCTACGGCATCGTCGACCTGGGCCTGCACCGCAGCCGTGGCATCACGTCGGCCCATGCCCCGGCCACCGGATCGCAGACCAGCCTGGGCAGCGGCATCCACACTACCAGCCGCTGGGGCCTGCGCGGCAGCGAAGTCCTGAGCGGGGATACCCGCGCCCTGTTCAACCTGGAAAGCGGCGTGCGCGTCGACAGTGGCGCGCCGGGCATGGCCAGCAAATCCTTTGACCGCGCCTCATGGGTCGGGCTGCAAGGCGGCTGGGGCAGCGTTCAAATCGGACGCCAGACCAGTTTGCTGGCCGACGCCATCGCGCCGGTGGACCCGCTGGGCCTGCGCTTTGGCGGCGCCAACGTGAATGCCGGTGTGGTCGCGCTCAGCCGGCATGGCCTGGGCGCCGATTTCGGCAACGCGGGCTCGAACAGCAGTTCGTACCGGCTGGACAACGCCTTCAAATACATCGGCCAATTTGGCGGCTTCACGGCGCGGGCCATGCTGGGGCTGGGCGAGGTGGCCGGGCGGGCATCGGCCCTTGCATCGCGCGGACTGGGCCTGGCCTATGCGGCCAACGGATGGACGGTATCCGGCGCCTTCCAGACCTTCAAGGACGCCGACCGGCGCTCGCTGAACGGCTCCACGCTGGGCCTGGCCTACCAGTGGAACAGCCTGCGCCTGGCCGCCAATGCCGGACGCAACGAGGCGCAAACCGCAGCCGGCACGCACACCAGGCAGCGCGTGCTTTCCAGTGGCGTCATCTGGACGGCCCAGCCCGCGCTGAACCTGGGCCTGACCTACTACCATGCCGGCCGCTCCCGCACCGGTGCCCACAAAGATGGCTACGGCCGCTGGGTGACCTTTGCCGAATACAAGCTGTCGCGGCGCACACAGTTGTATGCCGAACTGGACAGCACCCGCTGGCGCGACGGTTACCAGGGCGCAGCCAATCCGGCCACGGCCACGGGCATCGCAGCCGGCGTGGTGCACCGCTTCTGACGTTGCCAACATTGCGGGGCGGGTGCCTTGCCGCAGCGCGCACCACGGCGGCGTCGGCCGGCCCGGCGCGGCCGTGCTCCCGGATGGCGCTGCCCGGCAAGCCACGGGCCGGCGCGCCCCACGGCTTGCAGCGGGGCGCCACGGCGGGCCAAGGCCCGCACGCACATCGGCTGGCGCGGCACTGAACAGGGGCCGCAACGCAGCACCCCGTGCCCCCGGCGCGACGCCAGTGCGATCGTCGTACAGTGGCCGCGCCATGGCTGCCGGCCCTTGACCCGCCCCCGGCCCCCGACCCCCTCGACAAGCACCCAAGGAACCCCAGGAGACCCCCCGCATGACCACGCAAGCCTATATCTGCGACGCCATCCGCACCCCGTTCGGCCGC
>Ga0081606_1000165_pt1 | contig 37528 bp, 30 predicted proteins | sample EareggfetidaYelm_FD_71127 | JGI IMG/M metagenome (GOLD analysis project Ga0081606, IMG submission 71127) | Earthworm egg capsule microbial community from the University of Washington, USA - E. fetida Yelm (SPADES assembly) (version 2) | ecosystem: Host-associated > Annelida > Reproductive system...
CATACGAAACCGGAACTGTAGCCGGAGCATTCCATAAAAGTGTAGCCGTTGTGGCGGTAGTGCCGCTTGTACTGACATTTGTAGGTGCGCCGCACGAAGAAGTAGAGCCGCCCGTGGTGGTAAAACTTCCACCCGGTGTCCAGGTGCTTACCGTACTTCCGCAGTCAGATCGGATCCAGAAATAGTAAGTCGTTCCCGGAGACAATTGGGTAATGTTCACCGCACCAACCGATGCCGTGCTTCCCGATGGTGTTGTGGAAGACGTAGGCGACGTGGAAGACGTATTGAAATAAATGTCATACGACGATGGCGAACCGGCATTTGGCGCATTCCATAACAATCTTGTTCCTGTATTTGTAGTGGCAGTCGTACTCAAATTCGTTGGTGCGCCGCAACTTACTCCAGTTGATCCGGCGACAAAACTTCCCGCTGAAACCCAAACACTTTTAGAAGTAGCACTACAACCAGAACGTACCCAAACATAATAAGTGGTATTGTTCGTAAGATTAATAATCGTCATTGACGAATTGCTTGTTGCGCCCCAAATGCCTGTCGATGCAGTTGGAACAACACCTGTCGTATTGTAATAAATTTCATATGATCCCGGATTCGGGCTCGCTGCGGTCCAATACACCGTTGCTTGTGAAGGCGTTATTCCGTCAACATATACATTCGTCGGTGGCGTACATCCTAAAGGCGTCGTTCCGGAACAAGTAACATAACGGATTCGCGGTAATGCTTCATCACCGCAAGAACTGTGTTTGTGGATGTAATACCGTACCGCACCAGTAATGGATGATGTCCAGTTGATTGGCGTCGTTCCGCTTCCATAAGCCGAAGTTCCGGCTTCATTGGTAATCGTAATAAAATCTGTCGGATTGGAGCTTGAAAAACGGTATTGTCCGCCGCTCTGTACATTCACTTTACAAAATTCACCTGCATAAGAATCGTCTGCAATGACTTCTGCAGTCGCGTTACAGGTTGGCGTGTAATTGTCTGGCGGATAAATGCCGTAACTCGCGCTGTTACAAGTAAAACTGCTGAGCGTTCTAAAACTGCCGCCATAAACATACGGGCTATCGAGCGCGCCACAAACGGCACGCACCCAGAAATGATACGTCATATTTGGGCTCAGTTCGTTGATTACAGTTATGGCATCATCGGAAGTCAATGGATCAGCCCATTCTGCAGGCTGATTGGTCAAACCATGAAAAAGTTCGTAGCGCGTGGTCACATTATTATTCGCCGTCCATTTGATCGTTGCCGAATTCGAACTCACCGCCGTAACTATAAAATTTGATGGCGCACTACATGTTGGCGGTATGCAGGTTACAGATGGATATCCTGACAATTGTTCCATGCTGCAATTGGCATCCGCATGAACGTAAAACCTTACAGATCCTGTAGTTGCAGGCGAATATGTAACCGTATTATTTCCGGAAGCCAACACTGTTGTTCCCGTTAAATTTGAAATGGTCACATATCTGGTACCGGCATAACCGTCATCAAACAGGTAAGAATTTCCTGCAATCAGGTATACGTTGTAGTAACTTCCTGTAAAGCTGAGGCCCATACCTTCAGCATTTCCGGTACAGGTTAGCGTTACATTGCCTGAAAGCGTTCCTGTAGTACAGCCTGCCAGAGGCGCTGCCAAACCGATTGGCCCGTTCTGGTCATTTCCAGGTTTTCCAATTTGTGCATGGCCATTTGCCGCAAAAAGAACCGCGATAAAAAGCGCAAATAAAGTAAAGATTTTTTTCATAAGTAACTGTTTTGTTAGTGGTTGAAAAGTTCAAAATAGGAACTCCACGACCCAAACATACTACAGAAAAATCGCTCTTTATTTACAAATGAACATTCGGTGCTGTTGAATGAAAATTAGGGGGAACCGATCGAGAATTCGTTTTTACATCCGATTAAAAACGATCCAGCAGCGCAAGGAATTCTTCTTTTTTCCGGACCGCAAGCGGAACAACAGCTTTGTTTTTAAGGACAATGGTAGCACTTCCGTCGGCTTTGATGTAATGGTCGAAATACAGCATATTGATCAGATGCGACTGATGTACCCTGAAAAAACCAAACGGCGACAACAGGTTTTCATATTCCTTTAAAGTCGTCGATACGACAAGTTTTGGTGCGTGGATGAAATGAAAAGTAGTGTAATTTTTATCCGATTCGCAATGCACGATATCCTGGACATTGACAGAATACACGCGGTCTGCCGTTTTCAAAATCAGTTTTTGCAAATCCTTCGGGCGTTCGAGATTCGTAAAAAGCGTACTTAGTTTCAAATCGATCGCTTCTTTATTGACCGATTCTTCTGCTTTTTTTACGGCTTCTATCAAATCAGCCGGATCCATCGGTTTGAGCAAATAATCAATGGCGCTGAAGCGAAAAGCCTTAATCGCAAAATCCTGAAAACCGGTGATAAAAATAACTTTAAAATGAATAGGCTGAAATTGCTGCAACAGGTTAAATCCGGTTCCATCAGGCATTTCCACATCTAAAAAAACCAAATCAGGAACATATTTCCGAATAATCGCAACACCCGATTTTACATCATGGGCTTCGGCGATCACGGCCACATTCGGGCAGTGTTTTTTGATCAATGCAATGTTTTTTGCCCTGATGGCATCAATATCATCAATAACGACGGCTCTTATCATTTTATGGATTTAACGGTCATAAATATAGGGAATTTCAAACTTTGTAAACGCGCCGGAAACTGTTCCGTCATTTACAATATTTGCGGTTTGGATCGTAATATTGCGTCCGCTTCTGGCGAGTCTTTCCGTTACGATCTGCGTGGCAAGCGATTTATGTCCGGAGTCCACTTTAGATGCCAATCCCGAGCCGTTATCCAAAACTTCAAAAAGCAAAATATTGTCTTTCAGGTAAAAGCGTACGTCAATTATACCGCCTTCTTTTTTATCTCTCAATCCGTGTTTGACCGCATTTTCAATGAATGGCTGCGTCAGCATGGGCGGAATCAGGATATTTTCAGTATCGATCGTATCCTCCGTTTCAATCGTATAGTTGAATTTATTGTTGTACAAAAGCTGTTGGATCACCAGATAATTTGCGGTCATTAGCAATTCTTCGCTTAACGGAATGTAATTTTCTGTAGAATTTTCAAGGATCTGACGGGTGAGTTTCGAGAATTTCGTCAGGTAATTAATCGCTTCATCATTTTTTTTAGCGTAGATCAAACTCTGGATATTATCCACCGAATTGAATATAAAATGCGGATTCATCTGCGTCAGCAAGAGTTTTTGCTTGAGTTCGTTGTTCTTATTGGCATTGCTGGTGTTTTTTTGCTTTACATAAAAATAAACTGCCAGAGCACCAACCACTATAATAATTCCGAGGAAAAGCAATACGTATAACAGGTTCTTCTTTTGGGTATTTTCCTGCTCCGCGCGAAGTTTTGTCAACGCATTTTCTTTAACGAGTAATTTGTTTTTATCTTCGATTTCCTTGGTTTCGAATTTAGCCGCCATTTCTTCCACCGCGTCAATTTTATCTTCATTCATCACCGAATCTGCATAAATGGCAAACAGCTCTTTGTTGAAATAGGCCTTTTTAAAATCCTGTTGTTCGGCATACAAACGCGCCAGATTTCCGTAAATGTCTTTAATGTCGGCAAAGCTGTTAACTGCCTTTGCGCCTGCTAACGCCTCGTTCAAATGGAGGGCCGCTTTTTTATAATTTTTATCAGAAAGATACAATTCGCCAAGATTGTTATGGGCCACCACTCCCGTATCATATTCTTCGTTCACTTTAGCATTTTGTATGGCTTTCAGATAATACAATTCGGCCGCTTTATTTTGCTTCATCTGATCATAACACAAACCCGTATTCAGGTAAAGCATGGTGAGCGTACCCGTATCTCCAATTGATGCTGCGATTTTTGCCGATTCCTGTAATCGTTGGAGTGCGATTGGATATTTTTTCGCTTCTATATAAATCACACCAGCATCTATCAATGCCCTTTGGAGGTTTCGTTTGTTATTCAGTTGCCTGAAAATTTCCAGTGCTTTGTTCACATAGGTTATCGATTTATCGACTTCTCCTTTATAGAAATAGCTTTTGGCCAGGGTGCGATAGCCTTGTGCGATGCCCAGTGTGTCTTTGTTTTTGATGCGGATGTTTAACGCTTCAGTCGCATATTGGAACGCTTTATCATAATCGGCCATATTGAGGTGAAGCGATGTGGCATTGGATAATATGTTGCCGAGGTCTTTGCTGTAACCGTATTTTCTAGCATAGCCAATAGCCTGGCTAAAGTAAGCTGATGATTCACGGTGCTTGGATTGCCTGCCGCAAATCAATCCGAGCAGGTTATAACCTTTGACATAGCCTAAAATGAATTGGTGTTTTTTGGAAAGATCCAATGCCTGATTAGCCAGGTCGAGGCCTTTTTTGGGATCTTCTTCGAAAATTTCTTTTCCGTTTTCCAGCAAACCCAGCACTTTTACCGAATCTGCAGCATTGATCTGTTGTGCATATGCCGGAATGCTCAATAAGAAAATAACAACAACCTGAAGCATTTTATTGGTAAACATACAGAACGAATATTTGTTGATTGAACAGCTCTGAAAACGCACAAACATACTAAAAAAGAAAGCACCAAAATTATTCACATTTTATCATACCGTTAAAAATTTAATTTAAATATAAAAAATATACCCCTAAATTTTAATGGGTACAATTATTTTAATTTATATTTTTTATTACTTTTACCTAAATAAAAAAGGGGTGTGAAATATTTTTAATATAAATTATGAAAAAAATCGAAAAACGCTGGATTGCCGCCTTTGGAATTATGACACTCATCGCAGCTTTGGGATTGTTCTGGCCGGAAGCCATTGAAACCTCAGCCATCAAAGCCAATTTTGGCACTACTGATCAAATTGTAGCCGCCGATGTTGCCTGGTTGCTCACCGCTTCGTGCCTCGTTTTATTAATGACTCCCGGTTTATCGTTTTTTTACGGCGGAATGGTTGGTAAAAAAAATGTCATTTCTACGATGTTGCAAAGTTTCATCTGCCTTGGCGTTGTGACCTTACTATGGATCGTTGTCGGATTCAGCCTTGCCTTCGGCGACCCGATCGGTTTTAAAATCGACGGTGGTTTCTACAGCGTCATCGGCGATCCAGGATCTTTTGCTTTTATGGACCATGTGGGCATTTTGCCCCACAATAAAATGGCCACCACGATACCGTTTATGCTTTTTGCCCTTTTTCAGATGAAATTCGCAGTGATCACGCCGGCAATTATCACAGGATCATTCGCCGAGCGTGTGCGTTTCATCTCCTACTTACTATTTATTTGCCTGTTTACATTATTCATTTATGCACCGCTTTGCCATTCGGTATGGCATCCAAACGGCATTCTCGGAACCTATTTTGGCGTAAAAGATTTTGCCGGCGGAACCGTTGTACACATGAGTGCCGGATTTGCCGCATTGGCCGGAGTCATGGTTTTGGGCAAACGAAAAAACAGCAACCACATTCCCACCAACATTCCGTTTGTATTATTAGGAACCGGTATGTTATGGTTTGGCTGGTTTGGTTTCAACGCCGGTTCTGCGCTTGCCGCGAATGGAACGGCGGCGATGGCTTTTGCTACGACAACCACCGCATCGGCGGCAGCCATGCTTACCTGGATATTTTTTGAACGATTAAATGGCCGTAAAGTTTCCGCATTGGGAGCCTGCATTGGCGCCGTCGTAGGTTTAGTTGCCATTACTCCTGCGGCGGGCTATGTAACGGTTACGCAAAGTATTTTCTTCGGATTCCTCACAGCGATTGTATCGAATTTAGTTTTGAATGCCAAAGTGATGAAAAAAATCGACGATACTTTAGACGTTTTTGCATGCCACGGCGTAGGCGGAATCATGGGCATGATCCTGACGGCGATTTTCGCACAGGGAGAAAACGCGAGTTTAATGCACGGCGGCTGGGAAGTTTTTGCTCATCACATGGCAGCATTGGGCATCGTATCGGCGTTTACATTTTTTGGCGCACTGGTTTTGTTTAAGGTGACCAATGCGATTATTCCGCTGCGGGTTTCAGAAACTTCAGAGCATATCGGGCTCGATCTTTCACAGCACGACGAAAGCCTCGACCATCATCATGAACCGATGGGCATCATGGATCTGATGAAATAACTTCCAGTTTTGGCCGATTTTTAGTTATATTCGTAATGCTAAAATTTTAACTTTATGAAGTCTATTTTATTTACCATTGTTGCATTTGCCACATTTGCGCTCACATCGGCACAAAATCAAAAACCCGAAACGCAAATCAATGTTTTGCTGAACAATTGGCATAAAGCGGCGGCTGAAGCCAAATTTGAAGCCTACTTTTCAGTCTTGTCAAAAGACGCGGTTTACATTGGCACCGATGCCACTGAAAACTGGAATGTAACCCAGTTCAAAGCGTTCGCCAAACCATATTTCGACAAAGGAAAAGCGTGGAATTTCACGGCATTGGAACGCCATATTTTTTTCAGCAAAGACAACAATACCGCCTGGTTTGACGAATTGCTCGACACTCAAATGAAAATCTGCCGCGGTTCCGGCGTTTTGATTAAAGAAAACGGCCAATGGAAAATTGCCCATTATGTTTTATCAATGACAATCCCAAACGACAATATTGATGAAGTCATCAAAACCAAATCGCCACTTGAAGACAAACTGATCAAAGAATTGAAAAAATAAAAAAAGCCGGTTATTAGCCGGCTTTTTACTTTGTAACTTTCAAACACTGAAACTTCTTACTTCAAATGTTCCAGCATATCAACTGTCATGCTTTCCAAATCGAATTCGTGTTTCCAGCCCCAGTCATTTCTGGCTTCGCGGTCATCGATACTCGCCGGCCAGCTGTCGGCGATTTTCTGGCGGAAATCAGGGTTGTAAGTTATTGAAAAATCCGGAATGTGTTTTTTGATTTCGGCTGCGATTTCCGTTGGCGTAAAACTCATTGCGGCTAAATTATACGAAGAACGGATTTTAATTTGCTCCGCTGGCGCTTTCATAATGTCAATTGTTGCACGGATCGCATCGTCCATGTACATCATCGGCATTTTAGTTTCCGAAGATAAAAAACATTCGTAACTGCCGTCGCTCAAGGCTTTGTGGTAAATATCAACCGCATAATCAGTCGTTCCGCCACCCGGAAGTGTAGACCAGCTGATCAGTCCCGGATAACGCACGCTGCGCACGTCAACACCAAAAATATGGTTATAATATTCGCACCATCTTTCGCCCGACTGCTTGCTGATGCCATATACCGTCGACGGTTCCATAATTGTATATTGCGGCGTATTTTCTTTTGGCGTTGTAGGTCCGAAAACAGCAATACTCGATGGCCAGAATATTTTTTTGATTTTATTGGCTTTCGCCAGATTCAATACGTGGAACAGCGAATTCATATTCAAATCCCACGCAAATGCCGGGTTTTTCTCGGCTGTAGCCGAAAGCAATGCTGCCATTAAATACACTTCGTCGATCTTGTGTTTTTCTATAATGTGTTCAATCTGATTAAAATCGAGTGCGTTGACAACTTCAAACGGCCCCGATTTTACGACATCCGTGTCGAGTTTGCGGATGTCCGAAGCAATCACGTTGTCATTGCCGTAGATCGTTCGCAGTTTTTGCGTCAGTTCGGTCCCGATTTGCCCACAGGCGCCAATAATCAGAATTTTTGTACTCATTTTGTTGTGCGTTTTAGAGTGGTAAAGATAGTATTTTCGGAAAATAATTTCGATCATTCCGCTGTCGTTTTATTTTAACAAAATTATAATCGCGAGGATCATTTGGCTGCCGTGATTTCATTTTACATTTGTAACTTTGCCTATTAATCCAAAAAAGATGGTATTCAAAATATTAAATGTTTTTTTAGCGCTGATTTTGCTTGTTTCCTGTCAGGATCAGGACGCCCAAAGGCTGGCTGCTGCCAAAGATGCCAAGAAAAAAGAACTCATTTTTGACAACATTGAAAAAGGTTGGAATTTTACGCCGCCTGCCATAGAACCAAAAGTTCAGGCTGTGATTGCAGATTGGACGGAATTTCGACTTTTTACGACAGAATTGTATCAGAAACCGAAAAGCTCGATTGGCGCGTTTCAGAAAAAAGCAAAAGAATTGTCTAAAAAAGCGCGCGACCTAGATAAAAATATTCCGGCAAGATTTAACAAACCTGAAATTAAAGCCAGGATCGCCGTATTGGTGACCAAAATCAATTCAATCAATCTTTTTATAAACCTGCAGCAAATTCCCGATCAGAAAGTCATAACATTGGTTTCAGATATCAATATCGAAATGGCTTCTTTAAACCGTCAGATGCAGGAAATCATCCGCAAAAGCGAAATCCCTAAAGAAGAGGGCGAATCTGACATGATCCGGATGCTCGACACCGCGCGGGCGATTCCAAACACTCCAAAACAACAATAATTTTACCATATTTTGAGTAAAACCAACCTGTTCCATACGTATGACCAATCGCCGAAAGTGAGGCAAATTGGCGAAAGCCTGCAATTGGCGCAAAAAATACAAGTGTCCGGACTTATTGGCTCTGCGCTGTCTTTTGTCGTGCAATCGGTTTTTAAAAAAACTGAAAGTCCATTTTTGCTGATCCTGAACGACAAGGAAGAAGCGGCGTATTACCTGAACGATCTTGAACAGATGATCGGCGAAAGCGATGTGCTGTTTTATCCGGGTTCGTACCGCCGTCCCTACCAAATCGAAGACACCGACAACGCCAATGTATTGCTTCGCGCGGAAGTGCTGAACCGCATCAATTCACGCAAAAAACCGGCAGTAATTGTGACCTATCCGGAAGCGCTTTTTGAAAAAGTCGTGACGCGCAAAGAGCTCGATAAAAACACGTTGAAAGTTTCTGTTGGCGACCAGATTTCAATTGATTTTATCAACGAAGTTTTGTTTGAATACGAATTTAAACGCGTTGATTTTATTACCGAACCGGGAGAATTCTCTGTCCGTGGCGGAATCATAGACGTATTTTCGTTTTCGAATGACAATCCGTACCGCATCGAATTTTTTGGCAATGAAGTCGAAAGCATCCGCAGTTTTGATGTTGAAACGCAACTGTCTATTGAAAAGCAGAAAAAGATCACAATCATCCCGAATGTCGAGAATAAATTTTTCCAGGAACACCGGGAAAGCTTTTTAGATTATATCAGTCCGGCGACAAATTTATGGATTCAAAACGCCGAATTGCTGTTTTCCAAACTCGATAAATTGTTTGAAAAAGCGACAGAAATTTACGACAATTTAAATGCAACGGTCAGCCATATCGAACCTGAAAAATTGTTTTTGGGCCAGAAAGAATTCATTCGAAAAGCACTTGATTTTCCGATCGTAGAGTTGGCTTCGCGCCCAACATTTAAAACGACAAAAACTTTTGAGTTTCACATCCAGCCGCAGCCTTCGTTCAACAAACAGTTTGATTTGCTGCTGAACAACCTCAGCGAGAACCATTTTAACGGTTATAAAAATTACCTTTTTTGTTCGAATGACGCGCAGGCAAAACGTTTCCACGATATTTTCGAATCGCTTGACGAAGCCAATCACGAAAACATCCGGAAGCAATACCATACAATCGTTTTCCCATTATACCAGGGATTTATCGATGAAGAAAACCAAATTGCCTGTTACACCGACCACCAGATTTTTGAGCGTTACCACAAATTCAGCATCAAAAATGGCTATTCGAAAAAGCAGACGATCACTTTAAAAGAACTCAATACTTTGTCTGTAGGCGATTATGTGACGCACATTGACCACGGCATCGGGAAATTTGGCGGACTGCAGAAAATACAGGTCGAAGGAAAAACGCAGGAAGCGATCAAATTGGTTTATGCCGATAATGACATCGTGTATGTGAGCATTCATTCACTGCACAAAATTTCAAAATACAACGGAAAAGACGGTGCGCCGCCAAAAATTTACAAACTCGGATCGAATGCGTGGAAGGTTTTAAAACAGAAAACCAAGGCGCGTGTCAAGCACATTGCGTTCAACTTAATTCAGTTGTATGCCAAAAGAAGGCTCGAAAAAGGCTTTCAATATGCGCCCGACAGTTATTTGCAGAATGAACTCGAAAGTTCGTTTATTTATGAAGACACGCCAGACCAGATCAAAGCCACGGCTGAAGTCAAAGCCGATATGGAAAGCGACCGTCCAATGGATCGGTTGGTGTGCGGTGACGTTGGTTTTGGTAAAACGGAAGTCGCAATCCGGGCTGCATTTAAAGCGGTTGACAATAGCAAGCAGGTCGCAATTTTAGTGCCGACGACAATTTTGGCATACCAGCATTTTCGTACTTTTTCGGAACGTTTGAAGGAAATGCCGGTCACCGTTGGTTATATGAATCGTTTCCGAACCGCGAAACAAAAAGCCGAAACTTTAAAACTTCTTGAGGAAGGCAAACTCGATATTGTCATTGGCACACACCAATTGGTCAATAAAAATGTTAAATTCAAGAATCTCGGATTGTTGATTGTGGATGAAGAGCAAAAATTTGGTGTCAATGTCAAGGACAAATTAAAAACCATTGCCGCAAATGTGGACACGCTGACGTTAACGGCCACGCCAATCCCGAGGACGTTGCAGTTTTCACTGATGGCCGCGCGGGATTTGTCAGTTATTACCACGCCGCCGCCGAATCGTTATCCGATTGAGACGAATGTGGTCGCATTTAACGAAGAACTGATCCGCGATGCAGTTTCGTATGAAATTCAGCGGAACGGCCAGGTATTTTTCATCAACAACCGCATTGAAAACATCAAGGAAATTGCTGGAATGATCCAGAGATTGGTTCCCGATGCCCGCGTTGGCATTGGCCACGGCCAGATGGAAGGCGCGAAACTCGAAGAACTGATGCTCGCTTTTATGAATGGTGAATTTGACGTTTTGGTTGCGACAACAATCATCGAAAGCGGACTCGATGTTCCGAATGCAAATACGATTTTCATCAACAATGCGAATAATTTCGGTTTGTCTGACCTGCATCAGATGCGCGGACGCGTGGGCCGAAGCAATAAAAAAGCATTTTGTTACTTCATTTGCCCGCCCTATTCGATGATGACTGATGATGCGCGTAAAAGAATTCAGGCGTTGGAACAATTCAGCGAACTCGGCAGCGGTTTCAACATTGCGATGAAAGACCTTGAAATTCGCGGTGCCGGAGATTTATTGGGTGGTGAACAAAGTGGTTTTATCAACGAAATTGGTTTTGAAACCTACCAGAAAATCATGAACGAGGCAATTGAAGAACTGAAGGAAAACGAATTCAAGGATTTGTATGCCGAAGAAGACAACAACGCTGCGCCTAAAGAATACGTGAAGGAAATCCAGATCGATTCCGATTTCGAGTTATTGTTTCCGGACGATTACATCAATAACATTTCTGAACGTTTGGTGTTGTACAATGAGCTTTCGCTGATTAAAAACGAAGACGAACTGACGAATTATGAAAGCAAGCTGATCGACCGTTTCGGGTTGTTGCCAAAACCGGCTTCGGCTTTACTGAACAGCATCCGTATCAAATGGATCGCGTTGCAGTTTGGCATAGAAAAACTCGTGATGAAACAGGGTAAAATGATCGCTTATTTTGTTTCTGACCAGCAATCGGATTATTATACTTCGAAGCAATTTCACAAAGTATTACAGTTTGTACAAAAACACCCTTCACTTTGCAAAATGAAAGAAAAACAAACACCAAACGGTTTGCGCTTGCTGCTGACGTTTGAAAATGTAAAATCGATCAGCAAAGCGTTGCACATGATGCAATTGCTGGAGGAATAATGAATCGTTAGATTAGTTGACTACAAGGGTGAATAGATTGATTAAATCAAGACAATTTCAAAACAAAATTTCCATACTTCTTTAAAAATTTGATTTGACCCGGGATTATAAATTATTCCGGGTCAATTTCATTTCGCCCTGTTATGCCACAGTTTTTCTTCTAAACAACAGGTTAAACAACATTTTTCGTAAGACAATCGTTCGGGATACTCAATATGCAATGCCGGGGATTGCTTTTTTATTTATTTTTTCAGGAAATCTTGTGACAATTTTATTTTTCATTTTCATTTTGTCACAGATCTGTGACAATTTTATTTTTGAAATTTTTTTTGTCACAGATTTGTGGCACTTTTTTTAAAATGAAAAAAGTGCCACAAATTTTATACTGACAAATCCGTTTCAAACCAGATCTGAAAACACCTGTTTCAGCGGGTAGAACGTTCCTTTTCAAGTATTTTGTTCTATTTTAAGCAGAGAGAAAACTCCGTTCTCCGGCATCGCGAATGTTTCTAGCTACTTACATTAGCGGATCAGCGAATACTGATCCAATAAAAAACCACTCCGTTACGAGTGGTTTTTTATTTTTAGAAAGTGTATTTTATGAGTTTTACTAATTACTTCATTTCCAATTAATTTTTCTGTATTTTAAAATTGACTTCTTTATCGTTGAATTTGAGTTTTAAGAAATACATTCCTGTAGAATACGCCGACATGTCAACTTTAGTTTCCAATGCATTGATTTTATTAGTGTACAACAATTGGCCCGAAACGTTGTAAACGGCAAGTTCGCTCATGCTGGTTGTTGCATTGATCGCCACTATGCCATTTGTTGGATTCGGGTAATACGTAAAATCAATTTCGGGTTCAAAACCATTGATCCCAAGTCGGGTTTCGCAGGAAACATTGGCTACGAATCCTGCTTCGACTACACCTCCGTCTGACACGAATTTTATAGTTAATGCTCCGTCGGCAGCAGTAGAAACGAAAGTTCCCGGGTTTTCAAAACCGGTTAATCCGCCATTGGTCATGTCTGTTGCCGAAGTAGAGTTTCCATTATAAACATACAGATAGTCATAATCAGATTCTAATTCGAAAAAACTAAAAGCCAGTTTAATTTTTTTGCCCGAAATGTTCGGAATAATTGTCCTGATGACGGTTTGATTGTCATCATAATTCCCAGATATTCCGCCTGCATCGGTTAGTACGATTCCGTCGCAATAATCTGCTGCAGTCAAAAATACAGTTTCGCTTGTTGGTGCTTCAAATGAAGAGCCGCAGTTCGGGCTGATTTTAACTTTGTAATATGTATTTGGCAACAAGCTTGTTGAATTAAACATATTGGAATTGACGACAGTCCAGTTGTCAGTTGTACTACTATAAGGCGCAATGCTCATTTTCCATGAAGTCGTAGCTGCATTGGTTTCCTCCCACTCAATTTTTGCAGATGATGCCGTCACATCAGAAGCCACTACTTTACAGACTGTATTGATACAACTGTTATTGCAATTGGCACCGAGACAACCGGCATTATTTACACGATTTCGCAACAATGCTGCTGGTTGTGGCCCAAAACCGTTGGCAAACTTAATCCCAACACCGCCCACGAGGTGGCAATAACTCATGATGCTTCCCTTATCTGTGCTTGAAGGAATGTTTGCGGGATTGGTCATACAATTTCCACCTTCCCAGTCTTCACCCAAAGCAAAAGGCGCACAATTGTCAATGGCTGTGTTATTTCCGTTCCATACACAGGCATGCGTGTGTGGCGAACCGAACAAATGCCCCAATTCGTGTGTGATTACTTCAATTGTCCAGGAAAATGTTGGCACTTCACTAAACGAAAAGTCAACATCAGAATAACTAAAATTATTTTGTGAACACAGTCCGTTGATTCCAACTGCTACACCGCCAAGACCTCCTGAATCGATACCAACCAACTGGCCTACATCGCCATCAAATACGCAGGTATTGTCATTAAATTGGAATAGGTAATCGCTGGAGCTTTCTCCGCTATATGGATCTTCCGTTTCCCAAACATATACAGATTTTAGCGCTGTTGAAATTCCGTCATTCGCGTAAAGCGTTTGAACATTATTAAAAACGGCAGACATCCAGTTGTTTGTTTCTGCAACGCTGCTGTTGTTTCTCAGATAAATATCATGATCTATTTCGAAAAAAACGGTCACACATTTGTCGGTTAAAGAACTTTCCGCTGATTTTTGGGCAGACATATTTATAACCGTATCATCTTTTGTAGCACAACTAAATGTATTTGCGATCTTCAATTGGGCATCTGAATAAATAATGTAATCCGAAGTATTTCCTTTTTTGTCAAGTTTACCGATTACGAGATTATTCATCCCATTGGCCGATACCAGGCCGTTGATTTCATTATTGAAAAAACTCACCGAGGCTACTGACATTTCGTCGCCTTTGACAATTCCTCTGTAGTAAACACCTGGTTCGTAAGCAACATTGCGGTTTTTATTGGTATCCAGGTGAAAATCATCGGAAAACAATTTTATTTTGTACAATTGGACGGCAATAATACGTCCCTGATACGGAACCTGAAGCTCAATATTTTCATATTTATGCGTCATTACAGCTGCAATTGCAGCAGAATTAAGCGTCGCATAAGTAGCATTTTCTACAGCCTTTTTTGTGTTGGTATTTTCTATTACTTGTGAAACAGTAAAAGCAGTAACTGGTTTAAAAAGAACATTTTGCGACACGAGTTGTTGTACCTGTTTTGCTACGTTTTTCTGCGCAAAAACACTCAAGGCAGCCAATAAGATAACAATAGTAAAGATTTTTTTCATAATTTTTTATCGATATTTTCCAAATGTAGGATAATATTTCATTTTAAAGTTTTGCAAAATGTTAAACTGTAATGTTTTAGAAATAATAAAAAGCATTTTCCAGATGATTTGTTTCAAATTCATTGCCTTTTTTACTAATTGCAATAATGTCAAAACGCACTTCCACCTCTAAATCATTGGCAATAACAAATTCATTTACGGCCTTTACCAGCAACTGGATTTTTTTTTGCCCAACGAAATCCTGCGGCAACCCGAAATCTGATGACGATCTCGTTTTTACTTCTATAACAGCCAAAACATTTCCTTTTTTAGCAATAATATCTACTTCGGCTTTCTGAAAAACCCAATTGGTTTCGAGGATTTGATAACCCGATTTCTGAAGAAATGTGGCGGCTATTTGTTCGCCAATTTTTCCAAGTTCATTGTGTTCAGCCATTGGGATTGCAATTAATATTACTCAAATTTCACTGACACTTCTTTGTCGTTGACATCAATACTAACGGTTTTTCCAAGAATCAACGCACGGTTGTCTTTAATATGACCAGCCGGGAAGTTATAAATGATCGGGAATTTGTAATCCTTTAAAACGTCCTGAATAATTTCGATTGCATTTTTTCCCCATGGAATGTCGTTGTCATTCATTTCGGTCATGCCGCCAACAATCAGTGCTTTGAGTCCGTCGAAATAGCCGTTGCGTTTCAGGTTCATCATCATACGGTCGATGTGGTATAAATATTCGTCTAAATCTTCGATAAAAAGGATTTTTCCTTTATAATCCACTTCCGATTTCGAACCGAGAATGCTGTACAAAACCGAAAGATTTCCGCCTACGATTTCGCCTGAAGCTTTTCCTTTTTTGTTGAATGGCGAAGCGGGAACATGGTATTCCAGTTTCTCTCCGAACAATGATTTTCTAAGTGTTTCAAGGGCTTGCGGGCTTGCCGTTTTGGCACTCGCAGCCATCATGGCATGCAACGTTTCAATGCCCATATTGTTGATGTGGCTGTGCAAAACGGTCACGTCGCTAAAACCAACGACCCATTTGGGTTTCTTTTTGAAATTTGTAAAATCGATGCGGTCAACGATGCGTACGGTTCCGTAACCGCCTTTTGCAGCCCAGATCGCTTTGATTTTCGGATTGTCGAGCATTTCCTGAAAATCGGTGGCGCGCTGCCAGTCGGGACCGGCGAGCTGATGGTCTTCTTTTCCGATGGTTTTGCCAATGACGACATGCAATCCCCAACTTTCGAGGAGTTTGACCGCCGGCTGTAAAGCCACTAAATCTATCTTTCTGGCTGTAGCCAATATGGCTACGGTATCGCCCTTTTGGAGGAATTCGGGTGTGATCATTTTTCTTTGTGCTTGTGAAGTTTGGATGAAAAGTCCGAGGATTAGTATAAATAAAAGGATTTTTGGAGTTTTCATGTTGCTGAATCAGTTGTGACAAATATAAAATAATTAATAATGGATAATGGACAATTGATAATGGATAATTGATGTTGTCTGCTTTCGGATGTATTGCTTCCCTAGCCCCGATTGCAGCGGAAATCCTTTTGAGGTTTTGCAGCGCAGCGAAAAAACCTTAAAAGATTGCAGCGGAAAGCGGGAACAGCTCCTAAATTAATTGATAATGAATAATTGACAATGAATAATGATTTGATTGCGGATGATTTTGTGCGTTAGGGATTGGCTTTAAAAAATCTGAAACTTCGCGACTCCAGATCTTCGGTGCTTTGAAACTTTGAAACTCTGCAACTTTGAACCTCTAAAATCCTTATTTTTGCAGTCAATTTTAATTGCACTATGTTACAAAATCCAAAAAGATATACGATTACAGCGGCATTGCCTTATACGAACGGCCCGATTCACATTGGCCATTTGGCGGGTGTTTATGTGCCATCGGACATTTATTCAAGATATTTAAGGCTTCAGGGCAAAGACGTGGCTTTTATTTGCGGCAGCGATGAGCACGGTGTGGCGATCTCGATGAAAGCCAAGAAAGAAGGCATTACGCCGCAGGAAGTGATTGATAAATATGACGGGATCATTAGGAAATCTTTTGTGGATTTTGGGATTTCTTTTGACAATTATTCGCGAACTTCTTCACAGATCCATCACGATACGGCTTCGGAATTTTTCAGGAAATTGTATGACGACGGAAAATTTATTGAAGAAGTGACCGAGCAATTGTATGATGCGAAAGCCAACCAGTTTTTGGCCGACCGTTTTGTGATTGGTACCTGTCCGAAATGTGGCAACGAGGAAGCGTATGGCGACCAGTGCGAACGCTGCGGATCGACCTTGAATGCAACTGATTTAATCAACCCGAAATCGACCATTACGGGCGACACGCCGGTTTTAAAATCAACGAAACACTGGTTTTTGCCATTGGACCAATACGATGCTTTTTTGAAAGAATGGATTTTGAAAGACCATGCGAAAGACTGGAAAACGAATGTGCTTGGACAAGTAAAATCGTGGCTGGATGACGGTTTGAAACCGCGTGCAGTAACTCGCGATCTCGATTGGGGCATTCCTGTTCCGGTTGAAGGTGCCGAAGGAAAAGTGTTGTATGTGTGGTTTGATGCGCCTATCGGTTACATTTCTGCGACAAAAGAATGGGCGAAACGCGTAGGAAAAGACTGGGAACCGTATTGGAAAAATGAAGATACGAAACTCGTTCATTTCATAGGAAAAGACAATATTGTGTTTCATTGCGTAATTTTTCCTGCGATGTTAAAAGCGGAAGGCTCATATATTTTACCCGATAATGTTCCGGCAAATGAGTTTTTGAACCTCGAAGGCAACAAATTATCGACTTCTAAAAACTGGGCCGTTTGGCTGCATGAATACCTGGAAGATTTTCCGGGCAAACAGGACGTTTTGCGTTATGCTTTGACATCGAATGCGCCTGAAACGAAAGACAATGATTTTACGTGGAAAGATTTCCAGGCGCGCAACAATAATGAATTGGTCGCTGTTTTTGGAAATTTCATCAACCGTGTTGTGGTTTTGACCCATAAATATTACGAGGGCATTGTTCCCGAACCGGGCGAATTTTCTGAAGTTGATAAACAAACGCTTGCGGAAATGCGTGCCTATCCGGCAGTGATTGCAAGTTCTGTGGAGCGTTACCGTTTTCGCGAAGCTTTAGTAGAGTTGATGAATCTGGCACGTTTAGGAAATAAATACTTAGCCGATGAAGAACCTTGGAAATTGATCAAGGAAAATCCGGAGCGTGTCAAAACACAAATGTATGTGGCTTTACAAATTGCAACGGCACTGGCTGTTTTGTCTGAACCTTTTTTACCGTTTACCTCTGGAAAATTGAAAAAAATGCTGGCCATTCATCCAAGTCCTGAAGACGTGATCGACTGGCTGGAAGTGGCGCAGGCTGATCAAATTTTGTCTCCCGGTACTACGATTGGCGCTGCTGAATTGTTGTTTGCCAAAATCGAAGATGAAGAAATCCAAAGGCAAATCGACAAACTTGAAGCTACGAAAACTGCGAATAAAGCAGAAAATAAAAAAGCAGAACCACAGAAAGACCTGATTGCCTTTGAGGATTTTGCTAAAATGGATTTGCGTGTCGGGACGATATTGGAAGCTGAAAAAATGCCGAAAGCCAACAAACTTTTGGTTTTGAAAGTGGATACCGGCATTGACATTCGCACCATTGTTTCAGGAATTGCCGAAAGTTTTGCTCCCGAATCAATTATCGGGCAAAAAGTAACTGTTTTGGTTAATCTTGCGCCTAGAAACTTACGTGGCGTAGAAAGCCAGGGCATGATTCTGATGACGACCAATGCCGCAGGAAAATTGGTTTTTGTAAACCCGGATGCTGAAGTTGGTAATGGGGAAACGATTAATTAACAGCTATTTATATAATTAACAATTTTCGATTTAAATATTTATAGTTATGAATGTAAAAGTTATCGCGTTTGATGCTGATGATACGCTTTGGGTCAATGAGCCTTATTTTCAGGAAACGGAAGATAAGTTTTGTGAATTGTTAGCACCTTATTTATCAAGGCATACGCTTTCGCAAGAGCTTTTCAAAACCGAAATCGGCAATTTGAGATTGTATGGTTACGGTATTAAAGGTTACATTCTTTCGATGATTGAGGCGGCTTTGAAAATTTCGAATCATACAATCAGCAACGAAATTATCGGAAAAATTATTCAATATGGCAAAGAACTTTTGGAAAAACCAATCGAATTGCTCGATGGTGTTGAAGCCACTTTGGAAACACTTAAAAAAGATTACAAACTTGTCGTAGCCACCAAAGGCGATTTATTGGACCAGCGCAGGAAACTCCACAATTCTGGGCTTGGGAAATATTTTCACCACATTGAAGTCATGTCAGACAAGCAGGAACAGGATTATACAGACCTCGTGAAACGATTGGACATTCAACCGTCTGAATTTCTGATGATCGGAAATTCATTAAAATCAGATGTTTTGCCCGTTTTGGGAATTGGCGGCCATGCCATTCACATTCCGTTTCACACGACTTGGGCACATGAGAAAATTGACCATAAAGTGGAACATGCCAACTTTAAAGATTTCGAAAAAATCACCGACGTTTTATCTCTTTTTTAATAGTGAAAACCCTTTTAGACCTTGACAACTGGCCGCGTAAAGAACATTTTCATTTCTTTAGCAAATTTGAAGAGCCTTTTTTTGGGCTTGTTGCCGAAATAGATTGTACAAAAGCTTATGAGCGTTCAAAATCACTTGGCGTTTCGTTTTTTACTTTTTATTTACATAAAACACTGGTTGCAGTCAACAATATCGAGCCTTTCCGTTACCGGATTGAAAACAACAACGTTTATATATATGACGAGGTTCATGCTTCAGCTACAATCAGCCGTCCAGATGAGTCATTTGGATTTTCATTGATTCCATACGATACTGATTTTGAAACTTTTTCAAAAAATGCATTGATTGAAATTGAACGTGTTAAAAATACTCCCGGACTTTTTACCCGCAGTTTTGAAATGGAAAACCTGATTCATTTTTCAGCAATTCCATGGGTAAACTTCACTTCTCTATCGCATGCAAGAAGTTATACTTTTCCTGATAGCTGTCCAAAAATTTCTTTTGGAAAAATGATGGTTTCAGAAACCGGAAAACGTACAATGTCAATGTCAGTTCATGTCCATCATGGTTTAATGGATGGTTTGCATGTAGGCCGGTTTGTTGATTTTTTCCAACAGGAAATGGACCGCTAAATCAGAAAAAATAAGTCCAATTTTGTCCGTCACTAATTACAATAACAGTCTTTAAAGTCCCTGTTGCTGGTAAATTAAGAACGCCACCGGTAGTAGTGGCAGAATCTTTTGCAAAGAACATACTGGGTCCCACAGCATATATCTGTGCGGTAACCGTAGTGGAAATATTCCTGAAAATATAAATCCTTCCAGGTACTGTAGCTGCATTTGGCACCAAAAACTCTGGCGAACCGGCCAGCGGCGTTAATGAAATATATACTCCGTCGTTAATTGGCGTCGCGCTTCCACTTGGTCCGCCAGTAAAGGCTGTTGGAATACCAATTGTTTTTAAAGATAAATTCCCGTTGATGTCGAGTGTACTTTTAGGATCAATTGTATTGATTCCAACCTGTGCAAGCGAACATTGAAAGGCAAAAACAAAACAAACAATTAACCCTATATTTTTTAAATAATTCATTTGGCTTCTAATGATAAGGCTTTAAAAGTAAATCAATTACATTTATAAATTAACATTATTTTGCCGTTGAGATTCGCGAAAACGTTTTCGTGTTGAAAACTTAGTGGTTTAAGCAGTTATTTTTAATGAATTCAGTAAATATAAGGGTTTGCAAACAGCTCTTATACTTGACGTTATTTTCCTAACATCACCAACTCATTCACTATAACTTCAGTAACATAACGTTTTTCACCATTTTTATCATCATAACTTCTATGCACGAGTTTTCCTTCTATGGCTATCTCTTTACCTTTGGTTACATATTTTTCTATAATTTCCGCTGTTTTCCCCCAGGCTGAAATACGATGCCATTGGGTAGATTCCGTTTTTTCGCCTTTTTCATTGCGATATATTTCGTTGGTGGCGAGCGTCAGACTTGCCAATTTTTTTCCTTCATCAAAATTCTTGATTTCCGGATCGTTTCCTACATGCCCAATCAATTGGACTTTGTTTCTTAATGTACTCATGGCTTATAAAATTTAAATTGGTTTGTATTAATGTTCGATCATTGTGCAAAGATGTAACAGACACAAAAATTTAATCGGTTATCAAGCGTTTAATTTCGTTTGTAGTTGTTTGTAACCGTTTGCAAATGGAAATAAATTATTATATTTGACTGAATATAAGCCTGTAAAACCATTCTAAACCTAACTGCCTTTATGACAAAATCATGTCTTGAATGTGGGGAAAAAATCATCGGACGCGAGGACAAAAAGTTCTGTAGCGACGGCTGCCGCAATTCCTACAACAACAAAATCAACAAAGACAGCACGAATTTCATGCGCAATACCAATAACAAACTGCGCAAAAACTACCGCATACTGTCTGAACTCAACACCGACGGAAAATCAAAAACGACCAAAAACAAACTACTCAGCAAAGGTTTCGACTTTGATTACTTCACTAATATCCTACAAACCAAAACCGGAAACACTTATCATTTTCTGTACGACCAGGGTTATATGCTTTTGGAAAATGACTATTATGTTCTTGTCAAGAAAGATGTTTAGCCCTAAACCTACTACTACATGAAAAAAAACTATTCTTCACTGCTATCAGTACTTTTTATCTCAGGCATTTTGTGCTGGATCTATTTTACGATCATGCCGCAATGGATTTCAGAAGACGAGCCGTTGTTATCTGATTTTTCTACCAAAAGAGCACTTTCGCATATAAAAGAGATTTCAAAAGAGCCTCATTACATTGGTTCAAACAATCATAAAACTGTTGCAACATATATCGAAAATGAACTTCAAAAATTAGGGCTTGAAACAAAAACCCAACAAGGAACAACGTTTTCCGACTGGGGAAATCTGGTCAAATCGACCAATATTATGGCCCGCATCAAAGGATCTGATAATTCTAAAGCACTGTTGTTGCTTTCCCATTATGACAGTGCGCCGCATTCCTATTCTCACGGTGCCGGCGATGACGCAACCGGCGTGGCAACAATCCTAGAAAGCGTCCGCGCATTTCTGCACAATAAAACCAAACATAAAAATGACCTCATCATTTTGTTTTCTGATGCCGAAGAATTAGGCCTAAATGGTGCTGCGCTTTTTGTGACGCAAAGCCAGTGGGCCAAAGAAGTGGGGCTTGCCATCAATTTTGAAGCCCGGGGTTCAGCAGGACCCGCTTATATGTTTATGGAAGTGAACAACGGAAATGCCAAAATGGTTGAGGGCTTCTCTAAAGCGAATCCTAAATATCCCGCATCAAATTCATTGATGTACAGCATTTACAAAATGCTCCCAAATGATACCGATTTGACTGTTTTTAGAGAACAAGGAAAAATCCAGGGATTCAATTTTGCTTTCATAGATGATCATTTTAACTATCATACGGCACAGGATGATTATACCCATTTAAGTCCGAAGACCGTTGAACATCAGGGAAGTTATCTGATGCCGCTGTTGCGCTATTTTTCAAATTCAGATTTGAAAAACCTTGATACAATCGATGACAATATTTATTTCAACACGCCATTTTATTTTGTCAGTTATCCTTTCAGCTGGATTTTCCCGATGCTCATTACAAGTCTGGTTCTCCTGTTATTCCTTTTGTTTATCGGACTTGGCAAAAGAACACTTACCATCGTCGACATCGGAAAAGGATTTATTCCGTTAATGGGTTCTCTATTCGTTTCAGGCTTACTGACCTTTTTCGGCTGGAAATTCCTGCTTTTTATAAATCCGCAGTACAGTGACATTTTACAGGGATTTACTTACAACGGCCATTATTATATAGGCGCTTTTTTATTTTTAAGCCTCGCGATTTCATTTGTTTTTTATACGGTTTCAAAAACTGAAAACCTTGCTGTTAATCATTCCGTTGCGCCTTTGCTTTTATGGATCGTAATCAATTTCGGAATTGCTTTTTATTTGCCCGGAGCGGGATTTTTCATCATTCCGGTCATTTGCGGAATCCTGATGCTGGCGTGGTTTGTCATTACTCAAAAAACCAATAAAATTTTCAATTTGCTGCTGGGCATTCCGGCACTCGTGATTTTTGTACCTTATATTATTCTGTTTCCAATTGGACTTGGCTTAAAAATTCTTGCCGGAAGTGCTGTCCTGACCGTTTTGGTTTTTAGTTTGCTATTGCCTGTTTTTGGCTCTTTTTACAAAAAAGGATTGTGGGCGATTGGCTTTTTTGTGATCTCCATCGGTTTTTTTGTGATGGCGCAATTGGAATCAGAATACAAACCCGGACAAGCCAAACCGAACAGCCTATTGTATATTTACGATGCCGACAAAGACAAGGCGTTTTGGGCTACTTATGACAAAAATCTTGACGAATGGACAAAAACGTATCTGGCTGACAATCCTGTAAATGTTGCTTTTTTAAATGTGAATCCGCTGTTCAGCAAATACAACTCTGAATTTACATTTGCAGCAACTGCGATGGTTCGCGAACTCGAAGAGCCTGAAATTTCGTTTTTAAAAGATTCTATTATCGGTGATTACCGCTATCTGAAAATTAAAATTTCTCCAACCCGAAAAGTAAACCGCTATGATATTTTTGCGAATGAAAATATAGTTTTTCACAACTTGAAAGCCAATGGTGCAACAGCTTTAGGTCAAAAGGGTTCCTTGTATTTGAGAAAAAACCGAAAAATTATCAGCTATTATGTGGTAGATAATGAACCATTAATACTACAATTCAGCATCTTGAAAAAAGCGCCATTAGACATGGAACTGATGGAATCGTCATTCGACCTGATGAACAATCCGGCTTACAGCATGCAAAAACGCAAGCCATGGATGATGCCAACGCCTTTTGTGTTAACCGATGCGGTCGTGATTAAGAAAAAAATAAAAGCGAATGCAAAACAGGTTGTGCCTATTCTTGTGCAAAAAACATTCTCATTGCAAAACAGGATCAGCAATGACACGATTCCAGATCCGGATCCGGAAGCTGAAAATTAATGCACCCATTTATAAACGCCAAATGATTATTATATGCCAAACCATCTTCAATCACGGATTCACGAAATCCGCAGACAGAAAGTCATGCTCGATTTTGATCTTGCCCAGCTTTACGATATTGAAACCAAAGTCCTGAACCAAGCCGTAAAACGGAATATTTAAAGATTTCCTGCAGATTTTATGTTTCAATTAACCGCAGAAGAATACAACACTTTAAGGTCACAAATTGTGACCTTAAACGAAAACACCGGTACAGGAAAGCACCGAAAATATCTCCCGTCTTTACAGAACAAGGCATTGCGATGCTCAGAGGCATTCTAAAATCGGATGTGGCGACTCATGTAAATATCGCGATCATGCGTACTTTTGTCATGATCCGGAAATTTGCCATTCAACACGATGATTTCAATCAGAAATTGCTCGAAATCGAAAACAAATACGACCAGCAGTTTCACGACATTTACGAAGCGTTAAATTTCGGGATCGAAAAACAAAACAAAATAGGATCCGAAAGGACAAAAATCGGTTACAAATAAATGGCAAAAATCAGTATTTTTGGTTGCGGATGGCTCGGGTTTCCATTGGCGAAGGCCTTAATCAGCAACGGTTTTGAAACCAAAGGATCAACGACTACAGCTAGCAAATTAACGGTTTTGCAAAATGCGGAAATCGATGTATTCCTGATTGCAGTTTCAGAGAACGGAATCACCGGAAATCTTTCAGGCTTTCTAAATTCCGATGTTTTAATTGTTGATATTCCGCCCAAATTGCGTGGATCGGAAAAGGAAAATTTCGTTGAAAAAATGCGACATTTAATTCTTGAAATTGAAAAATCTACCATCAAAAAAGTGCTTTTCATCAGTTCGACTTCCGTTTATGCCGATGACAACAGCATAATTTCTGAAGAAAAAACTCCAAATCCCGATACCGAAAGTGGCCGCCAATTGCTTGCGTCTGAACAACTTTTACAATCGAATCAAAATTTTGAAACCACTATTTTACGCTTTGGCGGACTCATAGCCGAAGACCGGCATCCGGTAAAATTCCTGGCAGGAAAACAAAATCTCGAAAATCCCGAAGGCCCAATAAACCTGATCCATCGCGACGATTGCATTGGCATCATCCTGCAAATTATCAAAAAGAACGTTTGGAACGAAACCTTCAATGCCGTAACGCCTTTTCATCCTACAAGAAAGTATTATTATTCTGAAAAAGCAACGATCATGAATCTTCCAAAGCCACTATTCAAAAATGCAGATTCTGTCGGGAAAACCATCCTTTCAGATAAATTGCAAACATTGTTATCCTACGAATTCATCCATCAAAAATTATAAATCGCTTTTCGTTTTTTAATTGGTACAAACTGAAATATCTTTGCAACAGCAAAATTTCATTCATGACAGCCAACAACGAAAAAGCCATAAAAACCACTTATCTGAGTATTTTGGGCAATCTCGGACTGGCTTTAGTTAAAGGTTTTGCCGGATATTTTGGCAATTCTTATGCGCTGATTGCCGATGCTATCGAATCGACTTCAGATGTTTTTTCATCCATTTTAGTGTTATTCGGACTCAAATATTCGTCGCGCCCGGCAGATGAAAACCATCCGTATGGCCACGGAAAAGCTGAAGCTTTAGTGACTTTTGCGGTGGTTGGTTTCCTCGTTATTTCGGCAACAGTCATTGCTTACGAAAGCATCGGACACATTCGCACGCCGCATAAAACGCCGGAAAGCTGGACGCTGATCGTACTCGCAACCATTGTGATCATCAAAGAAGTTTTTTACAGAATCGTTTCCAAAAAAAGTGACGAAACCAACAGTTCTTCGCTTAAAGCAGATGCGTGGCACCACCGCAGTGACGCCATTACTTCACTGATGGCTTTCATCGGGATCTCGATTGCGATTTTTATGGGTCCGGGTTATGAAACTGCCGATGATTGGGCAGCTTTGCTGGCTTCGGGGTTTATCATTTACAACGCATACCTGATTTTCCGTCCGGCTTTGGGCGAAATTCTTGACGAACATTTATACGACGACCTCATCATAGAAATCCGCCAGATTGCAACGACGGTCAATGGCGTCATCGATACCGAAAAATGCCACGTACGCAAAACCGGAATGACCTATTTTGTCGATTTGCACCTGATCGTTAACGGCGAAATTTCTGTTACCGAAGGCCATGAAATTGCGCACCGGTTAAAAGATACAATTCAACTCAAATTGCCCGAAATTGCTGATGTTTTGATTCATGTAGAACCTTACGAGCTCCATATTAAATAATTAAATTTTCATTTGATAATGCTTCATTTCTTCAAAAAATACAAGTTTTTTTTCATCGTAATGGCCATCATTTCAGCCATCATCATTACGTTGTTTTATTTTGCGCTGAAACCCAAAAAAGTACTTCCGATATTTAATCCGGGCGATGTCAATCCGGAATTGGTCGACAGTACCATGCAATTCATCAAACGCAACCACACCATAGCCGATTTTTCTTTTACAAATCAAAACGGGAAAACGATTACCCAAAAAGACTACAAAGGCAAAATTTACGTCGCCGATTTTTTCTTTACGACCTGCGGTTCGATTTGCCCTAAAATGACTGCAAATATGGTAGAAATCCAAAAAGCGGTTTTAAACAATCCTAAAGTCAAACTGTTGTCGCACACGGTAACACCAGAAATCGACAGCGTTCCGGTACTCAAAAAATACGCGCTCGAAAAAGGCGTCATCGACAGCAAATGGAATCTCGTCACCGGCGATAAAAAAGACATCTATAAAATGGCGCGTCAATCGTATCTTGCCGTAAAACTCGGCAAACCTGAAGAATTGTACGATATGGTACACACCGAAAATTTCGTGCTCGTCGATGCCCAGCGCCGCGTCCGTGGATTTTATGATGGAACTAAAAAAGAAGATATCGAGCGCCTGATTGCCGACATCAACTGGCTTTCTGCGCACGAAGATTAAGCATAAAAAGTTAATTTTGGCTTTGCTATCCTATAAATATATGTACTTTTGCAATCTAAACTCAATCTAAATAAGATTTGCAAACGACCATCCATTCACTCAAAAAAGGCGAAAAAGCGATCATCAGGGAATTTGACCTCGATGCCGTTCCGTTAAAACTTTTAGAAATGGGTTGTTTGCCTGGAAACAGGGTCGAATTGCTGCAAATTGCACCGCTCGGCGATCCGCTGTATTTAGACATTAATGGTTCGCATCTCGCTATCCGCATTGAAACTGCCAAAGAAATCACCGTTGATATTATTAAGGAATGAGCCACGAAAATATCAACATCGCCTTAATCGGAAACCCTAATACGGGAAAAACTTCGCTGTTCAACCAACTGACCGGTTTGAACCAGCAAGTGGGAAATTATCCCGGAATTACCGTTGAAAAGAAAATAGGTTTTTGCAAACTTTCCAATAATATCAAAGCAAATGTGCTCGATTTGCCCGGAACTTACAGTCTCAATGCAAGCTCAGTTGATGAAAATGTGGTTATTGAATTGTTATTAAATAAAAATGACAAGCTCTATCCTGATGTGGCTTTGGTCATTTCCGATGTAGAAAACCTCAAACGGAATTTACTCCTTTTTACCCAGATCAAAGACCTTGAAATCCCAACGATCTTAGTCATCAATATGGCCGATCGCATGGAATACAAAGGCATTTCGCTCGATATTCCGCAGCTTGAAAAAGATCTCAAAACCAAAATCGCTTTGGTGAGCTCGCGCAAAAGCCTCGGAATTGAAGCCCTGAAAAATTTAATTGTTACCTATAAAACGCTGTCAACCGAACCGTGTTTGAATGCTTCGGAAATCGATCCGGAATATTTCAACCATTTGCACAGCACTTTTCCAAACCAATTGTTGTACAAATTGTGGCTTGTGATTACGCAGGATGTCAATTTTGCACATTTGGACCGGCATGAAATTCGGAATTCGTTTACAAAATCAGAATCGGAACTCAAAAGACTGCAGCAAAAAGAAACGATCAAAAGGTACCAGTTCATCAACAATGTTTTGAAAACCGGGCAAACAATCGATTCGGCGAATGCCAAAGATTTCGGCAGCAAAATCGACCGCATTTTAACGCATAAAATCTGGGGTTATGTGATTTTCTTTGCGATTCTATTCCTGATTTTCCAATCGATTTTCGACTGGTCGAGTTATCCTATGGATTTTATAGACAGCAGTTTTGCCGATTTGAGTTCACTTGCAGCAGCAAACCTGCAACCAGGTATTTTAACCGATTTGATTACGCAGGGAATCATCCCGGGAATTGGCGGAATTGTCATTTTTATCCCACAAATTGCGTTTTTATTCCTGTTTATTTCAATACTCGAAGAAAGCGGTTACATGAGTCGCGTTGTGTTTCTGATGGATAAAATCATGCGCAAATTTGGCCTCAGCGGAAAAAGTGTCGTGCCGTTAATTTCAGGAACAGCCTGTGCGATTCCGGCGATTATGGCGACGCGAAATATCGAAAACTGGAAAGAACGGCTGATCACGATTTTAGTCACGCCGTTTACGACCTGTTCCGCGCGATTACCGGTTTATGCAATCATCATTTCATTGGTCATTCCGGATCAGCGTGTTCTTGGAATCCTGAATTTACAAGGCTTAACGCTGATGCTGTTGTATTTGCTTGGTTTTGGAACCGCCATTTTCTCGGCTTATATTTTAAACCTGATCTTAAAAGTAAAAGGCAAAACGTTTTTTGTGATTGAAATGCCGAATTACAAACTGCCGCTGTTTAAAAACGTCGCAATCAACGTCATCGAAAAAACGAAAGCATTTGTTTTTGGCGCAGGAAAAATTATACTCGCGATTTCAATCATTTTATGGTTTCTCGCTTCTTATGGCCCGGGGAAAAATTTCAGCGATGCCGAAGCGATTGTGATCGAAAAAACCAAACACCAAAACTTCAACGAAACAGAACTTGCCGATGCGGTTGCGTCGCACAAACTCGAAAATTCTTACATCGGATTGATGGGAAAAACGATAGAACCTGCGATTGCGCCTTTGGGTTACGACTGGAAAATCGGGATCGCTATCATCAGTTCATTTGCCGCACGTGAAGTTTTTGTAGGCACTTTAGCAACGATCTACAGCATCGGTGGCAGCGACAACGAAGATACGATCAAGAATAAAATGGCAGCTGAAATCCATCCGGAAACAGGACAAAAGGTTTTTAATTTCGCATCCGGAATTTCATTATTGCTGTTTTATGCGTTTGCAATGCAGTGCGCGAGTACGCTTGCCGTAACCAAAAAAGAAACGAATTCGTGGAAATGGCCAACTGCGCAACTCATTTTTATGAGTGCCTTCGCGTATGTGGTCGCACTGGTTGCGTTTCAGCTGCTAAAATAATTGGTAAAAACACTTCACATGACACAGGAAATCATCGCTTTTGCACTACTCGGAGTTGCCGTTTTTTTTCTGGCGAAGAAATTCTTTTTCAAAAAGAAAAAAAAATCCGGCGATTGCGGCAGCGGCGACTGTGGTTGCAGTTAGCGCAATTTGACGTATAAATTTCCGGCAATTTTGTTTGAAACGATCAGCTCTTTTTGGTCGACTTTAATTTTAAGAGACGCGTCAAAAGTTTCTTTAGACAGGACTTCAATTGACGAACCCAAAGCGATCTGTTGTTTGTCCAGATATTTTAAAAATTCCGAAGACGTATCTTTCACGCCCACACAAATGCCTTTTTGATGCAGCGGAAATTCTGACAGCAGTTGTTTTTCGATTTTTACGATTTGGCCGTTCGCATCCGGAATCGGGTCGCCGTGCGGATCTTCGGTTGGATTGCCGAGAAAATCGTCGAGTTTGTTGATGAGTTTTTCCGATTTGATGTGTTCCAGTTGTTCAGCAATATCGTGGACTTCGTCCCAGGAAAAATCTAATTTTTCAACCAAAAAAACTTCCCACAAACGGTGTTTCCTGACGATCATTTTTGCCGATAATTTTCCTTTTTCCGTTAATGAAACGCCTTGATATTTTTTATAATGGACCAAATCTTTATCGGCGAGTTTTTTGAGCATGTCGGTTACGGATGATGCTTTGGTTTCCATTTTTTCGGCAATCGCATTTGTACTGACTTCCGAATCGGAAACAATCGTTAAATGGTAAATCGTTTTGAGGTAATTTTCTTCTGAGAAAGTCATTTTGATACGCGAATTAATGTTTTATTTTGATCTGTGCCCGTTATTATGAGGAAGCATGACAAAGCAATTTGTTTTATTTTACGATTAATGTTCTTATGAAACCAACTGCCGTAGCCCCGATGGAAGCGGCATCCTTGTTATTGCGACTACTAAAGCGTCAGCAAATTTCTTCAGGTGGTTCGAAATAACAAGATACAGCAGACAGCGGGATTCAAGCTCCTAATACTTCACAATAAACAACGGAATATTAATTTTATGTCGGACTTTGTCGACCGTCGTTCCTAAAATCAGGTCCTTAAAGCCGGTATGGCCGTGCGTTCCCATGACCAAAACATCAAAATCTCCTTCGTTAATGGTTTTAGCAATGCCTTTTGAAGGTTCGCCAAACGCAAGTTTCGTACTTATTTTATACCCTTCTTCAGTCAGCATTTTCTGGTATTTTTGAAGCAATTCCTTATCAACAGTGGTTTCGTGATCCACGATGTTTTCGCCATACATAATGGCTCCGATCGTTTCTACAACGTGGATCAATGTGTAATTGGCTTCCAATCCGCCGAGCGCAAACGCATTGTTCAGCGCGGTTTCATCGGCGTTTGAAAAATCTACGGTTACAGCAATATTCTTTTTGTGATACACGCCGGTATTCTCAAATTTTAATTTGAGGCTGTGTGGCGAATGGTTGTGAATATCGGGTCGCGGTTTACTGAAAAACGGTTGGAAAACGATGTACAGCAACAAGCCTAAAAACCCGATCGCTAGCGGCACAACTGTAATCCAAAGCACTATAGGATTTTCTGAACTTTCAAGCCAGCCCTGAATTTCATCATACACCAGTTTTGCATTCAAAGAAACGATAACCAAAGCAATCAACCAAGCCGAAATTTGTGTGATTTTACTGATGTGAAAACCTTTCATTTTAGTCTTATCGCTAACAAAATGAATCAGCGGAATGATTGCAAAACCGAGTTGCAAACTCAATACGACCTGGCTGAAGATCAATAATTTGCCGGTGACGCTTTCGCCAAAAATATAAATCACGATCACCGCCGGAACGATGGCAATCAAACGTGTTAAAATGCGGCGCACCCAAGGTTTCATGCGGAATTGAAGGTAGCCTTCCATGATGATCTGCCCGGCGAGCGTTCCGGTAACGGTAGAACTTTGACCGGCGGCGATCAATGCAACAGCGAATAAAATGGGCGCCATTTTATTACCTAACAAGGGTTCGAGGAATTTGTGTGCATCCTGGATTTCGGCGACTTCGTACATTCCTGCTTTGTGGAATGTGGCGGCAGCTAATATTAAAATGGCGGCATTTACAAAAAAGGCAAGGTTTAACGCAATCGTTGAATCGATGAAATTGTATTTGAGTGCTTGCTTGATGCCTTCGTCGGTGCGGTCGAATTTCCGGGTTTGCACCAATGAGGAGTGCAGGTATAAATTGTGCGGCATAACCGTGGCACCAATGATTCCGATGGCGATGTACAAGGCAGCCTCTCCGGGCAATGACGGAATTAAACCGGCGAAAACTTTATCCATTTCGGGCTGGGCCAAAATCATTTCGAAAATGAATGAAAATCCGATAATTGCTACTAATGCAATGATAAAAGCTTCCATTTTACGCATGCCTTTGTTGATCAAAAACAGCAATAAAAAAGTATCTAAAACGGTAATTAATACACCTTCGATCAAAGGAATGCCGAATAATAAATTAAGACCGATTGCCATTCCGAGTACTTCGGCGAGATCGCAGGCTGCAATGGCGACTTCGGCTAGAAAATACAATACGTAATTGACCGGTTTGGAATAGGTTTCGCGTGACGCTTGTGCCAAATCACGTTGCGTTACAATTCCAAGCCTAGCACTAAGGCTTTGTAACAGCAGTGCCATGATGTTGCTCATCAGTAAAACCCAAATCAACGCGTACCCAAACTGGCTGCCTCCGGCAATGTCGGTTGCCCAGTTTCCGGGATCCATATAACCCACGCTAATCAGGTAAGCCGGACCTAAAAACGCCAGGATTTTCCTGAATCCTTTTGCTTTGCCTTGTGTTTGAACCGATTCGTGAACTTCTTCGAGTGATTTTCCGCTCATAAAATAATTTATAAGACAAATTTAATAATTTAATTGGATTGGTGTAATTTAATTTTTAGTTTTGTCTAAATTTAATTTTTGATAAATGAAAAGTGTTTTATCTTGCATCTTGTTTTTAATTTCAATACACTGTTTTTCACAAACATCCGGAATCATTTTTGGAAAAATTATTTCAGATCAAAAACCGGTGAAATCAGTAAATGTTTTTATTCCCGGCACAAACTTTAAAACAGAAACCGATAGTATCGGGCAATATTCTTTTAAAAATATTCCTTTCGGGAATTATAAATTATCTGCCGCTGCTTTGGGTTTTGACCCGATCAAAAAAAACATTTCGATTTTAAAATCCGACACCACATTTATCGATTTTAAACTTATAACAACGGAAAACGTACTCAGTGAAATTGTCGTTTCCGGAACCTTAAAAGCGGTTCGACGCATGGAAAGCCCGGTTCCCGTAGAAGTGTATTCACCTGTTTTTTTCAAAAAAAATCCGACACCAAATATTTTTGACGCATTGCAAAATGTCAACGGTGTTCGGCCACAGCTCAATTGCGGCGTGTGCAATACCGGCGACATCCACATTAACGGGCTCGAAGGACCGTATACGTCGGTTTTGATTGATGGCATGCCGATGGTGAGCAGTTTGGCTACGGTTTACGGCTTGTCGGGTATCCCGAATTCTTTGGTAGAACGCATCGAAATTGTCAAAGGCCCGGCTTCGTCATTATACGGAAGTGAAGCTGTTGGCGGCTTGATCAACATTATCACCAAAGCACCGTTTAACGCTCCGGTTTTTTCTGCCGATATTTTCACGACCGGCTGGCTCGAAACCAACGTCGATCTTGCAATGAAAACGAACGTTGGAAAAAAAGCGACGGCACTCATCGGTGTAAACTATTTTACGTACAACCAAATCATCGACAACGACAACGATAATTTTACCGATGTCACTTTGCAAAACCGCATCTCAGTTTTCCAAAAGTGGTCAATCAACCGCGAAAACAACCGATTATTCAGTATTACGACGCGCGGCATGTACGAAGACCGCTGGGGCGGCGATGTGCGTTGGAACAAAAATTTCCGGGGCGGTGGCGACATTTACGGCGAAAGCATTTACACCAAACGTGGCGAATTGTTCGGGAAATACGAACTTCCGACGGCTGAAAAACTGATGCTGTGGTTTTCCGGAAACGTGCATTACCAGGACAGCCGTTACGGAACGACTTCGTATATCGCGAACCAGAAAATCGGTTTTTTGCAACTCACTTGGGACAAACAAATCAAAAAGCATAATTTCCTTACCGGAATGGCGTCGCGTTATACGTATTATGACGACAATACGCCCGCAACCGAAAAATCCGGAAATAACAAAGCTGATAAAACCTGGCTTCCCGGCATTTTCATTCAGGATGAAATTACAATCACTGAAAAACACAAAGTATTAGTCGGATTCCGTTACGATTACAATTCGGTTCACGGCAGTATTTTTACGCCGCGGCTCGCTTACAAATACAAGATCAATGACGAGAATATTGTACGATTCAACACCGGAACGGGTTTTCGTGTCGTGAATTTATTTACCGAAGACCATGCGGCGCTGACGGGTTCGCGTGAAGTGGTCATTGCCAATGCCTTAAAACCCGAACGATCTGTCAATGCAAATTTGAATTATTTGCGAAAAATGTATCTCGGCAACGGAACAGTTGCAAACCTTGAAACGTCATTTTTTTACACGCGTTTTGGAAACCGGATCGTCGGCAATTATGAAATCGATCCGAATAAAATTATCTACGACAATCTGAATGGCCATGCGATCAGCAAAGGAATCACCGCAAATTTAGATGTGAGTTTCAGGAACGGCCTCAAAATCATCGCCGGCGCGACGTTAATGGATGTTTACACCGTGGAAAATGACATTCGATCGAGGCAATTGCTGACTGAAAAATTTACCGCCACCTGGTCAGTTTCTTATAAAATCGAGCAAATCCAATTGGGATTGGATTACAGCGGCAATGTATACAGCCCGATGGAACTGCCGCTTTTAGGCACTCTTGATCCGCGCAGTCCAGAATCGCCGTGGTACAGTTTGCAAAACATCCAGTTCACCTATTACGGCTGGAGAAATTTTGAAGCCTATTGCGGTGTCAAAAACCTGCTCGATTTTACTCCAAAAAAAAACAATCCGTTTTTGATTTCTCGTACAGACGATCCGTTTGACAAAAATGTTGAATATGGAACTAACGGACAGGTTTTGGCGACCCCGCAAAACCCGTACGGACTGACATTTGACACAACTTACATTTATGCACCAAATCAGGGAATCCGCGGTTTTTTCGGCATTCGTTACAGCCTGAAATAAACTTTTTTAATTAGAAAAACTGCCAAAGGTTTGTTACTTTTGGATGGATGAAACAGTACGATTACATTTTTACCGGCGCGGGATTATCGGCTTTGATGACCGTTTATGAAATGATTGTTTCTGGGAAATTTCATGATAAAACCATTTTGTTATTGGATCAAAATCCAAAAAAAACAAATGACCGAACCTGGTGTTTCTGGGAAGATGAAATTGGAACATTCGATTCGATCGTTTCCAAAAAATGGAAAAATGCACTTTTTGCAAATGAAAATTTTAGTCGGAATTTAGATCTCTATCCGTATTTCTACAAAAAAATCGAAGGTTTGGATTTTTATAATTTGATCTTTGAAATGATTTCCAAAAACAGCAATATCACATTTTTAAATCAAAAAGTGAACGGTTTTTCAGAAACGAACGATTTGGTTCTGGTTCAATCGGAATCCGAAACTTTTAGCTGTTACAAACTTTTCAATAGCATTTTCAATCCGAAATTGGCTTTAAGCCAACAAGAATTCCCGGTGTTGCAGCAGCATTTCATTGGATGGAAAATCATAAGCGATCAAGCCGTTTTTAATCCCGAAGTCCCAACATTCATGGATTTTTCAATCGAACAAAAAGGAAATACACGGTTTATGTATGTTTTGCCAACATCACAAAATGAAGCGTTAATTGAATATACACTGTTTTCAAAAGAGTTGCTCAACGAATTGGAATATGAAAATGCGATCGAAAATTACATCAACAACCTTGGCATTTCAAATTATCAAATCCTCGAAAAAGAACGTGGTCAAATCCCGATGACATCTTACAAATTCTGGAACAACAACACTAAAAACATCCTCAATCTCGGCTCCATCGGCGGCTGGACGAAAGCGAGTACCGGTTACACTTTTAAAAATACGTTCAAAAAATCAAAACAGCTGATTGTCTTTTTACAATCAGAAAACGACTTCAGAAAATTCCACAAAATAAACAAATTTTGGTTTTACGATTTGCTGTTGCTTGATATTTTAAACGATAAAAATGAAGTCGGAAGTTCGATCTTTTCGGGAATGTTTAAATCCGGAAATGCCGCATCGATTTTTAAATTCCTCGATGAGGAAACGACTTTTTCTGAAGATTTGCAGGTGATTTTAAAATGTCCGAAACGATTGTTCTTGCGCACAGCTTTCAAAAGATTTTTTAAATAGTCAAAAGCTATCTTGCCATCCAAATTATTAATTTTTATTTATGAATTATTAATTTAGGTTCTTCGTAACTTTGCGAAAATAACTTTCAACCTTTAATTAAAAGATTATGTATCCAGACGAAATGGTAAAACCAATGCGCGCCGAGCTTTCCGACGCAGGTTTTGAAGAATTATATAGCGCAGGCGCAGTAGAAAATGCGATTGCAAAACCGGGAACAACTTTAGTGGTCGTAAATTCTGTTTGCGGATGTGCCGCAAGAAACGCGCGTCCGGGCGCGAAACAAAGCTTGAGCGGACAAAAAAAACCAGACCATTTGGTAACGGTTTTCGCCGGAGTCGACAAAGAAGCGGTAGACGCAGCACGCGGATTTATGTTCCCATTCCCGCCATCATCGCCAAGCATTGCGTTGTTTAAAGATGGCGAATTGGTACACATGTTAGAGCGCCACCACATCGAAGGCCGCCCGGCTGAATTGATCGCTGAAAATTTACAGGACGCTTTTCAGGAATTCTGTTAAGAAATAAGCTTTTTCTGGCTTTTGAACCATTAAGAAATTAAGAAAAGTGAAGCACGTTTTGCCTTAATGACACTTAATCTCTTAATGGTTTTGTTTAGGAGCTATTGCTTCGCCAGTTCGCTACGCTCGTGTCCTGCTCTCGCCTGTATCTTTGCTCGTACCTCACAAAGGATGCCGTTTCTATCAGGGCTATGGCATTCCGTTTCAAAACAAAATCCATCTAATAAATTAGCGAATTGTTGAATGGACAAAATGCGAAGGAATTCGCTAATTCGCTATTTTTTTACATTTGCAGCCTAAAACAATCCCAAACTTAAACCTGTTTATAGCATGCAACTGTACAACACTTTAAGCATTTGAGATGAAGAGGAGAATGTCCAGTGGACATTCGGTTCTGATTTTGAACTTTTCGGCGTTTTAAAAACTTTGCCACTCCACAACTTTTCCCTAAATTTGCCGCGTTCAAAAGAACAACAATTCCAAACTTAAACCTGTTTATAGCATGCAACTGTACAACACTTTAAGCATTTGAGATTGAGAGGAGAATGTCCGGTGGACATTCGGTTCTAATTTTGAACTTTTCGGCATTTTAAAAACTTTGCCACTCCACAACTTTTCCCTAAATTTGCCGCGTTCAAAAAGAACAACAATTCCAAACTTAAACCTGTTTATAGCATGCAACTGTACAACACTTTAAGCGCAGAAGAAAGAACGGCACTCATCGACGACGCCGGAAAACAACGACTTACGCTGTCTTTCTACGCCTATGCGCAAATAAAAAATCCAACCCAATTCAGAAATGATTTATTCCTCTCCTGGAATCCGCTTGGTGTTTTAGGCCGGATTTATGTCGCACACGAAGGCATCAACGCCCAGTTGTCATTGCCGGCAGATCACTTTTATGAATTTAAAGATACAATCGAAAAATACGATTTCATGAAAGGCATCCGCCTGAATGTAGCCGTCGAACAGGACGATTTTTCATTTTTGAAACTCACGGTAAAAGTGCGCGATAAAATCGTTGCTGATGGTTTAAACGATAACACTTTCGATCCAACAAACATAGGAATCCATTTAAAAGCCAAAGAATTCAACGACCTGCTCGAAGATCCGGACACGATCGTTGTCGATATGCGCAACCACTACGAAAGCGAAATCGGGCATTTCACCCAAGCGATCAAACCCGATGTAGACACGTTCCGCGAATCCTTGCCAATTATCGAAGAGCAATTGTCCGAACACAAATCTGACAAAAAATTACTGATGTATTGCACCGGCGGCATCCGTTGCGAAAAAGCCAGCGCCTATTTCAAACACAAAGGTTTTGAAAACGTATACCAACTCGAGGGTGGCATCATCGAATACACGCGCCAGGTGAAAGC
>Ga0081606_1000166_pt1 | contig 37516 bp, 38 predicted proteins | sample EareggfetidaYelm_FD_71127 | JGI IMG/M metagenome (GOLD analysis project Ga0081606, IMG submission 71127) | Earthworm egg capsule microbial community from the University of Washington, USA - E. fetida Yelm (SPADES assembly) (version 2) | ecosystem: Host-associated > Annelida > Reproductive system...
GCCGACCGGGCGGGGGCGGTGTGGGCGCCCCCCACTCCACCTATGCCACGGCGTGGGCGGCGCGCGCCGAGCCAATTCCCTGTGTCATCACGGCGATGGCGGATGAGTTTGGTGGGGAGATCCCGGTGGGCCCACTCGCACTCATCGGTGACGAGTCGATCGGTCGGGGCATTGTTGCAACTCTTCACAATCACCGTTCCCGTGCCATCCTCATGCAGAATCACGGGGTGTTCACGATCGGTCGCGATGCGCGGGACGCGGTCAAGGCCGCAGTCATGGTTGAGGATGTCGCTCGCACGGTGCACATCGCCCGCCAGGGTGGCCCGCTTGCTCCGATTCCCCAGGAGGTCATCGACATCCTTTTCACCCGTTATCAGAACGTTTACGGACAGAACCCGGAAGGATCCCTCTCCTGATGTCGAAGCTCAATATGTCCTTCGAACCATACGAAATCTGGTTCCTCACAGGTAGCCAGCATCTCTACGGGCCGGAGACGCTAACACAGGTTGCGGCACAGTCACGTGCTATCGCACAGCAGCTTGGCGTTTCTGCCGACATACCCGTGCGTGTGGTCTGGAAGCCCGTTCTCACCGAGGCTGACGAGATCCGCCGGATCATGATGGAGGCGAATACTGAGGACGCGGTCATTGGCCTCATCGCCTGGATGCACACTTTCAGTCCCGCCAAGATGTGGATTGTCGGCCTCAATGCGCTGCGAAAGCCACTGCTTCATTTCCACACGCAGGCAAACGTTGAACTGCCCTGGAGTGAGATCGACTTCGACTTCATGAATCTCAACCAGGCCGCACACGGCGATCGTGAGTTTGGCTACATTCAGGCCCGCCTCGGCGTCGTTCGTACGACGGTTGTGGGACACGTGACGAACCCGGCAGTGACCTCGCGTATTGGCACCTGGATGCGGGCGGCGGCTGGCTGGGCCGTCACTCGTTCTCTCAAACTTGCACGCTTTGGCGACAATATGCGCTTCGTGGCTGTGACAGAGGGAGACAAGACTGAAGCCGAACTGCGCTTCGGTGTGCAGGTGAACACCTGGAGCGTAAACGAGCTCGCGATAGCTGTGAATACCGCTCGTCGAGGCGATGTAGACGTACTGGTTGCCGAGTATGAGGATCTCTATGATGTTGCCCCAGAACTGCGACGCGGCGGCGAGAGGCATCAGTCACTGCGCGACGGGGCGGCAATAGAGCTCGGCCTGCGCTCGTTTTTGGAGGAGGGTGGTTTCGGCGCATTCACGACGAGTTTCGAAGATCTGGGTGCACTCACCCAGTTGCCGGGCCTTGCGGTTCAACGGTTAATGGCTGAGGGGTACGGGTTTGGGGCGGAGGGCGACTGGAAGACAGCGATCCTCGTGCGTGCGGCAAACATCATGGGCGCGGGGCTTCCTGGCGGTGCATCCCTCATGGAGGACTACACTTACGACCTCACCCCGGGTGACGAGCGTATCCTCGGTGCGCACATGTTGGAGGTGAGCCCCGCACTCACCTCGAGGCGGCCGACACTGGAAGTGCATCCGCTCAAAATCGGTGGTAAGGATGACCCGGTGCGTCTGGTCTTCACAGCAGATCCGGGACCCGCGGTCGTTGTGTCGCTGTCGGATCTGCGTGATCGCTTTCGGCTGGTGGTGCACGTGGTGGATGTCGTGGAACCCGCGGCTCCGTTGCCCAAGTTGCCGGTTGGTCGCGCAGTGTGGAAGCCGTTACCGGACTTTACAACAGCGGTGACCGCGTGGTTGGAGGCAGGAGCTGCACACCACACGGTCATGAGCACCGCTGTTGGTCTGGAGGCCTTCGAGGACTTCGCACGCATGGCGCAAACCGAGCTGCTTGTCATCGACAAGGACACAACGCTCCGAGCCTTCCGGCGCGAACTGGACTGGAATGCTGCCTACTACCGACTTGCTCGGGGTATCTAGCTATAAAACTGCTGGAGGTTGTTGACAATTGACCTTCCTGATGGAAGGTGCCATGACACCTGCTCTTTCTGCGTTAGGCGGGTCGAGCCAGCATCCGGCAGTGATCGCAAGTCAAGCCGAGCGCTGGTCTCGCGGAGCATCTTGAAGGTGTCTGCAAGTTCGACCCCCAGGCACCCGGATCGGCCGTTTTCCTTGATTTCCGGGCTTCTCCGCTCTGCAGAAGACCCGTTTTCACGTCATGCGTTGCATGAATTGCATGGATCTGGTCCCGGTTTGGTCCCGGTCAACGCAGGGTCAGCGAGCGATTTGACTCCTCGCTTCCGACGTTTACGCGGGGTTTGCGTCGGACTCCACCAGTCAGCACCTCAACCTGGTTCTACATCATGTACGGCGCTCGGAGGGCGCGACCGTCGTCGCATCCAGTGGGCCTAGTGTCATCAGACGCTGGAAGCGGCCGCGTCGATGATGGCCGCGATGCGTACCGGAAGGAGTTGCTTCGTGTTCGTGTCTGTCGTCAGCGAAGCGAGATTCTTCCACGTCTGCAGACGGAATTCGGCTGCGCTGAGTCCGCGCTTCTCCGCCAGCGAAGATTCGATGTCGTCAACGTTCCCCGGCTGGCGTGGGCGCGCGCCGCTACGGTTGCCATCGGGATGGTCGGTCTCCGGCAACAGGCGATCGGTGGGTACCAGGTCGAGTGCTTCGCTACGCCGGACGGTAGCGGCGTTTATGGAGAAGTATGTGCCGAGGTCGAGAGCTCGGCTGGTGGTTGTTCTATCGCCGAGCCACCGGTGCAGGACCGCCCCGGTGATGGGTGTGCGCGCGAACTCGTCCACAACCTCTGCTGTCGCGCGTAGCTGTGGATTGATGTCAGGCGTGGCGTGACTTGTAGTCGGGTGAGAAGTGACTCCAGCACCTCACGCTGCTTGCCGAGTCGGGATGGCACCTTGGCATCGAGTCCGATCTCGCCCACGTACGCTGTCTGCTCAACTAGAGCCTCGAACTCGCCGGGATCGTAGCTGTCTAGAGCGGCCTTCACGCCGGGATGAACTCCGACACCCCAGACCGTGAGGAGATCCTTGTGCCGTCGCTTCAGCGCAATGCGTGATTCCTCCAGGCTCCGACTAGCCGCGAAGATGACCGCGCGGAGACTGAGCAGGTCTTGAGTGCTTATTGCCGTATCGATATGAGCGTGGACCTCAAGTGCCGGCCAACTGGTCATGTGAGCAAGCCCAACTCCTTGGAGCCGCGTAGGCACAGGTCGCGCGCTTCGCCGGCGCTATAACCGTCGGGTAGGCGCATGGCCGCTATATCGCTGACTCTGATTCCGCGAGCGACGAACGCCTTCATGCTTGGCAGGATGGATGTTCTCTCGAGTTGCGCCTTCGCAGTGTCGCTAGGGGGTGCGTCGATTACGTAGGTGCTTTGATCGCCGATCCGTGCGGCGGCGAAGGAAGCTCGGCGGACGAGGCAGCCGAAGCAGGTTCCGCAGTGATCGGTGGCGGCGACGCCGAGCCACCGGAACATCTCGCCCTTGGTCCGAGTAGCGAACGGGTTTGAGAGATTGGCCCATGCACCAGCTTGCCTGGCAAGCCGCGCGAGCTCGGCCAGGAACCAAGGATGGGTCGTGCGAGTCGAGAGGCTTCCGAGCTGGTCTGGCCCGAGAGGCGGGTTCAACGAGGCGAAGCCGTTCTCGGGTATCCACAACTCCACGTCGTTTATCGAGGCGATAGCAAGACCGAGCGTGAGAAAGAGGAAGGAGCGCGTGCGAGTTGTGAATTCGTTTCGGAACGCCTGCCCTCCGAGTTGGGCGTTTCGACGCGTGAATACGATCTGCTGATGGCGCTGAACGGAGCCAGCCGGTCGGAGCTCTCGGATTCGTTTAGCGACGTCCTTCTGTATCGGTGAGATCGATGTGGCCCCGACGTGAGACACAAGGAGACGCTCTTCTGGTCTCGTGCGCGCGAGGAACGCGCCACACCACTCCCACCGCCGGAATGAGCCTCCCGTCTGATCTCGTGCGCGCGAGGAACGCGCCAATTGCGGAGCCAGCCCCACCACTCATGAGCACGATCCGCTGCGCGTTGGGGTAGCCGTTCGGTGTGATCTCTTCGCGCGGAATGCGTGCACGCCGGAAGGTGAGCTGTCATGCGTCGCCGGATAGGAAGTCCAGGAGACTCTGGAGGTCACCGGCCAGGGCGTTCCAAGAGTCTGGGTTGTGAACAGGGACGGTGAGCGCGATGGGACGTTGGGTCCAGTTCACTTGCCCAACTTGCCTGGGCACGGAGCGGTCTGCGGTGTAGACCATCGCGGCCAGGCGGAAGAGTTCGATGTCCTCGTGTCGCACCGGTCCGAGCTTGCCCAGCCGCGGGCCGAGCGGAGTGTTGAAAGCGCCCTTGCCATCCGCAAGCCAGTAGAAGGTGTGCTCAGCAGCCTGACGGGTCACGGTTCCAGGAATCTGGAAGCGGAGGTCGAATTCGGCCATCAGTCCCCCTCGTAGATCGCTCGGAGGTATTCGAGGCCGTCCTCTATGGCCCTGGTGAACTCGTCAGGACTCGGCCCAGCCGGAGTGAGATTGGCATGTGCGGCAAGCTCCTCGGCGGCCTGGCGAACGCCGTCTTCGAGCTCGGCGCGCTGGGCTCCGGTCATCCCCTTGGTGTTGAGGGTCGAGGATGTTTCCACGAGGTAAGCCTCTGCAAGGATCAGTGCGACGGCTGCTTCCGCGATCTGGCCAAGGGAAACTTGGGCGCCGGCGATGTCACTCTCCACAAGCCACTCGGCAAGTCGACCGACGACCTCCATCTGCTCCGCGGTATCGATCGTTCCCGGGGGAAGATCCTCGCAGGCCTTTTGGGCGATCTGATGCACGACGTCAAAGACGTTCGGGTTGGCACGCAACGCGTCGTAGTCGAGACCAAGATCCCGCAGCGCCTGTGCATCACCAGTGCGGTACGCATACGCCGCCGCGGCACCTCGACCGGCTGATCGTGCGGAGCCGAGACTGAGCGCGTGATTGCGTCGGTGCTGCGACGTCCGCGGGCGGAGGATCCTCCTCCGCGCGATGAGCTGAAGAGCCTCGCCGCGGGAAGCACGCGACCCGCAGGCGTGTTCGGGGAGGGCTTGAGCGGTAAATACCACATGGAACGTTTGACGCCCGTACGCCTCCGAGTGGAAGCCGGTAGAAGACCGCGAAGCCACTCCATGTCGACCCAACCGTGGAGAGGCCTGAGTTTGGTGGTCAAAGCGATCATCGACACGCCGAGAGTAAAATTGAGCGCACGATCTACTGATTCCCGTGTATGTTGATCTCATGACCGCGCAAGATGACGCCATCGCAAGCCTCCAGGCTTCAGGGCTGCTCGATGTCCTAGGGTGGGCGGCACCTGTGGCGTTCGCAGCGACGGATCAGGTGTTCGACGAGGATCAGGGACACGACCAGGGCGTAGTCGGCACGCTCAACTACAAGCACCTCAAGGACCTCCTGAATCGAGCCACCTCGAATGGCCGATTCAAGCTGGGTGATGGGGTCGACGGTCTCGGTGAGGACGTCCTCAAGCGCGGCATCACGCCGGAGGCCTTCGACGCGATGCCGACCCTCCCCGCGGGTGCGGTCGTGCGTAGTGACTACAAGCAGTCTCCTGGTTGGGTGGCCGACGGATACCGGGTGCTGACGCAGTCGTACCCGTTCGGCAAGATCAACGACATCAAGTGGGGGCAGCGCATCGCCCCCAAGAAGCGGGTCGCAGAGCACCGGTTCGTTGATGCCAACGCGTTCTTCTCCGATGAAGAGTTTGGTCTCGAGTCGGTTCCAGGTATCCCGGACGATGACGACTTCGCCGGCGTGACGCTCATCGCGGCACATGCCTTCAACCCGATCACCAAGCAGTTCGAGCTTTACATCGGCCAGAGCAAGAACCCTGAGCGCTCGGGTGGCTCCTGTTGGCATTGGAAGCTGCTGCTGCTCTCGGGTGGTGCCCCGACTGGGGGTACGGGCGTGTCGATCTCGCCCGCGATGCCGAGTGGTGGCGCTTCGACCGATGTCGAGGATCTGCCGGTGCGGATCAAGCTGCCTGGCGTGGGCGAAGGGTCGGGCAGCGCGAATGGCTGAGGTGCGTCGACCGTCCCAGACGCTCGCCGCTGCTGCTTCGTTCTTCAACGGGGAGCGCCTTACCATGGTGCGCCAGCTGAAGGGGCTCAAGAAGTCCCACCTTGCTACCCTGATCGAGATGTCGCCCGCGTCGGTGACGGCGTGGGAGAGCGGCGCCAAGCAACCCAACCGGGCGACGGTGGCGAAGCTGGCGCTGGCGCTCCAGGTCGAGCCGCAGTTCTTCGGAGGGGGCGCGCCGCCGAAGACCAACAAGCCTCACTTCCGGTCGCTGCGCTCCACGCCGCAGATTGCGCAGGACGAGGCGGAAGCGTACGGCCGGTTCGTCGCCGAGATCGCGGGGATGCTCGAGAACGCCGTCGAGTTCCCGGAGACGCTGCTCCCTGACCTCCCGGTTGACCCCGATGAGCGTTCGATGAGCCCGGAGGAGGCAGCCCGGGAAGCGCGCGAGTCCTTTGGCGTCGCACCGGGGCCCGTGCAGCACGTCGTGCGTCTCGTGGAGCGCTATGGCGTCGTGGTGGTGTTCAGTGAACCCGGCGTGGCCGCCATCGATGCCTACTCGCTGCACTCGGCGACTCGGCCGATCATCGTGTTGAACCCGGTGAAGGACGACTACTACCGGCAACGCTTCGATGTTGCTCACGAGCTGGGTCATCTGATCATGCATCACGACGCTGAGCCGGGCGGAAAGGTTGCGGAGGAGCAGGCGAACCGGTTCGCGTCGGAGTTCCTGATGCCGGCCGAGGAGATCGCGCCGCTGCTTCCTGCCTCGACGGCGGGCAAGGCGTGGGCACAGCTGGCGGGGCTTAAGGAGTACTGGGGTGTGAGCCTCGCGGCCTTGCTCTACCGGGCTCGGGCGCTCGGGGTCATGAGTGATGTCTCGTACCGGAACGCTGTCATCCGTATGTCGCAGAACGGGTGGCGGCGGGCTGAGCCTGGACGGATCTCCTCGCTGGAGATGCCGTCGATGTTGCCGCGTGCACGTGAGGTGCTTGCTGAGGTGGGCGTCGACGAGGTGTCCTTCCTCGCTGGTTCGGGGCTGCCTGTGGGGCTGTACGAGATCGCTGCGTCGCGGGTGCCCGTCTCAGCGAGACGGGAGCCGATGTCCTGAGCGAGCACGGCATGGGCGCGGTGCTGCCGGGGGTGATGCGGTGCCGTCAAGGCAGCCGGTCGGCCATGGATGCGGCATGCGTGGCTGGTGTCCAGGACGTGCCCTGACATCCACAGGAAGAGAGACAGAGGTTTGGCATGGCACAGACGAAAGACCAGCAGGTGAAGGCTATCGTGATCGGCATGGCCCTCGGCGTGCTCGCGCAGGGCGTCGAGAGCGTGACGAGCGCCAAGATGTCGGTGGAGCTCGCGTTCAACCACGCATGGCAGAGCTGGCCGCAGGCGCGGCACTTCCCGACCATCAAGGGCCACGATCCCGGAAACCTCTTCTGGATCGGGCTCGGCAAGTCCGAACGGCGCTCAGGTGCGTGCGCCGCGTGGGATAGAGGCCGGTGGTGCGTGCCTTACATCACCTACGACGACTGGACGGTTGAAGATGCTCTCGACCTCCATGCTGATTCGGACGTGACCGCGCAGGATTGGATCGAGCTGGGCCGGCTCTTCGTAGAGCACTTCAAGCCCGAGGAGGTGCAGCGATCGCAGTGAACGATCGGGCAGTGGGCGTGCTGTTCACGTTGGAGGAGCGCCGCGACGGCTTCGCCTACGACTACCGAATGCGTTGCGAATGCGGCAAGGCATCGGCGCTCACCGCTGCCGAGTACGTCGACGAAGCGGACGGTGCTCGCATGGACTGCGCGCACTGCGGCGGGCACATCCACTTCGGACGGGGCGTCGCGGCGCTTCGCGGTGAAAACGATCCGGCCCTCCGCGACGAACGTGTGCCAATGCTCGCGTGGTACCACACCAGCACGGCTCCCGATTGGCCGTCGGCAGACTATGCGGCGTGCTTCGAACGCGACCTGAAGTGGGTTGACCGCAGCTTCGGGCCGAGTCGAGCATCACATGTTGCTCGGCAGACCTCGAAGGCGCTCCACGTTGGGACCTACGAAGCCGCGATCGAGAACATGCTCCGCCACATGCATGATCAAACAGACAGCGGATCGCAGTTCTATCTTTACCGGGTCGCGCTCCACATCGCGCCCGGGAGAATCAACGAGGGCTACCGTGACGAGAACCACGCGGTCGCTGCCCATACCAGCGTGAGTGAACTCGACGAAGCGGGCCTCGACGCGGTCCGCTATCTGAACGTCCATGAGGTGATGGGCTCGCTCTCGCTGGCGGTGCGACCGTCAGCGATCGCCGCGGTGCAGCGGCTGCTGATCCCCATACCTGGCCTCTCCGTGGAAGCAGAGCCCGACGCGGGGCGCGCCGCGAGTGCCGCGCTGGTCGCGGCAACCCATGCGCTGAGAGAAGCCGAGGCGATTGCCTCTCTCGACCCGCGGACTCGCCGGATGATGTAATTCGGTGCTCGGCCTGATCCCGGCGGAATCGCGAAGGACATCGGCGACCTGGAACTGGACTACTACCGATGCTGGAACGACCTCGAGGAGCAGCTTGCGGACGCCCCCCTACCGAACGCTTCACCCGCGGTGCGAAACGACTTCACCGGCGCCGTCGTCAGGTGGCGCAACAAGAACGGCCACGCGGGCGTCACCGACTTCATCGCTCGCTACCGCCAGCTGAGCGCGCTTCTGGAACGCGCCGATGAAGTTGTGGCCTGCTTCGCGGAGGTGGAGTGGCGTGTGGTCAGCGCCGCATAGCCCGGAGACCGGAAGCCCAAGAACCGTGGCGAGGTCTTCGCCGGCTCCTCACCCATCCTCAGCTCCGGAACTGCAGCTCGATCGAGGCGAGAGAGCTGGATGCAGGTGACCCTCTCCGGACAACCAACGACTGAACATGGGCATCGACGATTGTGCGCATTCGGCTGATTGAGGTGGCGTTCGAGCTGTGAAGTCCATCCGGATAGGCCGCGCGCACGCGGGCGCGGAGATGCTTGGCAAGGTCGGTCGTGTAGTCCGCGATCACGGAAGTCCGGTGCTCGCGGAGGCGAAGGTAGTCCGCTCGGGGGAGTGCGCTGGTCGCGTAGCGGATGGCGAGGTTGTCTCGTTGTTTGGTCGCCGTCTCGAGTTCGCTGAGCAGCGTGGAAGGGCATGGGAGCGGCGCGCTCACTTCCGATTGGTCGTGGACGACGGATTCGAGATCGTCCAGTACTGTGCGGTCGAGCCGGTCTTGGCCGCTGCTGACGGCCCCGCAGGATCCAGGGTTCGCCCGACACCGGTAGAGGCGCCGCCCGTGCCGGTTCACCGCACAGACGAGGCGGCCGCCGCAGCGGGCCATGGCACTGAGCAGGGCACGAGAGGACCGTGTCGCGTCGCGTTGGGGTGCGAGCTGGATCGCGCGGATGAGCGCGGATTCGTCAGGCGTGATGAGGCGTTCCCAGGCCCCATTGTGGTCGCCGTTGCGGTGATGGAGCCGGTTGCTGCCCAGGATCGAGACGAGCGTCGCCACGTTCCACTGGTTCTTACCGGTCGGTGACAGGATCCGGGCGTCGGTGAGTTCGCGTGCGATCGCGGAGACCGAGAGCCCCGTGAGGAAATCATCGACGATGCGGCGGAGCACCCGACCCTGCGCCGGGTGCAGGGTGCCGTCGGCGAGATCCCCGTAGTGGGAGCCGCCGTGGAGGAGCCCGCGGCGGGCGCGGTGTTGTTGGGCGCGTGCGACGCGGGCGCCCTTGTGGGCGGACTCGTAGTTCGCGGACGCGACGAGTTGCCGGGCGAACAGGCGCCCCTCGTGCCGGCTGAGGTCGAACGACCTGCCCTGGACGGACTCCACCCGGATCGGGCGGGTGTCGAGGAGGGCGAGGAGCTGTTCGAGTTCGTGAGGTTTCCGGTAGAGGCGGTCGAGGTGCCAGACGATGACGGTCGCTGTCGTGGAGTGTTCGAGGTGGTGCAGCAGGCGTTGGTAGGCGGGGCGTGCGCGGTCTTGGTAGGCGGAGACGGCTTCGTCGACGAACTCGATCGGGTGTAAGTGGCCGAGCCGGGCGGCGAGGGCAGCGCAGTCGGCGCGTTGCTGCTCGATGGAGGCGTGCTCGCTGGTGCGGTTGACGGAAATGCGGAGGTAGATCAAGGAAGACGATGTCGGGATAGGGCGCTCTGGCTCGGGGCGGCCCGCCCACCAGGAGCACGCGAGCGCGTGAACGAGTCGACCGGGCCGCGGAAGGGCGGTCAGCGGCAGTAGGTCAGGCGAACCCGGGCCGGGTCGAACCCGCGTCCTGGAGGGCCAGGAATGACCCGGAGGGTGGTGACGAGCGTGGTGATCACGGCGCGTCGGTCGGTGACGTCGAGGGCCTGCCACCAGCCCTCCAGCGCCCTCTGGTCTATGGTCGGGGCCGTGCGCAGCGCGATCGCGCCGCCGGACGCGACGAGCTGCCGTGTGGCGTGGTGGAGCGCTTCCGCGGCTGCGAGTCGACCCGCGTAATGCTCGCCCCGGGTGATGACGCGGTCGCGGAGGTCGTCACCGAGCTGCCCGATCCGGGTGTTGAGCTCCACGATGCGGTGCAGCAGCGCAGTGGGGGATGCCGGATCCGAGGACGCTCTGGGGTGGGCGAGACGGTGCAGGACCCGCTCGATGACGTGCGCGTCGAGGTGCGCGGTGCTGATGCTGAGGCCGCCGCGCTCGGGGCGGGCCGGGTCTTTCTGGCACGTGTACCGCAGGGACGCGGCCGCGGTGGGGGAGGAGCTGTGACCGGCGAGGGTGAGTCCGGCTCCGCATTTCCCGCAGCGGGCGATCCCGCCGAGCAGGCTCGGGCGGGCTGGGGCGGTGCGGCGGCGGGCGGGGTCGGCGAGGATTGCGCGGATCTGCGCGGTCTCTTCGGAGGTGATGATCGCTTCCCAGTCGCCGGGGCCGAGGATCTCCCGGCCTGTGGCGGGGTCGGCGCGGGCGTCGGGGGCGTAGGCGCGTTGCCCGGAGATCCGCGCGGAGGCGAGGACGCTGCGCACCGTGAAGGGGTGCCAGAGCCCGGACGTGTCGGTGCCCGCGCACAGCGGCGGGATCTGGGAGCGGTTGAGCCAGGTCGTGATGGAGCGGATCGAGTCGCCGGCGAGGAATCGGTCGGCCATCTGCCGGATCACGGCGGCCTGTTCCGGGATGAGCACGCCGCCCGGGCCGTAGCCGTAGCGAGCGGGCCCATGCCACCGGCCCTGCTCGGCGAGGCGCTTGTTCGCGCGTTTGACGCGATCGGATTTGTGGCCGGACTCGTAGGCGGCGATTGCGACGAGCTGGCGGGCCATGAGCCGACCCTCGGTGGTGTTCAGGTCGAACCCGCCGCCGCGGACCGCTTCGATCCGTATCGGGCGTTGTTCGACGAGGTCGATAAGGTCTTCGAGCTCGCGGGGTTGCCGGTAGAGGCGGTCCACGTGCCAGACGATGATGCTGGTCACGCCGGCGTGGATCTGGGCGACGAGCGCGAGGCAGTCTTCTTGCTGGCGGGTGATGCCGCCTTGGCGGCCGGTGCGGTCCTGGGAGATCCGCAGGTACACCGCCGCCGGAGTCATCACCGCGCCTCCGTCTCGCTCGTGGTTGCGGTGAGCGTAGACGGAACATGTCGGTGGTCGTTCCTAGTCTCCTGAGCATGAATAGTGCATCACCCGCGGACGAGACTCTGCTGCCGTCCCGTCCCGCGAAAAGGCCGTGTCGGAGATCATCGTGGTGAGCCTCCTGGGCCTGTTCATCACGTTCGTCTTGGGCTCGCTCCCCGGCGGCAGCGAGGGGCCCGCCCTCGCCTTCGAACGCGCGCCGGAGGCAGGCAAGGTCGTACTGCAGCACATCGGGTGGGCGTTCGGCGCCTACATCCCGATCCTGCTCGGCTTCTACGCGATCGTGGTCGGCGGGCAACTCGTCGCGGACCCGGCGACCGCGGCCAGAACCCGCCGCATGCTCGGGCTGGTCGCCGAAGTGATGACGGGCTGCCTCGTCCCCGCCCTCGCGTTGATCGTTGCTGCCTGCATCGCTGAACCCGCCCAAGCTGGCGCCTTGTTTGTGGTCGTCCCGGTTTCCGCGGTGATGTTCTTCCTCGCGATCCAGCTCGGTGGGTTCGTGGTCTTCGAGCGAGCCGAGCAGTTGGCCACCGCGGAACGCACTCGCGACTGGGCGAAGGAGCGACTCCGCACCCTCCGATCGCGCTCCCGCACCCCGATCTGGCTGGTCGTCTTGGTCCATACGCTTCTCGGGGCGCTGATCGGTCTTGTGACGGCGTGGAGCCTGAATCGCTCACCGAGCTCGGTCATCGTCTTGTGCATCCTGTACGGGATGACCGCACTCGGGCTCGCGTTCGCCGGCGCGAACGGGGTCCACTCGTTCCACACCGCCCAGGGCCGCGTCAGCAGGATCATGGCGTGGCCGCTCCCAGCAGCCTGTACCTCGTGGGGCTGTTGCTCGCCCTCGAGGTGTACGAAGAGGCGGCTCCGGCGACGGGAATCAGCGTGCTGATCGTGGTCGCCTTCTCTGCCGTGTCAACGTTCTGGCCCCGAACGCGCTGGTCGCGCTTCCCGATGAACTGGACAATCCAGGGCGCCGCGACCGGCTACGCAGCCAGGACCATCGCCTCGAACTACGCCCAGGCAATGCGCGAGATCCGCAAGCTTCGTCCTACGCCGGACACAGACCAGGTCGTGCCTCGGACCCTGGGCGACCGGATCGGCGTCGCGGTCGACGCAGTCCGGGACGTGTTTGCCGCGCGCGGTCTAGCCGTGCTGCGGGTCGGCGGGTCCCTGGCTATGTCCGGGGGCTCGCCGCCCGGGCGCGGAACTGGTCGAGGTCGGGCAGATCGTCGCCGGCGTGGGCCTGGTGCGGATGCTGGCGCAGGTACTCCTCGGCTTCCGCGCGTCCCGCGGCGAGTTCTTCTTCGGAGAGGAGCGTCGTGTCGGAGTCGCAGTAGATGCCGTCCCATTCGATGCCGCGCATGGTCTCGACTGTATGCGGCCGATCCGGGACGGCACCAGAGGCGCCTGAGGCGGATCATGGAGGGCATGGCGCGTGTCCCGTTGAATGCTCTGCAGCTGGAAGCCCTGACCTGGGTGCGCGACGGTGCCCCGAACGGCGTGTATGAGGACTACCGGCCCCGGATCGTCGCCCGCGCCCTCCACCGCCACGGCGCCTACCCGCCAGCCCAAGGCACGCCACAGCCTGCTCCGACGTCAGCGTCGACGACTCGGGCTCCATCGAAAGACCCGAGCCCGGCGCCGACGGAACCGAAGCCAAAGAAGCCGCCGCGCGTCGGCCCGACGGACGCGATGATGCACGCCCTGACCGCCGCAGCGGACCACCAGATCACCATCGAATACGACCAGACCCGCCGTTACGAACAGCTGGTGCGCACCGCGGAGCGCTTCGAGAAGATCCCGGAGGGCATGCAGGTCACCGTCACCAGCGATTACCGTGCCCGCACCGCCCACGTCCGCCTCGAACCATTGCCCGAATGGCGCACCAGGCTCCTCGCCCCGATCCCGGTGCCCGGCACCCTGCGCGACTCCTCGGACGTCGTCACAGCGCTGCAAGGACGTGACGACCTCGACATCCGGGCACGCGAGAAGAAGCGCGCGCTTCGACTCGTCCAGGCACTCGTCGCCGAGGCGCGCCGCCGCGGCTACCAGGTGAAGGCGGTCCGGGCGCCGGTGAAGAACCGATGGAGATACGTCGAGCGCAGCGAGGAGACCAGCGGGCACTTCAAGATCAAGCTCGGCCCCGACACGTATCGGCTGAGCGTCTATCAGCTCACCGAGCAGGTCGAGCACGTCGCGAGTAAGAGCGAGCTTGCCCGCGCGGGCCGAGGCTACGCGGTCCCGAAATGGGATCGCCTCCCGACCGAGCGACTGGGGCTCCGCATCGACACGACCGGACTGAGCTTTTGGGGCCAGGCGTGGACCGATCGCGACGACCGGCCCCTGGACGACGCGCTCGCGCAGATCTTGCAAGAGCTCGAACTCCGCCACGACGCCGCGACCCAGCGGCGAGTCGAGGAAGAACGCCAACGTCTGGAACGCGAACGGCAATGGGAAGCCGCCCGAGATCACGCCATCCAGGCGCTCACCGAGAGCCACCGTGCTGAGATCCTCCTGGACCAGGCCGCCCGGTGGCGTAACGTCGCCGCGATCCGCGGATACGTGAAGGCGCTCGAAACGCACGTCTTGGATGCACCCGAGAGCGAAGCACGAGAAACGGGGCTTGCCTGGGCGCAGTGGGCGCGCGAGTATGCGGATCGGATTGACCCATTGCAACAGCCAGTCCGTCGCCCAAGGTGACTCCGTCTGCGTTGGCGCCTTTCATGGGGGACTGGAGTCCGTACGGACCACGGTGAACGGTCGGTGGCCGCGACGTCGGGCCTAGACTGGGATAGACGGACAGGAGAAACAATGAAGTTCACGCGCCGGAACCTTGAGGCGTTGGCCGGGCTGGTCTGCGGTAACTGGGCGGGGCGTCGCCTCCGCGAGCGGATCATCTGATGGCGACGCTCGAGGGACAAGTGCGTGCCGCCAGCGACTCCATCGAGAAGAACATTTCGATGATCACCGCGGACCGCGGGTTTCTCTCGAAGAACGTGTTGCAGTACCTCCGCGATCTCGTCGAAGCGATGATCGTGTGGGCGCACACGGGCGATCCGGTGCTGCGCTTCACCTACCAGACGCAGTTCGACCCCGCGCGCAACTTCGCGAAGAAGCAGGCGATCTATCGACCGCTGACGCGTTTCCACGCCATGCTGCAAGTCAGCGTGTCGCACCTCACACTCGACGAGGACCCGTCCGAGCGGCTGATGCTCAAGTACTACGAGTACCTGCTGCGCACCCGCCAGATCGCGAAGGATCACCTCGGCATCGAGATCCTGCGAAACCTCGAGACGTTCCCCCTCGACCTTGACCCGCTGCTTCGTGAGTACCACGAGAAGATCGCGGCCAAGATCGCAGCACCGGGCCTGGCGCCCCCGGGCGGTCCGCGCCGCGATCGATACTACGTGCTCAGCTCGCGGCCCTTCTACGCGAGTGGGCGCATCTACTACGAGGTCACCTTCACGCCGGCGCACAACCGGACGAGCAAGTTCGACCGCATCATCGGCTTCACGGACATCGAGGTGTCGGACTCCTACGCTGCGAACATGGAGCTGGAGAGCAGCGCGATCGACGTCTTCGGACAGGCCATGCCGATCGTCTTGATTCGCTCGTGGGAGGTCTCGATCCGGGCTTGCGAGTTCAACAACTACGCGCGCTTCTTCGGCCAGCAGACCAAGGTAGGGACAGGACAGCTCGAGTACCGCAACCTCATGCAATTCCTGACGACCACCAAGCTCAGCCTGCTGGACCTGATCGACATGCCCGATGCGGACTTCGAATGCACTCGCACGTGGGCGACCGAGGGCATCAAACGGTCGGCCGAGATCTTCACGATGCTCCAGAGCTCGCGGGACATCATCCGTCCTAACTGGCCCGGTGCGCGGATCCTGCGCTACCTGCTTCTGGGCATGAACAACATCGTGATCCGGGCGCAGTACCAACCGGACCGATGCGAGTGGCTGTCGAACCTGTACCTCACGCCGATGTCACGGCCGTTCGACACCATGCCCTTCTGCAGCTACCCGCGCCGTCACACGCCGCGCTTCTTTGACCTCGCTACTGCGCTCAGCAGCAAAGGACGTGAGCACGAGTTCCTGGCCCGCCGCGTGATGAACAACGTCGAGCAGCACGGCATGATTTACACGCCGGACGCGGACCTCGAAGACCTCGGTGACCTCGACCAGCTCGTCGCGACGTACAACCGCCTCCTCCCACCGACGGAGAAGCACAAACCGCGGATCATGGAGCACGACAAAGGCCACGTCTTCATCACCAGGTATGAGAACGACTCCGTCACCATCATCAACGAACTGCAGGCCATCGCGGCCGGCGGCCTCGCTGATCATGAGGTCGATGCGAGGGCCTGGATCGACGCCAACCCTTCGGAGATCGACGACGAACTGAAGGCCGACGCGCTCACGCGGCTGTTCGCGCAGTCCAAGGTCGCTCTCATCTACGGGGCCGCTGGGACAGGAAAGACCCGCATGGTGGGGCACATCGCCGACTACTTCGACGGCAACCGGCAGCTCTTCCTCGCCAAGACCAACACCGCCGTCGACAACCTTCGGAGCCGCGTCGATACTAGCGATGCGCACTTCAGCACGATCGACACTCATCTCGGCAGCGGGTATACGAACTCGATGCACTTCGAACTGCTCGTCATCGACGAGTGCAGCACCGTCGGCAACGCGGACCTGCTGAAGGTGCTCGACCAGACTTCGTTCGATCTGCTCGTGTTCGTCGGCGATGTCTACCAGCTCGCGTCCATCGAGTTCGGCAACTGGTTCCGAACCATCCGCTCTTACATCACACCTGACTCCGTGTTCGAGCTCACCGAGCCCTACCGCACGAAGGATGATACGCTGTTGGCGCTCTGGGACCGAGTGCGGACGCTCAAGGATCCGATTGAGGAATCGATCTCCGGCAATGAGTACGCCGGGTCACTTGACGAGTCGCTATTCACCCGCGTCGACCCGGACGAGATCGTGCTCTGCCTGAACTACGACGGCCTCTACGGCATCAACAACATCAACCGGTTCATGCAGACCAGCAACCCGAACCCCGGCATCGTCTGGGGTGACTGGACCTTCAAAGTCGGCGACCCGGTGCTCTTCAACGAGACGGACCGGTTCAGACCCGTGATCTTCAACAACATGAAGGGCACGATCACCAAGATCGACTATGCGCCCGGTCAGATCACCTTTGATGTCGACATCAAGCGGACTGTGACGACAGCGGATCTTTGGGGCACGGACTTGCGGTGGGTGTCGGACACCGTTGTCCAGTTCGACGTGTACGAGCGTGGGAACACTGACGAGGACGACGACTCCGCGACGACGGTGCTGCCGTTCCAGATCGCATATGCCGTCTCGATCCACCGTGCACAGGGCCTCGAGTTCTCGAGCGTCAAGGTCGTCATCACGGACGCCAACGAGAAGCGGATCTCGCACAGCATCTTCTACACCGCCATCACCCGGGCGCGTCAGCACCTCAAGATCTACTGGACGCCGGAGACGCAAAAGCGGATCCTTAGCCGAATGGTCGTGAGCGAGAACGTGAAGGACGAGTCGTTGTTGCGTGCGCGTCGCGGCGTCGCGCCTGTGACTCAGCGACCTCGTATGCAGCATGCACGGCAGGCTCCCTGAATGTACGCCAGAGAACCGCAACATTTGAGAGACAGAACGGGCATGGCGCAGAGGAAAGACCGGCAGGTCAAGTTGGTCGTGATCGATGCGGCACTTGGCATGCTCGCGCAGCGAGACATGAGTACCGCGCACCGCACCCGATACCCGCTGCGAGGCCGGCAATGATGATCGACTACAACGTCAGCGACCACTGGGCCGACGACACTCCAGCCTGGCCGAAGTCGCTGGTTTCGTCGCTGGATCGCCGCCACGGCGTCAGCCGGGTGCTCCCTCTCACGGTCATTGTGAGCGAGATCGCTGAATGGGTGCAGCTGGCCAGTGGCACGGATGCCTGGCAGGCCGGCCCGAATCGAGCATCCCTCCAATGCGACCTGGAGCAATCCACCGCAGCGATCGGGCCGTCCCTCCGACGCGAGATCGCGGCATCCCCGACGGCGTTCGAGGCGGCGTTCTCACACTTGATCTCCCGTTCACGCGCCGTGCTCGGTACTCCTCCGGGGACAAGAACCGATGCCATGTGGATGGACGTCGCTACCACCGCGACGGTGCTCCTCCATGCCCTGGCAGCTGACAGCGCTGCTGGCGCGAGCTGGGACGATCTCGTCGCCGCGGCGCAGGATCGCTCGCTCGAAAATCGCGAGTACCGCCCGCGCGCTGAGCTTCTTTTCGATCAGCTTCGGCACCGCGGGCATGACGCGGACGCCGTCTTTAGCGACCTGATTTCCGTAGTTGCGTTCGGCGGCGATGTAGGCGATCGCCCTATGGGCGAGAAGGGCACCTCCCTCCAGGAGCGCCTCGTGATGGCGAAGGCACTCATTGAGACGCCTGCCGCTCAGGAGCCGATTGTCATATGGCTTGGGTACAAGGGTCGGATCCACCAGTACCTCGAGGCTGGACGCGTGGCGTTCCATGACGCGCATTGGGCGGTGCCCAACGTTGAGCCCGGACGGTTCGAGTTCGCCCACAAGGAAGAACTCTGGGAGATCGTGCAACATGGCTACGCCTTCCGCGTCGCAAAGCTCGTGGACGAAGAATCGGACGTCGATACGATTGTCCGCGTCGATCTCGGTACCACGGTCGCGGCAGGAGCGTTTGACCGGGCAAAGGCGATCGTCGACACCATTCTGAACGTTGCGATTCATCGTGTGGGTGGGATCCGACCGCGGCTCGCCGAGTATCACGTGCTCCGCTCCGGCGTGTTTGCAGGTGGCGGTCACTACGCAGTCCACCCCGAGACGGGCTTTCCTGACGACACCTATGGGGCCAGTATCACATCGGACGCGATCGGACGGCACGCGCCGCGCATCGCCGACGCCTTGTCGCGCGAGCAGCTTCCCCGGTTCCTTGCGGCTGCCATCGAAGCGCAGATTGCGGCTGACCATCCTTTCAGTCGGGACACGGCCCTCCGTGCCCCATCAGAAGCCGATGTCAGTAGCGTCATTCCGCTCTCGGACCGGGTCGTGCAGCACGTGGCGGCACATGCAGCCATGGGCCCGACCGCTCTTTTCGATCTGCTCGGCGAGCGATGGGCACACGCTCGGTGGCTGAACGACCTGCAGCGGGCAGCCGGCATGTGTCTCCTGGGCGGCGCTAGAGAGCGGGCGCTGCAGCATGAGCTGACGGCCGAATGGTTTTCCACGCAACCGAAGCAGCCGGCGATACTCTTCCTGGCTGATCGCGTTGACGACTTCCTCGCCTTGTGCCGGTTTGAGCACGAGCGAGCTTGGATCATGAGGATGTTCGCCAGCATCAGCGACCACACCATCTACACCGGCCTCATCGCCGACTACACGGCGGAGAGCCTCGTCCTTGAGTCTCGCCGACGCCGCGTTCGGAACGCGCTCGTTCACGGCAATCCGGCGAGCTTCCCAGTCGTCGAATCCGTGCGCGAGTACGCCGAGTTCGTCAGCAGCAGCGCTCTCTACCTCGCGCTGGAGTCCTTCGTCGACGCGACCGATCCGGCATCCGCGCTCACGCTGCGCACCAGCGAGTACACGGCGATGTAAGCCGGTCAGGACGCAGCGAGCTACTGGCGCGACCGCGTCGCAAACGAGGGCTGGCCTCTTCCCGAGTAGCACCACATGGACCAGTGTCGGAGGCTGCTGCCATCATGAGCATGTGACAGAACTTGCATACATGATCCGCGAAGACTGGGGCCAGCACGGGACCGCGATGGTGCCGCAGAGTGCAGTCATCAGGAACTGGATCGGCGCGGCCCCGTACCTCTTCGCTGTGACGGACGCGAAGAAGTTCAACCATGACGACCGCGGCGCGGATGTCGAGGCGGCGGAGTACATCGCACCGGACAAGTCCGAGCGGATCGTCTTCGACATCAGTGAGCTTGCGAGACTGGGGCGCGAGGACAAAGTCATCGACCACGCGGTCGTGGTACTCCACCCGTTCGAGTAACACAAACTCGAGACGATTCGTCGCGCGGTCGAAGCCGACTCGATCGGCAAGCTCTTCGTTCTGATCTGGTCCCGCCACGACATGGTGCACACGTGGCTCGACGGGCTCGGGGCGCTGAACTTGCATACTCAAGAGTCCGCGCCCGCCAACGACCCGCTGCTGCTCGCTGCCGCCAAGATGATCAAGAATGAGGACTACAATGGCCTCAGCTTAGGCCGCGGCAAGGACGCTGTCGTGCAGCTTGTCCGTGGGTTCGCGGCCGAGGGGTATCCTGTCGAACCGGAGCCGTGGCTGCGCGCGTACTTCGCCGGTGGTGGTAGCTTCCGTCACGCCGAGTCGGTGGAGAAGCTCGTCAAGGAGATGAAGGCTGGCACGAAGCACCGCGTGACGCAACGCCACCGGGAGAACATCGTCGAAATCCTGCGTGAACGGCTTGACGATGACATGAACGTCATCGTCGAGTAGATGTACATCCGGTAGTACGTGTCCGGCTCAAAGCTGGACATCCACCGCGCCAGCTCCCTGATGCATGAACGTCCTCTCCGTGAGGTTGGTGCACAGGGCGTGGGCCGGCTTCTGCCCGGTCTGACGGATCTCCCGCAGTGGTCATATCAGGTCCTTCACCACAGCCGCGTTGACACCCCTATCCTCCAGGAAAGCGGCTTCGTACGAAGCTCCTGCGTGCGTCTGCTGCCGCGCTCTGTCCCTGTCAATCTCTCGGGCGATCCGGTTGGGTGCGGGTCGGTCGTCAGCGCTCCACAGTGATGGAAACCTCGACGGTGTAGTCGTTCTCATCGGTTCCAATCACGCGCTGACGTACCTCGGCGTGACGAAGATCGAGATGCTGCTCCGCCAGTGCATCGAAGAGCGCCACGATTGCGGGATGCGTCGCTCTCTCCGGGACCGAGGTGTCGGGAGCCGAGCGCCATGAGGCGATCAGTTCCACGCGTTCCGGGAGTTCCCCTGCGACAGTGTCGGGACCGCCCCACTCGGCCGGAAGCCGTTCCGAGACCGGCCAGCAGTAGACGATCTCGATGCGGTCACTGGTTCCGGCTCGCAGGGTCGTCCAGAACTGGCCGGCCGGTGCGAGCCCGGCTGCGTGCAGCCGCTCGAGCAGATCGCCGAGGGCCGCGTTCGCATCCGCGTCGGAGACCGTCCCGGCGTCGTCGGCAGGCACGGAGAGGGGTCGGCCTACGAACGGCTGAGCCGGACACTTCCTCCGCTCGACCGTGACGGGTGCGAGGAGCGCGTGCAGCGCCGCCTGTGCATCCACGAACGCCGCGTCCTCGCGAGCGCGCTGTTCGAGTATCGCGGAACGGTGCGGGGCGAGGACGCTCGGAGCCAGGGTGCCATCCGCAGTGACCCCGCTCAGCGGCACGCCGGCGTCGCGGAGCGCGCGGATGACCGCACCCGCTCGCACCTGATCCTCGGCGTACCGCCGGTAGCCGGAGTGCTCGTCCACCTCCGCGGGCGTCAGGAGGCCCTTCTCGTCGTAGTGGCGCAGCGCCTTGACGCTCGACCCCGTCAGCCCTGAGAACTCACCGATGCTCAACATGGTTCAAGTCTTTCGTCTCCCCCTGCGGGAGAGTCAACGGCTGCTTCCAGTGAGGGTAGACCGCGGGCTCGCGAGGAGGATCGTCGGGAAGCGAGGGGGCTCGAAAGACCAGATCAGGAGGCTGATTTGGTACCAAAAATGTGGGTGGGATTGCAGCGAATACCACATGGAATCTTTTGCTCCCGTAATTCCCGACCTATACGAGCCTACAGCTGGGCCGTCTGGTGCACCCTGCAAATGAGCGATCCACGTCGCAACCTCCCGTCAGAACCCCCTCGGTGACATGGACGCCGACTCGGCGCGATCAGGCCTCGTCAGCCCAATGAACTTGCCCCGGGTTCCTGGATGTCGGGGGCTGTTCATACACTCTCAGGCATGAACCAGCGATGCCGCACGAGGAGGAACGAGCAGTGAATGTCGGAGACTTGCTGTCCGCAGCGAAACTGTCCTGGGAAACCCCGTTCCGATGGGGAGCGTCGCTGCTCGCCATCTCGACCGTGGCCACCGGATTCCACAACCCGGTCGGCGGGCTTGCAGACGCGGCTCGGTACCTCTGGCTGCATAGTGTCGCCGACGCGATGGAGGTGATCGACACTTGGCTATCCCTTCATGTGCTCGACTTCGCGGTCCTGCTCGCACTTATGATCACGCTCGCGATCTGCGGCGCCTATCGAGGATCGGCCACGATCACAGAGCCACGCGCATCCTCTACGTTCTGGTACTTCTTCGCGCTCGCGGCCTACGTACCCGATCAAGTAATCGGCGGCTGGGCTTTCCTTCTTGTCGGACTCGTAATCGGGTTTATCGTGGCGCACGTTCGGGGTCTGGGCGGGGTGCGTGGCTGGGTGGTACCCTCGTCAACCTCCTCTACGCGGCGATCTGGCTCCCTGCTGCCGCATTGCTGTGGTTCATCGTGCTCGCGAGGTCCAAGAACGCACCTGCATCTGCATAATGTTGGCCGCTGCGGAGCATCGCGGAGGCCTCTCTGGTGAGCCGGAGGCACCGGCTCCCCACCCGTCGACGCCCTGCATTACACGCCCTTTCCGCACGTCAACGCGCTGATCCGCGTGAGTCCGACATACCGTGCGCACATGAAAGCGCAGCGCGAGCGGGACAGGACGGCGAACTCGACCGTCGAGAAGCTCCTGTGTGCGATCGCGCGCCGCGGGAATGCCGTGCCGGGGTCATCGCCAGCAGTCGTGCGCGTCGCGTACTGAGGGCAGGGTATCGTGTGGGTCGTGCCTGGCCCGACGCACGCGATCGATTGGCGCGTCGAGCCGCTCGGACTTGCCGGTGCGATCGTGCCCCGTGCCTCGGCCACCGGCTTCACGCCGGCCGTGCAGCGCATACTCGCCCGTGTCGACGTCGTCCGGCATGCTGCGGTCGCGGACACCGATGACGGTGCGGCGATGCTCGAGGCTGTGGCGGGTGCCCGTCGGCTCGCCATCACCATGGGCACGATGGCCGCCGATATCACGGCCGCCGGACAGGACTCAGACGCCGTGCGCACGGCGTGGGCCTCGCTCCGACCTGGCCCGCACTCCCGCACTCCCTGGCTCACGTCGACGCACTGAGGAGGTGGGAAAGGAAGAGGAGCGCTCGGACGGCCGGCTGCTCGTCGACGAACTGTACGGGCTCAGCTCGGTCCTCGCGCCTGCCGACGGGGTGATGTGGAGCCGCTATAGAGCCACGAGCCCGCTGCGGGTGGGCGAGCCGATCGCGTGAGCTCCGCCTGGAACAGTTACGCGACCGTACGCTGCTGACTGAGAAGAGAGACCAGATCGCGTCCCGCAAACGCAACGGCAGAATGGTGCCGTTGTGGTGCAGGATCGGAGGGAGTGGTAATGCCGATTGAAGCGTATGGGGGCCGGTGGTCTCTGCCGAGCACTACCACCACACTCGTCGTCACTCCGCGCACGGCGGCAAACCTCCGATCAGCCGCTGCCACCAACATGATGACCGAGTACCTCTAGTGTCCCCGCTTCTGAAGTTCGTTGCCGGTCCTGGCCCCTGAGATTCGCATGATGACGCGGATTTCATCGCTCAAATGAGGCAACCAACTAACGAATTAGGACAGTAGGTCGCGGCTCACGGCAGGATCTGATGCGCGAGCATCGCGACGATGGTCGCGTCGGCGCAGACGTGCGCGAGATAGGTCTGAAGCATTCCACCGGTGCGCAGCCGCAGCACGCCCAGCACGAGTCCCCACCCGATAACCATCGCGACGCCGATCCAGCCGTCCGGCACGCCGTGCAGATGGGCGAGACCGAATGAGACCACGACTGTGACGAGGCCGAGGGGTCGCGGCACAGGCGCGCGCTCCAGCGCCGTGAGCAGCACGCCGAACCACACGGTGTCCTCGACGAGGCCGTTGACGGCGAGGAAGACGAACGCGCCGATCACGACGAGGGGCGCCGGCGTTGTCGCGGCGAGCGTGATGTAGGCCATCGGCAAGGAGCCGTTGGTCAGGTGATTCCACGCGAGCAGTGCGACCGCTGTGAGGACAATGGTTCCGGCGAGGAGGACGAGGTCGCCGCGGTGCACGCGCCCGCGACGGAACCACGAGCGCCAGCGGGCGAGGCGCTTTTGTCGGTACGCGACTGCGAGGGTGACGGCGATCGCGGCCGCGGCCGGGAGAGGCCAGAGCCCCGTCACGGGGACCGCGAGCGCGAGCCAGAGCCCCGCCACCAGGATGATCGCGTCGCACAGCTCGGCAAGGCCCGCACGCGTCGCGAAAACGAGCAGGGCGGCGAGCCCGACGACGACCGCCGCCGTCACGGCGGGCTGTGCCGCGAAGGTCAGCGCGCCGCCGGCGGCGAGGCAGACAACGACCGCCGCAGCGCCGTGGGCGAATTGGTTCGACCTGTTCATCATCTCCTATCCTCGCTGGCGGCGAGACCTTCGCAGTATTGTCACACATCATCGTCGGCATTCATTCGCAGAGCACATTCAGTTGGATGCATTGTCTTCTGTGCGCGGGCAACGTAGTATCGTCGGGAACTGTTGAGAGTTCCGAACAAATTCGTAGTTGAGTTCTTTTCGGAATCTCTCCTGAGGCACACCTGGGGGCTCCCTGCGTTCGGCCCGCTACCCGGGGGCTTCCTCCGAGCACTCCGCTGTGCGAGGTCGACGTCTTCTTCCCGGCGCATCTGACTCGCGCGAGACGGCGAGGTTCATTCAGATCCGGACTGTCTACGAGCCGCGAGACGGAAGATGGCGCCTCAGAGGGACTGCTTTCATGCGGAGTCAGTCGGCGTCTGGGGTTCCATAGCAGATCGAGATGCGTGAGGCGTGGAACGCCTCCCAGTCGATGCGCAGAATGAAGGATTCGTGCACGGTGACAGTCTCGATGTTGACACCGGCGGAGAAGTCGCCGTTGCCAAGCAGGGCGAGCAGGGCGCTGCGGACGTCTTCGGGGTCCTGGTCGAGGTGCTTGGCGAGCTGGTCGAGGTCAGTCAGCAGGTGATCGATTTCCGCTCCTTCGGGGTGGAAGAGGTGGATGATCTCCTGGGCGGTGGCCTCGTGCAGTCGTTCCCATCGCATGCTGTCCTGCAGAACGGCTTCATCGGCATCGAGGGGCAGAGCCTCGCCAGGTAAAGGCGCTAGCGGATTGATCGAGTGCTTGCCACTGTCGTCAATGTTGACCACGTCGCATGCAATGAGAAGGTCTAGGAGAGCACCGATCGTGTGTGCAATGGGGATGTCTTTCGCGGCGAGGTAGCGCTCGAACGTCGCAAGGTTGGTCTCGCGTTGACCAGCTTCCTTCGTCTTCACCTCGGACGCGACGCGCGGCTCATCGTCTGGCTGTCCGAAGTCCTCGTCCAGCCGCGCGATCTCTTCGTCAGTCCAGTCATGGAGAGGCTCCCACGCCGACGAGTCGAGCCCTTCCGGGGAGTGCTGAGACTGCCGGAGGCGGGCATCGAGTTCGGCGCGCGTGGGCGATTGCTCGAAGAGGATCTGTGTGAGGATCTCGACCATGCTCGCGGGCAGCGTGCGGCCCCACCCCTTGCCGAAGAGGGTGTCGGAGAGCACTTGCATCGCGATCTGGCCGTCCTCGTCCACGAGCCGATTCTCTCATGCGGAGCCATAGATCGATGGCCCGACTTGCCGAGTATCCCTCTGCCGACCAAGTCGGTATGTTTTTCCGTTCTGTTCGCGTACATGCTGATTTACGGTGGTTCCATGACACCGCGCCCCGAATTCGGCCCCGATGACTTCGTCAACCCTGATGCTCCGGAGGACGAGCAGCGGCTCCGGGCCGACCACCCGGCTGTTCGCGATCTGTCCTACGAGCACAGTCACGATCGGCAGCTGGCCGATCTGTTCAAGGGCTCGATGTTCGAGCCCGGCTGGGAGTAGCAGGAGTCCGACGACGAGGACGAGTTCGTTCCTCAGACAGAGCGTCTGGAGCTCTATTTGAAGGAGCGGCCTCGTGGCAAGGGCTACGTCAGCGACTTCGTGTTCCCATCAAAGGAGTTCCCGGTGATCGTTTACGGGATATTGATCAACCCTGGGAAGGACCTTGGGATCGCCGAACTCGAGCTCTTCCGCACATCGTGGGGATACTTCGACCCGTGGGGCGATTTCATCGATGACACCGCACCAGCTCAGGAAGACGAGGCTGACGAGGCTGACGAGGCTGAGCCTCGCCAGTTGATCACGAGCGATCTGCTCAGGCGGATCCCGCTGGGCCGCATCATCGCTCTGGCGCAGCAGCGCCTCGCTCAGGAGGAGTGGCGTACCGAGGGAGCGATGGTGCTGATGGGCAACGACCGAGGCCCGGACGAGCTCACTTCGGAGGAGGCCTCAGCGCTGGAGTCAGTCGTTGAAGCTGTCCGACAGACCAAGCGCGGGCGCCCGCCACTGCCGGATGACCTGCTGGAGGCTGTCGCGTACGCCTATTTGGAGGAAGCCATCGCGGGCGCCGGTCTATTGCGTCGAATGTCGGAACGGTTCGCTCGCCCCGAGGCCACAGTTCGTGACTGGATCGCCGCCGCGCGGGGCCGGGTTAAGGACGAAAATACCCATGGCAAAGATCATTGCGGATCGCCGCCGCGCGCGGGGCCGGGTTCCTCACCCCTGCCCAGCCCGGGCGGCGCGGCGCCCGGACCAAGGTTGGGTTGGTAGTCGGTTAGCTCGCCAACCCGAAGGCCTCCTCAAGGTAGTCGGCGGTGGCCGGGTTCACGGCCTCGTTGCGACGCACGTAATGCTGCAGGGTGATGATCGGATCGGAGTGGCCGAGCAGGTCGGCGGCGAGGTTGATGCCAGCGGCATCGTTGATCGTCGTCGCACCAGTCCGTCGGAAGCGGTGCGGGGTGACGCCGACGATGCCGGCCTTGTCCATGATGTCGCGCAGACGTCGTCGCACGTTGTTCGTGGTGAACGGCGTTCCTGCCCGCGTGGCGAACAGCAACTCTTCCGGATCGATGCTCGACACTCTCTGAAGACGCGCGCGCACGGCGCGCAAAGCGAAAGCAGGGAGGGCGGCACGCCGCACTGAGCGAGCGGTCTTGGGATGGTCTTGCCGGTGGGTGAGCTCACCGCGACGGCTGACGATCGTGTCGGCGATCCGCACAGTCGGGATCGGGTCGTTGAGGTCGAGGTCCTGTAGGCGTATTGCGAGGACCTCGCCGATGCGTGCAGAGGTGCCGAGCATCACCTCGACGATGTGCCCAAGCTGCTCGTCGGGTCTGGGTCCGGCGAGGATCCCACGCCGCTCCTACTCGCGGATCGCGGCACGGATGCTCTTGATCTCGTCCGGGGTGAAGGAGTCAGGAATGCGCGGTGGGCGGCGCAGCCGGGAGACGTGGTCCATCGGGTTGCGTGGGATGATCTCGTGCCGCACGGCCAGGCCGAGCGCGAGGCGCAACACGACGCGGGCCTGACGTGCCCGGTTGTAGCTGAGCTTGGCGAGCTGCTTGAGGAAGTGGTCGCAGCGGGAGACGCCGATCTCTCGGAGAGTCAGGTCTTTGAAGAACGGCAACACCAGGGTGCGCATGTTCCGCTCGTAGAGCTGCCTGGTGGTGCGCGAGAGCCGGTCCTCGACTTCCATGTCCTCGAGCCAGTAGTCCACGAGTGCGGGGAACGAACTGTCGGCGCTCATCCCGGTGAAGCCGGGATGGAACAGTGACCGCTCGGAGAGCTTCTTCTTGAGCTCTCGTTCCGCGGCCGGCCGAGTATCGGCGGGTGCATTGGACGCGGCGGCTTTTGCCGTCCCAGTCGCGGTAGCGCGTGCGGGCCTCGTGCGGGCCGCGGGGGAGCCTTCGGTGCACGATCACGCTGTAGGTGCCAATCGGGGTGCGGGGTCTAGCCACGAGCGACGCCTCCCTCGCTGCGGAGCACGCCGGTCGCGTAGGGTCGGGATCCTCTGGAGAAGGATGCGGATGGGCGAGGACGATTGGGGTGGTGCTGAGTACACATCCGTCCAGTCTGTTCGGACGAGACTCCCCGGCGCCGCTCGGATAAAATACGCACACAGCAGCCTGTTATGTGCAAGGCTTTTATCCATGAAGGCAATCGGTGAGAGCTTGCCGTCGACGTTCACGACCGAGACGGCGCGGGCACACGGGGTGCATCCGCGCGACCTATATGCGTGGCGGGATGCGGGACAAGTTGTGGAGCTTTCCCGCGGCGTGTTTCGCCGCGCCGACGCACCACCGGCGTCGTATCCGGATGTGCTGGCGGTCGCGTATCGGTCGCCGCGGGCGATCGTGTGCTGTGTGTCGGCGGCTGCGCTCCACGAGTTGACCGACGAGATGCCGCCCGCGGTGCAGATCGCGGTGCCGAAACGCTCGCACGCCCCCGTGATCGACTATCCGCCAGTGACGGTGTTCCGCTTCGAGGAGACCACGTTCGAGCTCGGCCTGTCGTCGTTCGAGGCGGGGCCGGGCGAGGCGGTGCGGATCTACGATGCGGCGCGCACGGTGGTGGATTTGATGCGTTTCCGCCGCCGACTTGGCGAGCCCATCGCGCACACCGCCCTCAACCGCTATCTGTCCTCCCTCGGAGCGCGACCCGCGATGCTTCTGGAGTACGCGGAGGCTCTGGGCACGTTCGGGCCGGTGCGTGCTGCTCTCGACGTCGCGAGCGCCCGGTGAGCCGACCCACGCGAGACAGCGCGGCAGGACGTGCATATCTGGATTTGCAGAACCGTGCCCGCCGGGAGAAGCGCGGCACACAGGAACTGCTGACGATGTATGTCGTAGAACGGTGGCTGGCACGCCTCTCCCACTCGCCCTACGCGGATGACTTCGTTCTCAAGGGCGGGATGCTCTGCTGGCGGCCTTCGGAACCCGACGCCCCACCGTCGATGCGGACGCGCTGGCAAGGAACATGGCATCTGACGAGGTGACGGTCGCCCAGCGAGTCGCCGAGATCGCGTCGCTTCAGGACCCGGACGACGGTGTCGAGTTCCTCCCCGGCACGGTCACGACCGCGGTGATCCGTGACGACGCGCTCTACTCCGGCGTTCGGGTGACGATGGGCGCGCAGCTTGCTACCGCCCAGGTGAAGCTGCGTCTCGACATCAATTTCGGAGACCCGGTCACCCCGGCACCCCGCATGGTGGAGCTGCCGGCGCTGCGGCCAGATGTTGCACCGATCCGAATCCTGGGCTACCCGATCGAGACGGTGCTGGCCGAGAAGCTGGTCACCGCGATCGACCTGGGGCGGGCCAATACTCGAGTGCGGGACTTCGCCGACATTCACATCCTCACCGGCACGCAGAGCGTGCGCTGCGATGCGGTACGCGCGGCGGTCGAGGCGACGGCGGCTTTCCGTGGCGTCGCTCTGACTCCCTTGTCACAGGCCACCGACGGCCTGGGAACGCTGCGAGCGACGACGTATGCAGCTTACCGCAACGGCCTGGGATCGACTTTGCAGGGACTTCCGCAGCGGTTCGTCGATGCGATCGCGGCTGTCGTTGCATTCATTGATCCCGTGATCGACGGGCTCGACGGCGAAGCTGTATGGGAACCGTCGACGCGCAGGTGGGAACTCGAATGAGCAGCAGTCATCTCTACCGATGGATGACCACGGGTAGCATCAGGTGACCACAAGTCAGGCGATTCGTTTGACCAGGCCACTTGTGGAGGATGGCTCGGATGGCTCGGATTAGGACGTGGGTGACCACCACCCGGGAGGATATCGGCTCCCACAAAGTTGTGCGGATGGTACCGCGCGACGAGGCCGCGGTGAACGCGGGGGTGACATGGGCCGCTGCCGTTGTGCCCCGTCACTACGTTTCTGCAGATGAGATCGCGGCAGTGCTACGTGAGCTCGGCAAGCCCGAGGCAGCGGAGGTTCTCAACGGAAAGCTGCCGGTCAGCAAGCGGACCCGGTCGGGCGAACTCGGGGAGATCCTCGGCACCCACTATGTGGCGCGAGAACTCGGCTACCGCATGATCGCACGCCTGCGGTGGAAGGACAGCCGCGAGATGCCCATGCGCGGCGACGATCTCCTCGGCGTTCGTATGGTGGACGACGACAAGCTCGAGTTTCTCAAGGGCGAGGCGAAAAGTCGTGCGAGTCTCTCGACTTCGACACTGGACGAGGCGGAAACAGCCTTGCTGAGCGAGCACGGCCTGCCGGAACGCGACGCCGCCCGCGAAGCCGCACCCACAAGCCTTGCTGAGCGAGCACGGCCTGCCGACACCCCACGCGCTGATGTTCGTTGCCGCGCGTCTGCGCGAGATGGGCGAGACGAAGCTGCAGGTGAAGATCCTCGCCAACCAGCTTCGTGGGCGCATCCGACCGGGCGATGTATTGCACCTGCTGTTCACGTTCTCCGGCAACAACCCTCTCAAGTTGCTGCGCAATCACACCAAGGCATACACGGGCAAGATCCGCCGACTCGGTGTGGGGCTACAGGTCCCAGAGCACCAGGCGTTCATCCGTCGAGTCTTCGAAGAGGTGATCCGCAATGCCCGGGCGCGTTGAGGATCTCGAAACCGTGATCGATCGGGCAACGGCGTCCGGATTCGGTGGGCAACTCCTTGCCCGTGGGGAGGCGCGCGCAATGATATGGCGCGATGGGGCTCTCCCAGAAGACGCTCCCCCATTTGACGTCCTGCTGAGCCACAATCTCCTCTCCTACGGCTACGCGCTTCTGGAGCACGGGCTGGAGCTGAGCGATCTGGAGGGATCTGCCGAAGTATCACAGCGGGCATTCGAGAACGCGGCGGCAGCAATCGAATCAGTCATCGCCCGAGGGGAGGCAACGCCAGAGCTGGGTTTTCATCGGGTGGTGGCCGCAGCAGGCTTCCATCTCGCACGATACTCAGCGCGGGCCTATTCCCTTCTGGCTGCAACGCGCAACGATCAGAACGTCTCCCCCACTGAGAGATGCTTGGTGCTGCTCATGCTCCGGGATCTGGACACCCTGACGAGGCTCGTCTCCGGAAGCCGCGCGGATGAAAAGGCGTCGGATATGAGCCTTGCCGAGGAATTGCGTTCCGCGCTCGACCCGGATGATGGGAACGACGACCTTGAGGGCGTGGCCGATGTCCTGGATGTTGTCGATACCGCCATGACCGACGCGTTCATGGGTGCGATCAGCGTGGCCATGCTGGCGTTCGAACGTGGCGAGCCGGCTCTCCTCACCGATGCCATTGCGCGGCTCGAGGTGGGACTGCGCGGCGCGGCCGCCCTGAGCATGGTGCCGCAGTGGTGGTGTCATCGGCTGGCGATCCACCTGCTGCGGGGCCTGTGGGAGTCCAGCTTCCACGTGGTCCTGCCGACGGGCCAGGGAAGCGGGGACGCTGGCGACTGGGATCGCCTGCGCGCCACATTCATCGCCTCGCTCTTCCGCCGCCGACGCTCCGAGATCGACCTCTGGCCATCCCAACTGGAAGCCGCGTCACGAGTGCTCAACACACAAGACAATTTCGTGCTTTCCCTGCCCACGAGCGCCGGCAAGACTCGCATCGCAGAACTGTGCATCCTGGCGACCCTGGCCGAAGGCAAACAGGTGGTGTTCGTCACCCCGCTCCGGGCGCTCTCCGCACAGACCGAGACCGCTCTGGAACGCACCTTCGTCCCACTCGGCAAGACCATCTCATCCTTGTACGGCACCACTGGGGTCAGCGATGTCGACCAGAGCATCCTCAAGGAGCGCGACATCGTCGTCTCAACTCCCGAGAAGCTCGACTTCGCGCTCCGTAATGATCCGGATCTACTCAATGATGTCGGGCTGATCGTGCTCGACGAGGGACACATGATCGGAGCGACCGAACGAGAGGTGCGGTACGAGGTCCAGATCCAGCGACTCCTCCGCCGCCCCGATGCCAAGACTCGTCGCATCATCTGCCTCTCAGCAATCCTCCCCGAGGGCGACGAGGTGAAGGACTTCGTCGACTGGCTCACAGACGATGAACCTGATGGACTGATCAGCAGTGACTGGCGTCCCACCATCCTCCGATACGGAGAAGTCGTCTGGCGCGAAGACAACGCCAGGCTGAACATCATTGTCGGTGGCGAGAAGCCATATGTTCCCTGGTTCCTCACCGTGGAGACCGTCCCCAGCAAGCAACGCAAGCTCCCGTTCCCGAAAGACCCGCAAGAGCTGACGCTGGCCACCGCCTGGCGCCTGGTCGATGACGGCCAGACCGTCCTGGTGTTCTGCCCGCTGAAGACGTCCGTCAACGCGTTCGCCAAACTGATCGTCAAGCTAGCCCGGCAAGGCGCGCTCCGCAGTGTCTTCGACGGCGACCCGACCGTCCTTAAGACCGCGCTCAGCATCGGCCAAGAATGGTTCGGGGCCGACCATCCTCTCCTTGCCTGCCTACGCATGGGCGTCGCCATCCATCACGGCTCTCTGCCCGGGCCTTACCGACAGGAAGTCGAAAAGCTTCTGCAACAGGGAGAGCTGAAGATCACGATCTCCTCCCCCACGCTGGCGCAGGGACTGAACCTTTCGGCGAGTTCGCTTGTGGTGCATAGTCTGTGGCGCAACCGGAAGATCATCGACGCCGCCGAGTTCCGCAACATCGTTGGCCGGGCAGGACGAGCGTTCGTCGATTCGTCCGGACTCGTGGTGCATCCGATGTTCGAGCCCACCCCACGAGCACAACAGAACTGGGAACGGCTCGTCGAAGATTCGCAGCTGCGGGATATGCAGAGCGGACTCGTCCGACTCCTGGACACCATGCTCCAGAGGATGTCCGACAGTCTCGGCGAGGTCGACGGGGACGACTTCACCGAGTACGTCACCGGGCTCGCCGACTGGTCCTTCCCGGCGATCGCCACCGAAGACGAAGAGACCACGAGCGAAGCCATGAAGTCCTGGCCGGGCCAGCTCGCGAGTCTGGATTGCGCTGTCCTCGGCCTGCTCAGCGACTCGTCCGTCACGGAGCACGATCTTGGCGCCGCACTCGATGCAGTTCTCGCTTCATCGCTGTGGGCACGGACGATCGCTCGCTACCAGGAACCTGTGCGCAACGCCCTGCGGACAGGTCTCGTGGCGCGAGCAGGAGTTATCTGGCGGAACACGACACCGGATCAGCGGCGCGGCTACTACTTGGCCGGCGTTGGCCTCGCGGCCGGCCGGGATCTCGATTCAAATGCTGAGCAACTCAACCGTCATCTGAAAATCGCCGAAGCGGCCATCCAACTCGGCATAGACGACGACGCGATCGACGCGATCACCCGTTTCGCCAGGATCGTGCTCGATATCTTCCCCTTCACTCCCAAAACTCGACCATGCAACTGGGAGGAGATCCTGGTCGGGTGGCTGCGAGGACGCCCAGTCGCAGAAATCGCGGCCGACGACAGCCTCGAAACGGCTGAGTTCATCGAAGACACCCTGGCATACCGACTCCCGTGGGCACTCGAAGCCGTCCGTGTCCGAGCTGCAGCACACCCCAACCCCGATGCATTTCCCTGGGACCTATCCAGTCCGGAGACCGGACTGAGCGTCGCCGCTGTAGAAGCCGGCACGCTCAACAGGGCCGCGTCGACACTGATGCGAGCTGGCTTCGCCTCCCGGTCGGGCGCGCTCGCCGCGGTGGAGTCAACCCAAGCCAAATTCACAACCCCAGGCGGACTACACGAGTGGATGATCTCCGAGGCAACACAAGTCGCAGCGAGAGACGCGTCGTGGCCTACACCGACCACCCGCGAGCTGTGGATGAGCTTCGCCACCCGCACTGTCGCCCTCCGACAGCGAACGTGGATTCATGAAGTGCACGAATCTTCGGCGAGTTGGATGTCTGGCTATCAGCCCAGCCCCGGTGAGCCATACCGAGCGATCTCCCACTCCGACGAAACGACAGTGCTCGAGGCAGCAGATGCCCGGCAAGTCGGAGTGCTGACCGCGCACCTGAACCCGCGCCGTCAGGGACTGCTGAAAGTCACCGCGATCGGAGTCGGCGACGTCGTCGAGCTCGACTACCGTGGCCCGTCCGACCTTTTAGCGTGAACATTCGCTCCACCTGTAACTCCAGACCGCGTCGCCCTCGTACCTTCTGGCTATGGATCGTTCGCTGCCCGGTGGGCCCCAAGACGAGCAGGAACGCGGGATATACGAGATTCATCCGCACGACCTGGCAAGAGGAGGTCCCATACGTGGCCACACTGCGGACCAAGTGCCGCCGATGAGGTGGGAAGACCTGTCGGCTCGTGCCGGGCGCAACGACAAGCCCGCGCTCCTGCTGGCCGCGATCACGATGGACCGGCTGACGGACCCGCCGCAGATACGGCTCGGCCTGGAGGATGCGTGGACGATGTGCGAATGGCCAGGTCGCGCGGCCGACTACGACGTGTGGCTGTATGCCTTCGAGCTTGCCGGTGCCGACGACCACTACCTTCACGAGCATGAGCTGCGGGAACGTTCCACGCTGCCCGAGCAGCTGACCGTTTATCGGGCCGCGACCGAGGGGCACGAGTTGGGTATGTCGTGGACGAGGAGCTTCGAGCGCGCACATTGGTTCGCCACGCGGGTGGGCGCCGTCGCTGGGCACCGCCATCAGATCTTCGAGATGGATGTCCCTCGCGATCGAGTGCTCGCGCTTCGCCTTCACAATGTCACCGGATGTCCCGAGCGGACGTCCCCCGCGATCGAGTGCTCGCGCACTTCAACGACACCCGCGGCGAGAGCGAGTACGTCATCGACACCACCGACCTCACCCTCGACGAGCTCGAGATCGTCCCGCTCGGGATGCTCGGGATGCTCGGGATGCTCGGGTGCCGTCGTGCAGCCGGACGCCGCCCTCGTCGACTTCTCTCGTGAGGATCCGGTTGGCGCGGCCGCGGTCGTTCAGTTCGGCGACAGTGTCCGTCGTCTCGGCGATGAGCACCGACACCTTTCCGCCGGCACGGTCGGTGAGCCATGCCCGGTAGGCGGCGTCGAGGATCTGTTCGTGGGTGCCATCGACGACACGTTCCTTTGCGATGTAGGTGTCAATCGCGTCGGTATCGCCGAGGCGGAGCTGGAGAGAAGCGTGCTTCTCCCAGTCGTTGCGGAACTGCCTCACGTCCAGCAGTTCCGGGGCGTCGTCCCGGTCGCGGACGAGCAGCCCGAATGCGTCGCCGGCATCGACAGCTTGCAGCTGCGCGTGGTCGCCGACCAGCAGGACCTTCGCTCCGACGTCAGCGGCGTGCGCGGTGATCCGGTCCAGGGCGAAGGTGCCGGCGAGGGAGGCCTCGTCGATGATGACGAGCTGACGGGGCTTCAGATCCCAGTTGCCCTGCCTGTGCTCATAGATCCACTTCGCGGTGTTCTCCGTCGTGATCCCGAGCTCTTCGCCGAGAACCGCGGCTGCCGCGGCAGACGGAGCCAAGCCGATCACGGACCCTTTCCCGTGCCGCTTCTCCCACGCGCGCCGCAGCGCGTTCATCGTCGTGGTCTTGCCTGCCCCGGCGGGGCCGACCAGGGCGTCCAGCCTCCGGCCGGACACCGCGATCCTCCCGATCGCGTCGGCCTGGTCCGCGCCAAGCGAAGTGCTACCCCGTCGGGCCCGTGCGGCGGCAGTGACCATCGCGAGCGGGACGGTCGGGGCATCGCGCTGGTGCGCGGTGGCAAGGAGCTGATCCTCGGCAGCGAGGACATTCTCGGACGAATACACCGCGGAAGCCTTCGGGCGGAACACGCTCGTCCCGTCCGTGCGGCGCTGGAACACGGTGGGACTTACTCGCCAGCTCCGGCGGTGTGAGCCGCAGGGAGGCGGTCTCAGCCGCGTCGACGATCAGCCCGACGACAGCTTCTCGGTCGGTGGTGGACGCGAATCGGTACGGCATGGTCTCGCGGACTGCCTCAGCGTGCAGATTCCACCGCCGCCATATCGAGCGTCGGTCGGCGACGTTCGCGACGACGACGTCTGCGATCTGCCTGATCTCCTCGAGCGGGAGATCCTCGGCGGGCAGCAGTGCCTCATCCGTGCTCGCCCGGACGAGCTTGCGCGCCCATACGGTGGCGTCACGGCCGAGGAAAGCAGTGACCCCCAGTCACGTGCGCTACCAAACTGCGCGACATCCCGATATTCAGTTGTTGGCCGCGAACCCGCCGCTAGTGCCTCTGACCCCCAGTCCGATGCAGGCGTCCGGGATGAGAATTCGTGCCCTCGCGTTCAGATTGGGGCGTTCGTGTGTGACGAGGACGTGCTCATGCTCCTTCGCGTAGGCGATGAGCAGGTAGTCAGCGTTGTTGCCCGTGAACGCGGTGATCGCTGCCTGTGTGAAGCTGCGCGATTCCGCCCGTGTTGTCAGCGGTGCGAAGTGCTGTGTCGTTGCTTGGTCGATCGCGTGGAAGAAGTCCGGGTGCTGCTGTGTCCACTCGGAAAGCTCATCCTCGCCAGCGAGAAGTTCATCGCGTACTGCCTCGATGCTGCAGGCGAGCGCCTGGTTGTGGGCGCGGTCGAGCCAGGCCCAGAATCCGGGGGCGATGTCGAAGGCGTAGTAGCGGTTTTTGCCTCAATGAGCACGTTGGTTACGACGAGCGTGCTCACCCGGTAGCGGTTGGCGAGTCGATCGAGTTCGTCCGCTGTGGGCTCTCCTCAGTAGTCGGTGCGGAGTGCAGCCTGTGGCACGAGTACCTCCGTGGCGACCCTGTTGCACCACAGTTCGGCCTTCTTGCCCTGTTGTGCGTTCACCGCTGCGTCGGAGAGCGCACTCTCTCCTAACCAGATGTGTGCCAGTTCGTGGATCATCGTGAAGATCTGTGCGGCCTTGACGTCGGTGCCGTTGATGAAAATCAGCGGCGCGATCGGGTCAGCCAGTGCGAAGCCGCGGAACTCCTCGGTGCGAAGCACTCGACGCGTGCTTGCTCCGACGATTCCACTGACCATCACGAGGACACCAAGGTCTTCGATCCTCTCGATGAGCTGACGCCGTGCCTCTTCCCGTTTGCTGAATGCCGCGCGGCCTCCGACATCTAGGTTGAGCAGACTGCGGATGTGATCTGCTACCAGATCAGGGCGGTCACTGGTCGTCACAGAACCAGCGAAGTCAAGAGGTGTGAACCCGTGCGCGAGCGCGTGGGCACGGGACCACTCCTGGCGATCCTGACAGAGGTAGATCATGTCGAGTAAGTCAGCGGACGGCCGCGCAACCCCAGCATTGCCGATCGTGCGCATGTCCGGAATCGGTACCTGCTCATCCGGAGGCTCCGGCAGGAACAGCAACCCCAGAGGCGTATGGGTATCGCTAGCGAACTTCTCCAACTGCTTGAGTGTGGGCTGTCACCCAGAGACCCACTCCTCGAGCTTTGGGGCACGCCTACTGGCGGTCTGCTCATCCCAGCCAGCCCGCTCCACCGCCCAATAGGGAAGACCGGGGGCCACAGCAACACGGGTAGCCACTCGGGTCACCCCCTCACACCGCTCGTAGGAATCAGTCTTGCACGAGAGCCTCGCCTCGATCCTACGTTCCAGCACCGACACTCAGTACCAGGCTCGCGTTCAGGGTGGAAGCACCCCCTTGATTCAGTGAATGGAACACCACCAAAACCGACTACCGTTCTCGCTGCGCCCCCCGTGAGGGCATGACGGTAAAGATCACGGGGGTGCGAAAGCCGCGCTGCGCGAAGGCGGTCTCAGTCGCGCGAGTCACGATCGGAACAAGATCGTCGATGAGCAGCGCAACGGCCGCGCCCCCGAATCCGCCACCGGTCATCCGGGCACCTATGGCACCGTGTGCCTGAGCGGTTTCGACCGCGAGATCGAGCTCGGGCACCGAGATCTCAAAGTCGTTGCGCATTGAGAGGTGCGAGGCATCCAGCAGCGGACCAATCGCGCCCGGTCCTTGCTCGCGCAGAGTGCGTACGGTGGC
>Ga0081606_1000167_pt1 | contig 36711 bp, 27 predicted proteins | sample EareggfetidaYelm_FD_71127 | JGI IMG/M metagenome (GOLD analysis project Ga0081606, IMG submission 71127) | Earthworm egg capsule microbial community from the University of Washington, USA - E. fetida Yelm (SPADES assembly) (version 2) | ecosystem: Host-associated > Annelida > Reproductive system...
TGTAAAATTAACCAGGTCCTTTTTATTGGATAAATCCTTCAGGAAATCATTAGTGGAGTCTATGGCATTGAGTTTGATTAGCTGCATACGAAATAATTTGTGAGAGGGAATTTAATCTTATGTTAAGGTTCAAAATTAATCACAAAAAGTGGTAACTTTGTAAACTTATACAAAAATAATAAATGACAAAAAAAGCAATAAACAATGATGTTTTACTGGCTAACATCATCAAAGGCATAGAAGAAGTAAAAGGCAACGATATTGACATCCTGGATTTACGTGAAATAGACAACGCAGCCTGCGACTATTTTATCATCTGCAACGGAAATTCCAATACACAGGTTAACGCGATTGTTAACTCGGTTCAAAAAACAGTTTCAAAAGAGCTTAAAGACAAACCCTGGCATGTAGAAGGCGCAGATAACGCCGAATGGGTGTTGATGGATTATGTGAACATTGTTGTACATGTCTTCCAAAAACAAATCCGTGAATATTACAATATTGAAAGCCTTTGGGGCGATGCAAAAATCACTACCATCCAAAACAAATACTAAAGTACTTACAAGCAATGGCCAACGATAACAGACCAAACCCCAATAAATTAAAGATAAGTCCGTGGATTATTTACGGCGCAATCATACTCATTTTCCTTTTCATCAGTTTTGCTACAGGTGGTCAGAATTTTTCTGAGCCGGCAAAAACGACTTCATCAAAATTTAACAGTTTTCTTGAGAACGGCGATGTAGAAAAAGTAATCATTTACAATAAAACAGAAGCAGAAGTTTACCTTAATGCCAAAGCACTTAAAGAACCTTTGCATAAAGCGGTTGCCAATGACATGCTCAACCGTCCGAACAAAGGGCCTCACTACGTTTTTGACATTGGAAACGATGAAATTTTCCAGAAAAAACTTGAAACTGCCGTTGCTGAAGGAAAATTGAAAGATTTTAATTTCTTACCTAAAAGCAACTGGTCTGAAATCCTGATGGGATTATTACCGGTATTGATCATTGTAGTGCTCTGGATTTTCATCATGCGCAGAATGAGTGGTGGCGGTGCAGGAGGCGGAGGCGGACAAATTTTCAACATCGGGAAATCGAAAGCGAAATTGTTTGATGAAAAAAATGATATTAAAACCACTTTTAAAGATGTAGCCGGTTTAGAAGGTGCAAAAGAAGAAATCCAGGAAATTGTAGAATTCCTTAAAAATCCTGAAAAATACACCAATTTGGGTGGAAAAATCCCAAAAGGTGCTTTACTCGTTGGGCCTCCGGGAACCGGTAAAACCTTATTGGCTAAAGCTGTAGCAGGCGAAGCGAAAGTGCCGTTTTTCTCATTGTCAGGTTCTGATTTTGTTGAAATGTTTGTTGGTGTCGGTGCGTCACGTGTTAGAGATTTATTCAAACAAGCCAAAGAAAAATCACCTGCGATCATTTTTATTGATGAAATTGACGCTGTTGGTAGAGCACGTGGAAAAAACAACATGTCTGGCGGAAACGACGAAAGAGAAAACACCCTGAATCAATTGCTTACTGAAATGGACGGTTTTGGAACCAATTCCAATGTGATTGTTCTTGCTGCAACCAACCGCGCTGATGTTTTAGACAAAGCATTGATGCGTGCCGGACGTTTTGACAGACAGATTTTTGTCGACCTTCCGGATGTTCGCGAAAGAAAAGAAATCTTTGAAGTCCACTTGGCTCCACTTAAAAAAGTAGAAGCTTTAGATACTGATTTTCTTGCCAAGCAAACTCCTGGATTTTCAGGTGCTGACATTGCCAATGTATGTAATGAAGCCGCATTAATTGCAGCCCGTAAAGATAAAACGGCTGTTGACAAACAGGATTTCCTTGATGCGGTAGACCGTATCGTTGGTGGTCTTGAAAAGAAAAACAAAATCGTCACTCCAGAAGAGAAAAAAGCAATTGCGATTCACGAAGCTGGTCACGCTACCGTAAGCTGGATGCTGGAACATGCTGCGCCATTGGTAAAAGTCACGATCGTTCCCAGAGGACAAAGCCTTGGTGCCGCCTGGTATTTACCAGAAGAAAGACTGATCGTACGTCCTGATCAAATGCTGGATGAAATGTGTGCGACTATGGGCGGCCGTGCTGCTGAAAAAGTAACATTCAACAGGATTTCAACCGGTGCTTTGAGTGATTTGGAAAAAGTAACCAAACAAGCACGGGCCATGGTAACGATATATGGACTTAACGATAAAATCGGAAATGTCACTTATTATGATTCGACCGGGCAAAATGAATATAATTTCTCAAAACCTTATTCAGAAGATACAGCCATTGTTATTGATAAAGAGATTTCTGCATTAATTGAAAGCCAATACCAAAGAGCCATTCAAATATTGGAAAATAACAAAGACAAGTTAAACCAACTGGCTGATATCCTGATCGATAAAGAGGTTATTTTCAAAGATGATCTGGAAGCCATTTTCGGAAAACGTAATTTTGACAGCAATTTACAACCAGAAACAGATTTGTAAGCATAGTAAATTTGCGATATTTTAAAAAAAAACCTGATTCAAATGCATTTGAATCAGGTTTTTTTTATCTTTGGATGTCCTCAAACGACAATTAATCATTTCAACATTTCATATGAGTCTTTTCAAGAAATTTTTTGGTTCGGGCAATGATTCCTCAGATGAGGAAAAAGAAAGCGAGTTCAATAATTTACAAGCCAGCCTTTCTGCACCGGTAGATGAAAAATTTACTTTCAATTTCAAAAAAAACGGAGGAAAATTCCTGTATTGCGAAAACCTTGAAGAAGTAAAAGATCAATTTGAAAACATCCTTGAAGAAAATGACTGGTTCGAATCAGAAGCCATTTGCTTTGAACCAAAATTGTTCAGCATGCTTGAAGATAACAAATTGAACTTCAAAAGCCCGGCTGACCCGAAATTTCTTTTGGCCAGCTGCGAAAACCTGATTGCCGATGAAGGTTCTATCCTGTTTTCATCGAATCAGATCAAGCAAAACAAACCAAATGACCTTCCGGTCAATATGGTCATTTTGGCCACAACAAGCCAGATCCTTGAAAGTAAAAGTGACGGCCTTCGTGAAATCAAAAAGAAATACGACCGGGATTACCCTACCAATATTACTACTATAAAATATTTTGAAAAAGCAAAAGAAGAAGATTTTCTGCAATACGGAAGTGCGGCAAAAAACCTGTATTTACTGCTTTTAGAAGACCTTTAAAATGAATGAAACGCTCACAAGAACGTTATCAGGTATTGTCTATATCGTTTTATTAATTGCCGCTACACTATATTTAAATAGTTTTTTAGCACTTTTCGGGATTTTTCTTCTGATTGCAGTAGCCGAATTTTGCGAGTTGGTTTCACTTAAAAAAGTATTGCCAATTGCTATAGCAACATTTTGTTTTATACTGTTTTCATATTTTCCACTAACCGAAAGCACCCAATTATTACTACTCGCCGCCGCCCTGTTTGTATCCGTAAAATGCATACTCTTTTTATTTGAACGGCGACAAAAATCCATTGACAATCTTTCTAAATATGTATTCCTCATTGGGTATGTCATTTTACCGATTATCCTGTTGACTAAAATTCCACAAGTTGGAAATTCTTACAATCCTAAAATTATCATTTCCATTTTTATTTTGATTTGGGCCAATGACACTTTTGCGTTTCTAGTCGGAAAGAATTTCGGAAAGAAAAAGTTATTTGAACGCATTTCACCAAAAAAAACCATAGAAGGTTTTATCGGCGGGTTGATTTGCGCCATGCTGTTCAGCACGGTCATAGCGGTATATTTTATTGAACAATCCATTTACATCTGGATGTTTATCGCATTGATCGTAGGCTTCTTCGGAACCATCGGCGACCTTGTAGAATCGAAGTTCAAACGTTTTGCAGGCGTCAAAGACAGCGGTAAAATCATGCCCGGACACGGCGGCATTTTAGATCGCCTCGATAGCATTATATTTGCTGCACCTTTCGTATTTTTGTTTTATCAAATTTTATATTATGTTTCATAAAGAAGGCGGAAAAATTATCCTGATCTCAACGACCCTTACGGTCATTTTCTTATTATTGGCAGACAAATTCATTACTATCGAATGGCTCAGAATGTCAGTGATGCTTTTGGTTTTGTTTTTCCTTATCATGATTCTGCAGTTTTTCAGAAATCCGAAAAGAACTGTTGAAATTACAGACAACCACATCATTGCGCCCGTAGACGGAAAAGTGGTTGTGATCGAAGAAGTGTTCGAAAGTGAATATTTCAAAGACAAACGTTTGCAGGTTTCCATATTCATGTCGCCAATCAACGTCCACGTGACGCGTTATCCAGTAAACGGAAAAGTAAATTTCAGTAAATACCATCCCGGAAAATATTTAGTCGCCTGGCATCCGAAAGCAAGTACAGAAAACGAAAGAACGACCATTGTAGTCGAAAATCGTGTTTTCGGGGAAATTTTATACCGACAAATCGCCGGTGCGCTTGCCAAACGAATCGTGAATTATGCCGAGCAAGGCATGCAGGTCGTTCAGGGAACGGATGCCGGTTTTATCAAATTCGGCTCGCGTGTCGACTTGTTTTTACCAATAGGAACGCAGGTTGAAGTCAAATTAAACCAAAAAGCCATCGGCGGTAAAACCATCATCGCAATAAAATCCTAATGGATCAAAAAGATTTAGATACCCGTTTTCAGGAAGCCGTGGCCATTGCCGCAGCCATGACTCAGGCCGATTTGCCTCAGGATGTGCAGTTGCGTTTGTATGCGTATTACAAACAGGCGACTTTTGGTACCCCGGCGGCCAATTTCAATTCGAATTTCGATCTTAGGAATGCTTTTAAAACCAATGCGTGGATGCAAATCAGCCACTTGTCTGTGGATGAAGCAAAAGAATTGTATATCGAAGCCATCCATTCCATCCAAAAAAAATAATTATGAAAAAGGCAAAACTGTTATTGTTGTGTTTTTCATGCATCGCAATGTTACAATCGTGCAACAATAAGAAATTGACGGAAGTTGTAGAAGTTCCGCTTCCGGCAGCCGAAGAAAAAATGACCATTGGCCATCCGGAAGATGTCGTAGCTGAAGAAGGCGCATTTAAGATTCAATTGCTGCCGTATGCGTATGATGCTTTGGCGCCAAATATTGATGCAGCGACGATGGAAATCCATTATTCGAAACATTATTTAACGTATACGAACAACCTCAATAAAGTTTTGGCCGGAACAGAGTTTGAAAAACTGCCTATTGAAGAAATCTTGTCCAAACTTGATATGAGCAACACCGACCTCAGGAACAATGCCGGTGGTTACTACAACCACAACATTTTCTGGGGAAGCATGGGTCCGAAAAATGATCCAGCGCCAAAAGACACCTTGGCTACGGCGATCAACAGGGATTTTGAATCTTTCGAAAATTTTACCAATGTTTTTAAAGATGCTGCGGCACAACAATTCGGCTCAGGCTGGGTTTGGCTTGTTACCGATAAGGCCGGAAAATTGCAAGTCACTTCAACGCCCAATCAGGACAATCCGTTAATGCCGGGCGCAGCGATCAAAGGCACACCAATTTTAGCTTTGGATCTTTGGGAACACGCCTATTATTTGAAACACCAATACAGAAGGAAAAATTACATCGATGCATTTTTTAAAGTGGTCAACTGGAAAAAAGTGGGTGAACGTTATGAAGATGCGATGCGGAAGAAATATTGAGTAAAAGACCGCTGCGATGAAAGACATAACAATTAATAAAAAAGCCGCATGAAATTTCGTGCGGCTTTTGCTTGAATAGCTTTTTCATTTCCCGAATAATAATCCTGCGGTTAAACATTCTTCGAAAAGGAGTCTGACATGCTTTTTATATCTGTGATAAAAATTTCAAAATGAAAAAATAATCACAAAAAGTGTGATTTTTTTTTTGAAATGAAAAAATAATCACAACAATTGTCGCAGAAATTTACATTTGAAACTTTTGCACGAATAAATTTTATTGGATAAACTACAATGTCATTTCATTGAATACAAAAAAACCCTGCAGATCATTGCAGGGTTGATTTTTATAAATAATGTCTACTTAAGGCTAGACAAACTCTGTTGAATCATTGCGATTTTAGAAAGCGCATCGGCTTCTTTTTTACGTTCCATTTCGAGTACTTTTTCGGGTGCGCCTGAAACGAATTTTTCATTCGACAATTTGGATTGTACCGATTTCAGGAAACCTTGCGTGTACTTTAATTCTTCGGTAAGTTTTGCGATTTCTTCTTCAACATTGATCGCGCCGGTTACCGGAATAAAAAACTCGTTCGATTTGACACGGAAAGACAAAGCGCCGTCTACTTTTTCAGAAACATATTCAAAATCTGAGATATTTCCCAATTTTGCAATGACCGAATCAAAATAAACCGAAGTCTTTTCGTTGTTGATGGCTTTGAGTGCAACCGCGTCTTTAAATGCGATGTTCTTTTCTTTTCTTATGGTACGGATACCTGAAATAACTTCAGAAGCATTTTCGAAATCAGCAATTAATTGGCTGTCAAACGCTTTTTGTTCCGGCCAAATTGACACGATCAAAGCTTCCGATTCTGAACGTTCTGCGATAAACTGCCAGATTTCTTCCGTTAAAAACGGCATGAACGGATGCAGCAATTTCAGATTGGATTCGAGCATTTCAATCGCTTTGTCAAAAGTCGCTTTGTCAATGGGCTGTTGGTACGCCGGTTTGATCATTTCGAGGAACCACGAGCAGAAATCGTCCCAAACCAATTTGTAAATCGCCATCAACGCATCAGAAATGCGGTATTTTTCGAAGTGGTCTTCGATTTCTATTAATGTTTGCTGCAATTTGGCTTCAAACCATTCGATCGCCACTTTAGAAGATTCCGGTTGCGGAATGCTGTCAGAAACTTCCCAGCCTTTGATCAATCGGAACGCATTCCAGATTTTGTTTGAAAATGATTTTCCTTGCACACACAATTCTTCATCAAACATGATATCGTTTCCTGCCGAAGCGCTCAACAATAGCCCGACACGAACCCCATCGGCACTGAATTTTTCGATCAGATCCAAAGGATCAGGCGAATTGCCAAGTGATTTTGACATCTTGCGCCTTTGTTTGTCGCGAACCAAACCAGTCAGGTATACATTGGTAAACGGTTTTTTATCGGTATATTCATAACCCGCAATGATCATGCGCGCCACCCAGAAAAACAAAATATCCGGACCTGTTACCAAATCATTCGTAGGGTAATAATATTTAAAATCTTCACTTTCGGGATCCATGATGCCACCGAAAACCGCCATTGGCCATAGCCATGAAGAAAACCAGGTATCGAGCGCATCCACATCCTGAGAAAGGTTGCCGGTTGTCAGTTGCTGGTTACCGGTTTTATGTTTGGCAAGTTCGAGAGCCTGATCTATTGATTCAGCTACAACAAAATCTTCTTTGCCATCGCCGTAATAATAGGCCGGAATTTGTTGTCCCCACCACAACTGGCGTGAAATATTCCAGTCGCGGATGTTTTCGAGCCAATGTCTGTATGTGTTGTCGAATTTCTTCGGATACAATTTAATTTCATCACTTTCGAGTACTGCAGTAATGGCCGGTTTTACCAAATCTTCCATTTTGAGGAACCATTGGTCGGACAAACGCGGTTCGATGACAGCTTTGGTTCTTTCTGAAGTACCTACTTTATTCAGATGGGTTTCTGTTTTTGCAAGATTGCCCAGCGATTCGAGCTCTTTGGCAATTTCTTCACGAACGACAAAACGGTCTTTGCCTTCGTAATGCAAGCCAAACGAATTTAAGGTCGCATCGTCGTTGAAAATATCGATGATTTCGAGGTTGTGCTTCTCTCCTAGCGCTTTATCATTCATGTCATGTGCCGGAGTTACTTTTAAGCAACCGGTTCCGAATTCGATGTCAACATATTCATCTTCAATGATTGGGATCACCCGGCCGGAAATAGGAACGATCGCTTTTTTACCTTTCAGATGAAAATACCGTTCGTCATTCGGGTTGATACAAATTGCAGTATCGCCGAGGATTGTTTCGGGGCGTGTTGTGGCAACAGTTAAAAAATCATTGCTGCCTTCGATCTGGTATTTCAGGAAATACAATTTTCCTTGTTGTTCTTCATAGATTACTTCTTCATCAGACAAAGTGGTTTTCGCTTCCGGATCCCAGTTGACCATGCGGTAACCGCGGTAAATCAAGCCTTTGTTGTACAAATCGACAAAAGAGCGGATCACGGATGCCGACATATCGGGATCCATAGTGAATTTGGTGCGTTCCCAATCGCAGGAAGCGCCAAGTTTTTTGAGTTGGTCAAGAATTACGCCGCCATATTTATCAGTCCATTCCCAGGCGTGTTTTAAAAACTCTTCGCGTGACAGATCATTTTTATTGATGCCTTCGGCTTTGAGTTTGGCTACGACTTTGGCTTCGGTTGCAATGGAAGCGTGATCAGTTCCCGGAACCCAGCAGGCGTTTAAACCTTTGAGGCGTGCACGGCGGATCAAAACATCCTGAATGGTATTGTTGAGCATGTGGCCCATGTGTAAAACGCCGGTCACATTTGGCGGTGGGATTACAATCGTATAAGGTGTCCGATGGTCTGGCTCCGAATGGAAATAGTTGTTTTTCATCCAGTAGTCGTACCATTTTTGCTCGATGGCTTTTGCGTCGAATTGTGCGGGAATTGTCATAATTGTTGAATCGTTGATTTGTTTAATTGGACACCAGGTGTAAATATTTACGAGATGCCCTAGCCCCGATTGTAGCGTAAATCCTTTTTGCCTTTGATGATAGTGCTCTTTTAAAAGAGAAAGTTCGTGGCAAAAAGATTGCAGCGGAAAGCGGGAAACAGCTTCTAAAAACAGTCCAAACCACTTTGGTATGTTATTTGGTAAGCCGCTGTACAAAAGTAAATAAATCGGGCAGTATAAAAAATTAAGAATTAAATATTTGCACATTCCTGAAAAGAAAGTACTTTTACGAGAACCATAAACATTAAAAAGACCAAAAATGAAAAAAATTTTATCCTTAATTGCTGTGATTACTTTCAGCGCCACTGGTTTTTCGCAAGCGAAAATTGAGTTTCTGGCCAAAGACAACACCATCGATTATGGTAAGGTTACCAAAGACAGCGACAACGGCATCCGTTCTTTTGAGTTTAAAAATACCGGAAACGCGCCGCTGATCATTACCAATGTGCAATCTACTTGCGGTTGTACGGTGCCATCGAAACCGACAGAGCCGATTTTGCCTGGAAAAACCGGGAAAATTGATGTGAAATACAATATGAATCCAGGGCCAATCCGCAAAACGATTACGGTAGAATCGAATGCTACGAATGTTGAAGATGGCCGTGTTGCCCTGAAAATTAAAGGCGAAGTGATTGCCAAACCGGAGGTTAATATTCTGGAAAAGAAAAATTTGATGCCAACGAGCAATTTTTAAAAAATAGTAAAGCTTCCTAACGGAAGCTTTTTTTATAGGATGTCTTTAAGCTGAAAGCGGAATGTTTTGACGATTCCGTTCCTGTCTACTTCCATTGAAATCCATTTTCCATCTTCAGATTTGAGTATTTCATTTATATTTTCGAGTGTGTAACTGTAGGCTGGAATTCCGTTGATTTTGTTTATCAAATCGCCTTTTTTGAGGCCGCAGCTATCGGCGGTTGAGTTTTTCCGTACATTAGAAATCATGTAAACCGGTTTTAATGAAAATTTGTACCTAAAGTCATTTTTGTTGTTATCCCCGGCATTATTTCCTGAAGCAGTTTGCAGCATGACAGTTTCGGGAACCCATTGCAGGCCTTCATTCTGGAGTTCGATCCCACTCATATTATAATGAAAAGGCGTGTAAAAATTTGAATTGCATTTGAGATGCATTTTATTTTCTGGGTAATTAAAGACAACATCAAATCTTTTAAAAATTTCGCCGCCTACAGATCCGTTTCTGTCTTTAACCATATTGACGCTTTTTACTGATGAAGAATCCGGGAAAGCTACAATTGGATTTTCAAAGCGAAATAAACCCAGTTTTAATTCGGTACCCTTAGCGCGTTTGCCATGAATTTCGCCACTAAATCCTTTTCCCAGATAATCTGAAAAGTTTTTTTGAGGGATTTGGATGCTCTTATCGGTATTCTGAAACAACCATAGCGCATCACTATTGCCAATATCGACCAATAACTTTGCAGGAAATTGTTTGTTGTTGAGCATAACATCGGCCATCACATAGGGTTTTCTTTTTTCAATTGAAATGGGAATTTCACAAAAGTTTGCTGCTATTTTGCTGCGAATTTTTTTATTGTCACCGCGATGGATAAAAATCTTTTTTCTTGCATAATCGATTTCAACAAGATGGTTTTTAAAAAGATGGTAACCGATGATACCATTTACAGGAATACCAACGTGTGCTGAAAAATTGAACCCTTGGTCCAAAACAATATACAGCTCATGCTGCCGGTCGGCAAAGCCTTTTAAATTAAGGAAATTGTGTGATGACTTAAGCCCTTCGATTGCTTCATCGCTTCCTAAACCTCTAAGTTTTATTTTCTCAACATTATTGAATTTGACTTTTTCATTGTCTTCAAGGCTGAGCAGGATGGTTTCTTCTACGCCGGTATCAAGCAGGAAATTCAGTTTGATTCCATTTACTTCTATCGGAATAAAAATTAGATTGTTGATGAGTTTAAAAGGGATCACGATCTTCTTTTTATTTGTTTCAAACCCAAAGTTATTTTGGGCGGAAACTGTAGCCGCCAATAAAAACAACAGTATTAAAAATTTGTATTTCATGGATAACATTTGGATAAATATAAATAAAAAACCAATACTTCTAAATTTAATAATATAAAGTAAAAGAATTGGCTCAGAATTAAAAAATTCGCAAATTTGCACACGAGCGTTAGCGAACTGACGTAGTAATTCAAATATTCAGATCATGCCAAAAGTTTCAAACAAAGGAATGCAAATGCCCGAATCACCAATCAGGAAACTGGTTCCCTATTCGGAAATAGCAAAAAAGAAAGGCCATAAAGTGTACCATCTTAACATTGGCCAACCCGATATCAAAACGCCTGAAGTGGCTATGAATTCAATTAAAAACCTTCATATTGAAGTACTGGAATACAGTCATTCTGCAGGTTTTGAAAGTTATCGTACAAAACTTTCACAATATTATAAAAACCACGGATTGCCAATTGATGTGGCCGATATCATTATTACTACCGGTGGATCTGAAGCATTATTGTTTGCGATGGGAACAACAATGGATCATGGGGATGAAATTATTATTCCTGAACCTTTTTATGCCAATTACAATGGTTTTTCAACGGCTTCGGGTGTGAATGTGGTTCCAGTGATTTCTACGATCGATACCGGATTTGCATTGCCTCCAATCGCCGATTTTGAAAAACTGATCACGCCTAAAACCAAGGCTATTCTAATTTGTAATCCAGGAAACCCAACAGGATATTTGTATTCTAAAGAGGAAATCCTGCAACTGGCAGAAATTGTAAAAAAACACGATTTGTTCCTGATTGCCGATGAAGTTTACCGCGAATTTACCTATGATGGCGATGTCCATTTTTCTGTAATGAATGTTCCCGGATTGGAAGAACATGCCATCATGATTGACTCAGTTTCTAAGCGATACAGTATGTGTGGCGCGAGAATTGGGTGCATTGTTTCAAAAAATAAAGCGATTATGGCTGCTGCGATGAAATTTGCGCAGGCGCGATTGAGTCCGCCAACATTTGCCCAAATAGCCAGTGAAGCCGCTTTGGATACACCGCAAAGTTATTTTGATGAAGTGATTACAGAATACAAAGACAGACGTGATACATTGATTGCCGAACTTCAGAAAATTGACGGTGTAAAAGTCGCCAATCCAAAAGGCGCATTTTATTGTATCGCCCAATTGCCAATCGACAATGCTGATGATTTTGCACAATGGCTTTTGGAATCTTATGACTTGAATGGAGAAACGGTAATGGTAGCACCAGCAGCCGGATTCTATTCTACGCCGGGTGTTGGTCTTAATGAAGTCAGGATTGCTTATGTGCTAAAGAAAGAAGATTTGATCCGTTCGGTTGAAATTCTTAAAGATGCGATTCAGGTTTACAATTCGAAATAGTGTAAAATATTCCGGTTTTTGAATTCATAAAATACCAACTATTAAAAATAAAAAAGGCTTCTCTAAATCGAGAAGCCTTTTTTATTTGCATATTTTTAATTATCGTTTCAATGAGAAGTGTGATCCAAACTCTTTAGAAACGCCTTGTTCTTCGAAAAATACTTTGAACCAATAGTCGTCTGCCGGTGATGGATTTCCGTTGAACATTCCGTCCCATCCAGCTCCTTTCGGGCTGATCTCTTTCATTAATTTTCCGTATCTGTCAAAGATTTGGATTTTTGAATTGTTTTGGTCGCTCAAATCAGGAATGTTCCAGAAATCATTATATCCATCGCCATTCGGAGTAAAGAATTTAGGGAAATTAATGATTTTGAAAGTCACTGTTTTGATTCCACAGGCGAACTTGTCTTTAACTACAACTTCATGCTCTCCTGATGCAAGTCCAAAAAATTGATTGCTGCTCTGGAATCTTCCGCCGTCTACCTGATAAAGATATTCTCCTGCCGGTGCCACATGAATCGTAACGATTTGTGTTTCCGAGAAGAAGTTTGTTACTTCATAAGACACGTCTTTTGGAGGTAATGACGCATGAATCACCGTAGTTGCCGTTTGTGCACAAGGCGTTGCTGTTGACAAATCAATCACTTCTACAGTAAAGTTGCCCACAGTTGTTGCATTGTATGTCGCGCCAGTACCTACGATTACCATGTCTTTATCAAACCAGGTGATTGAATACCTAGAAGAATTGAAGCCGGTAACAGTCAATGGAAATGAAGCACCCGGTAACGGATTGTCATTGTCATCCACACAAATATAACCCTCATTTACAACTACATCTGGTAATGGAATTACGTTGATGCTTCCGGTAAGTGACGCTACATCGCAACCACCTACTGTTTTTACAGTATAATTGAACAATCCTGTTTCAGTAGGAAGTCCTTTAATCGTAAAGAGGAATGTACCGGGAGCAGTTCCAGGAGTTACTGAACCTATAAGCCCGCTTGGAAGCCCGGTTACTGCCGCTGATGTTGCTCCATCCGTCAATGTATATTCAATATCGGCAATGCCTGCATTGATACACACCACTTGTGTATTATTAGCCGTATTCAAAGCAATTGCTGCTTTCTTCTTAATCGTAAGTTGACCTGTTAATGCAACAGCCGGCCCACAACCGCCAACAGTAGTTACGGTATAATTGTAAACCGTACCTGGTGCTGCGTTGCTGCTGCCTTCGATACTGAAAACTCCGGTTGAAGGCGTAAATGTGCCTGTAATTCCAACTGGCATACCAGATAATATTACACCGGTTGCGCCGTCAGCAGCGCGGTAAGTAATGCGTGCAATACCTTCACCCGGACAAACATCCTGTGTGGTCGTTGCAGCTGCAGATGTTAAAGCCAATGTTACTTTCGGCTTCACTGTAATTGTTCCTGCTAACACTGCATACGAACAGCCTCCGGTTGTTCTGAATTCATAAGAGTAATTTCCATCTGCTGTTGGTGTTCCGCTAATGGTTAATAAACCTGATGTACTAAGATTCCATACAATTCCTGTTGGCAATGGCCCAGCGAATAAAGTAACGCCAGTAGCACCGTTTCCAATTTGTGCGGTAATGTTTGCAATTGGTGAAGCGATACAAACAATTTGAGTCACATTTCCAGATGCTGCCGAAACTGTCAGTGATGCTTTTGGATTAACAGTTATCATTCCCGATAAAGAAACATTCGGTGCACAACCGCCGGTCGTTTCTACTGTATAGTTGTAAACGCCAGGTGTAGCTGCCGCTGTTGGTGCGCCACTGATTGTAAAGATTCCTCCTGAAAAAGCACCAACCATACCTGCCGGTAATGGCGTCGTAGCAAGTACTGCCGCTCCTGTTGCACTGCCCTCTATTTTATATTTGATCGGAAGGATCGCTACTGCCTGGCAAACACTTTGGGTCGCAGAAGCACTGGTGGCATCCAAGGAAATTTTAGAAACGTCATTTACGGTAATGCTGCCGCTTAAAGAAACATTCGGGGCACAACCGCCTGAAGTCTCTACCGTATAATTGTAAACACCTGCTAAAGTTGCCGCTGTTGGTGCGCCGCTGATTGTAAACAATCCGCCTGAATACACTCCGGTAAACCCTGCTGGTAACGGCGTCGTAGCAAGTACTGCCGCTGCTGTAGCGTCATCGATTTTATATACTATTGGGACAATGTTAATACCCTGACAAACTGATTGTGTCGATGATCCTGATTGCAATGTGATTTTTGATGGCTCTTTTACCGTGATGCTGCCCGATAAAGAAACATTCGGTGCACAACCGCCGGTCGTTTCTACCGTATAATTGTAAACGCCAGGGATAGCTGCCGCTGTTGGTGCGCCACTGATTGTAAAGATTCCCCCTGAAAAAGCACCAACCATACCTGCCGGTAATGGCGTCGTAGCAAGAACTGCCGCTCCGGTAGCACTGCCCTCTATTTTATATTTGATCGGAAGGATGGAAACCGTCTGGCAAACACTTTGTGTCGCAGCTGCACTCGTAGCATCCAAAGAAATTTTCGAAACGTCTTTTACAGTAATGCTACCACTTAAGGAAACATTAGGAGCACAACCGCCAGTGGTTTCTACTGTATAATTGTAGATACCAGGGATAGCTGCCGCTGTAGGTGCGCCACTGATTGTAAAGATTCCTCCTGAAAAAGCACCAACCATACCAGTCGGTAATGGCGTCGTAGCAAGAACTGCCGCTCCGGTAGCACTGCCCTCTATTTTATATTTGATCGGAAGGATCGCTACTGCCTGACAAACACTTTGTGTCGCAGCTGCACTCGTAGCATCCAAAGAAATTTTCGAAACGTCTTTTACAGTTATGCTACCACTTAAGGAAACATTAGGAGCACAACCGCCGGTGGTTTCTACTGTATAGTTGTAGATACCCGGGATAGCTGCTGCTGTTGGCGCTCCGCTGATGGTAAACAATCCCCCTGAATATACTCCGGTAAACCCTGCTGGTAACGGCGTAGTAGCAAGTACTGCCGCTGCTGTAGCATCATCGATCTTATATACTATTGGGACAATGTTAATACCCTGACAAACCGATTGTGTTGATGAACCCGACTGCAATGTGATTTTTGATGGATTAGTTACCGTGATGCTGCCCGATAAGGAAACATTCGGTGCACAACCGCCGGTCGTTTCTACCGTATAATTGTAAATGCCAGGGATAGCTGCCGCTGTTGGTGCGCCACTGATTGTAAAAATTCCCCCTGAAAAAGCACCAACCATACCTGCCGGTAATGGTGTCGTTGCAAGAACTGCCGCCCCTGTAGCACTGCCCTCTATTTTATATTTGATCGGAAGGATGGAAACCGTCTGGCAAACACTTTGGGTCGCAGAAGCACTCGTGGCATCCAAGGAAATTTTTGAAGGATCCTTAACCACTAAGGTTACATTTTTCTTACAAAAGCCAGTCAACGTATAAACTTTTACAGCGAAGGTATAAGTTCCTGCTGTTGTAGGCGCTCCTGTAATTTTGAACTCCTTGGAAACCGTATCGTAAACTCCTGTAAGGCCATTTGGCAAAAGGCCGTCACCAGCATCTGTAGAAATCTCTGCATTGGTAATCCCGCCCGCAGTGTATACAAGTCCTGTTCCGGGCAATGCTACATTTTCACATACTGAAGGTATTACAGCCGGTGTTGAAGTAATGGTACAAAGGCATTCATCAAGCGTAAAACTTTCCACTTTATAACATCCCGAACTACCTGCCGGATTTGCATCTGTAATACGCACATGAATCGTTTGCGGGAAATTTGCCGGGTTGAAAGGATAAGCCGACGGATTTGGAATTCGGGCACCATAATTATCGTTAACAGCATCGGTAGCATTCGTATAATATGTAATCTCATAATTCGATGGATTGACAATCATATCGGAGTCCTGAGTGATGTCTACAGTTGTAGGTGGCGTTGCTCCTGAAAGATCCACACAAACGGTAGCTGGCGGTGTTAAATTGGGAATCGTGCCTACGTCAATTGTATGCGGAACAACAAGCGAAATTATATTTCCGTTTGCATCAGTGAGGTCTACATGTGCATAATATGTGGTAGACATACTTGTTGCCTGAGCTAAAAAGTCGTCTCCTGTACCTACCACATTGCCACTCGCATCTTTCCAGATAACACTTACAGGAAGTTGTGGCAATGTAGGATTAGGCTGAATAACAAATGACGTATTTGTGATATGGTGAGGTGGAATGGGATTATTTTCACCCGGAGGTGTAAAAAACTGAGTCCCTGATGCATTTTGCATACCGATAATGCCCGAACCATCTGCCCAGCCTAAATTATATCGTCTACTTTGAACGTTAATTTCAACAATATTTGAAGTTTCGTGGAGTACGATCTGCGAAGTTAGCGGGTCATTTGTCCCATTGGCATTGGCCGGAAATAACGGAATCTGATAAACATTAAAAACAAAAACCCTGTTAGGTGCAGCATTTACTCCACTATCTAATACATAATAATTAATACTACTTGTTAATGGGCGGCTAGCAAAATGAATATCTTCAAATACCCCATAAATGGAATTAGGATAAAGAGTAACATCCGGAAGCCTTAAACCATCATTATAAATCCAGATACATCGAGACCCTACGGGATAACTATTAAATGTAATAAGACCATTGGATCCCATCTGAACACTAGTATATGTATTTCCGTAAAACGAAAACTCAAAAGGAGTTCCATTCCCTCCATTTAAAGGCTCTTGGGTACTCCAAAAGTCGTCGTTATTTGGAGCTGGAGGAACTAAAATATTTGTTCCTCCAGTGAATGGATAAGCCCTAAACGGTTGCGATGCCGGAGGATTTACCATAGCATACGAAGTTGTAGGCACTAATGTGTTGTAATCAACGTGCAAATTGGCATAACCAAGTAAATCACAAACAGCAACATCCTGGGTAACAGTTGCTTTTACAAGTGGCGCCCCTTGGGCAAAAATAGTGACAACTGTAAAAAATGACCACAAAAGCAAGAGGTATTTATTTTTCATTTTAAGATAATTTTGGCAGCGAAATTTACAAAAAAATAGCAAAGAATTATCATAAACTTCAAACAAAGTGAATATTTAACACTATGATATGGACTTTAATTTTTATTATTTATCTTTGTTCCCTTAAAAATAAAGCCATCATAATAAATTTCATTAATGATAACTAACGAAGATTTTCACGACGAAATCGGAGACGACCACATTTCATCAAACGCAACCAACCCTGTAAGAAAAGACGCTTTTGATATTCCGGATGATCAAAAAATTGAACTGATTAAAAAAGACGTTGAAAACATCCTGAAAACCCTGGGCATGGATTTAACTGACGACAGCATTAAAGGCACGCCAAACCGCGTGGCTAAAATGTTTGTAAAAGAAATATTCGGCGGACTCAATCCGGCAAAAAAACCAGGTTCTTCTACTTTCGACAACAATTATAAGTACGGCGAAATGCTGGTCGAAAAAAACATTACCCTCTACTCTACCTGCGAACATCATTTGTTACCTATTATTGGACGTGCCCATGTAGGATATATTTCGAATGGCAAAGTCATCGGGCTTTCTAAAATGAACCGAATTGTCGATTTTTTTGCCAAAAGGCCACAAGTACAAGAACGCCTTACCATGCAGATCGTACAGGAATTGCAACGCGCTTTAGGAACTGAAGATGTTGCCTGTGTTATTGATGCCAAACACTTGTGCGTGAACTCACGCGGCATTCGCGATATTGAAAGCAGCACGATCACATCTGAATTCGGCGGAAAATTCAAAGACGAAAAAACCAGGCGCGAATTTTTAGATTACATTAAATTGGAAACGAAGTTTTAATTTTAACCTACTGCCCTAGCCCCGATTGCAGCAAAAATCCTTTTGCAAAGCGCAGCGGAGCAAAAGATTGCAGCGGAAAGCGGGACTCGAGCTCCTAATAAAAAAAATAAGGAGCGGACAGACGAAGTAAATAGCTTCTAAAAAAAATCAACCAAAATGCCATTATATAAAAACCAAACCGTCAAGATATACAATTCCCTTTCAGGAGAAAAAGAGATTTTCAAACCGATCCATGAAGGCAATGTTGGAATGTATGTTTGCGGCCCGACCGTTTACAGCAATGTCCATTTGGGAAATGTCAGGACGTTCATGTCATTTGATGTGATTTTCAGGTATTTATTGCATTTGGGTTATAAGGTGCGTTATGTGCGAAACATTACAGATGTGGGCCATATCGTTGATGATGTGGACGAAGGCGAAGACAAAATCGCTAAAAAAGCCCGCCTTGAACAACTTGAACCTATGGAAGTCGTTCAGCGCTACACGGTTGATTTCCACGAGATCCTGAACGAATTCAATTTTCTTCCGCCGAGTATCGAGCCTACGGCAACCGGCCATATTATTGAACAGATTGAAATCATCAAAAAAATCATCGACAACGGTATTGGTTATGAAGCCAACGGATCGGTGTATTTTGACGTTGTGAAATTCAATGAAAATTACCATTACGGACAACTCAGCGGCCGCAACATTGAAGACATGCTCGCCAATACGCGTGATCTTGACGGCCAATCGGACAAAAGAAACCCGCAGGATTTTGCGCTTTGGAAAAAAGCAGAGCCACAACACATCATGCGCTGGCCTTCGCCGTGGAGCGACGGTTTTCCGGGTTGGCACCTTGAATGTACGGCGATGAGCACCAAATACCTCGGCAATCATTTTGACATTCACGGCGGTGGTATGGATTTAAAATTCCCGCACCACGAATGTGAAATCGCTCAGAATGAAGCCTGCACCGGTCAAACGCCGGTCAATTATTGGATGCATGCAAACATGCTGACAATGAATGGCAAAAAAATGGCGAAATCTACCGGGAATAATATTTTGCCACGCGAAATCTTAACCGGTGAAAACAACATCCTGAGCAAGGCATTTTCTGCAAATGTGGCGCGTTTCTTTATGTTGCAGGCGCATTACAGAAGCATCCTCGACTTTTCGGACGATGCGATCGTGGCTGCCGAAAAAGGCTACAACCGCTTGATGGAAGCCATGGAAAATAGCAAAGAATTGACCGCTTCCGCAAATTCTACTCTGGACATCGGCAGTTGGAAACAATTGTGCTACGATGCGATGAACGACGATTTTAACAGCCCGATTCTGATCGCACAATTATTTGAAGGTGTGCGTTATATCAACTTACTAAAAGAAGGTTCGGCTACTTTGACCGCAGCCGACCTTGAAAATCTGACAAAAACCATGACCGCATTCATCAACGATGTACTCGGACTTGGAAAAGAAAAAATCGCCGAAAACAACATCGAAAAAATGGAAGGCCTGGTCAATATGTTGATTGGAATGCGCAATGAAGCGCGTGCGAATAAAAACTTTGCATTATCAGATCAGATCCGCGACCAGTTGCTGGCTTTGGGCATCCAACTCAAAGACGGAAAAGAAGGCACTACTTTTATCTTATAAGGTGACAGTCAAACGCCTGCTCATATTGCCATTTGTATTGCTGATCAGGATTTACCAGACAGCCATTTCGCCGTTTTTGCCTTCAAGCTGCCGGTTTGAGCCCACCTGTTCTTCGTATGCGCTTGAAGCCTTAAAAACACACGGCTTGTTTTATGGCGGTTGGCTTGGCGCCAAAAGAATCCTGAGCTGTCATCCATGGGGAAAAACGGGTTACGATCCGGTACCTCCAAAAAATTGCGGCCACAAACATTAACTAATTTTAGGATTTGCCGTTTGTTTTAAATGGCTAATTTTACCACAACTAAACGTACAAAAATGATACATACTCTAAGCTTTGTCTGGAACCCTACTGAAGGAATTGACCTCGGTTTTTTTGTCATTCGTTATTACAGCCTGATGTTTGTGATTGCTTTCGGATTGGGATGGTATATCATGAAAAAAATATTTGAACGTGAAAATGAGCCAATCGACAAACTCGATTCATTGTTCATCTGGACTGTTATTTCGACTTTATTAGGAGCGAGGCTGGGCCATGTATTTTTTTATGACTGGGAATATTACAGGAACCACTTGTCTGAAATATTACTCCCGTTTCGCTTCTCCCCGACTTTCGAATTCACCGGCTTCCAGGGATTGGCAAGTCATGGTGCTGCTATTGCCATCATCATTTCGATGTATTTTTTCAGTAAAAAAATTATGAAAAGGCCAATGTTATGGGTTTTAGACCGCGTGGTCATTCCGGTAGCCAGCGGTGCAATTTTCGTTCGTTTGGGCAACTTCTTCAACTCGGAGATTGTTGGAAAGAAAACCGACAACGCGTCTACTTTCGGCGTACAATTCATCCGTGACCATTTCAGTTCAAGAGAAGCGGTAAACGCCACGCAAATGGCGAGTCCGAAACAGGCTTATGACGCGATTGCAACGAATCCACAGTTCCGTAATTTATTGGAGCAGGTTCCGGTAAAACATCCGGCACAATTGTATGAAGCAGCTTGTTATGTGGTGGTTTTTGCGATTTTGTTCTATATGTACTGGAAAACCAACATCCGTGAAAAACAAGGTTTCCTTTTCGGGTTGTTCCTGGTATTGTTGTGGACGGTTCGTTTTGTAGTAGAATATGTAAAAGAAAGCCAGGGTGGTTTTGAAAATGCCCTTGGACTGTTTTCGACTGGTCAATGGCTCAGTATTCCGTTTATTTTTGTGGGCTTGTTTTTTATGTGGGCCGCTGAAAAACCGATTGTCGTCAGTTCGAAAATATAGATATAACCTGAACAGGAAATAAAGAAAGCCATCTCATGTTGATGGCTTTTTTGTTGGTATCGATTTATTACGAACAGTATTGTTTTTCAGCCTTCGCCTGATTTTGCATCATTTAAAATAGAAATCCCCTTTATTAAGCCTGATAATTCTACATGTTGCCAAAATTTTACAGCGCGATTATTCATACATTTGAACGTTACAAGCGTGTGTAAAACCTACATTTGCAAAAACAAACCATGAAAGATGATTAATGGATTAAACTAATCTATTTGTAATACTCGCTGTGATAACCATTTTCGGTTGTTGCTGTCCGTTTTATTTTTCTGAGTAGTAAATCCAGGTTGCTTTCGTAATTTCAGCGATTGTCTTTTCAGTATTTTCTATAGTTTCTGTTATGTTTTTCAAATAAATTGAAATTATCAAATGTTTTCCGTTGGGAAGTTTTACGATTCCAACATCGTTCATTGCGGCTCTCAAGTTGTTTTCATTCGTTCCGGAAATCCCTGTTCGGTGCGCCAATTCCGTTCCTTTAGGAAGCCCTGCTTTCATCCAGTTAAGCCCTCTTGAGCATTCAACCATAATTTGGTATAAATATTTTGTCGTTTTCTTTTTCAGGATTTTTCTTTTATAAAATTTCTCAAGCAATTCTGTTGTTGCCAATGGCGTTGTCGTGTTGATGTATAGGTTTTCCCAGTTGTGCATTTGCGCTTCATTTACCTGTATCACAAAATTTTTTATTCCTTGTTTATTGATAAATTCCTGAACGATAGCTGTACCCCCGATTAATTCTAAAAGAATATCGCAGCCGTTATTATCACTATGCGAAACGGTATATCGCAACAATTGGTCTAATGTCAGGTATCTGTTTCCATTCGGGTATTCGTCTCGAATGGGACTCCACGTATCTTTGTGTAAATCTTCTTTTTTAATAAAAATTTTCTGTTTTAAAGACAGCTTTCCTTCATCTACCAAGTTTAAAGCGGCCAAGGCAATATGAAATTTAAAAACACTCATTAACGGAGCGTTTAAATCTCCGTTAATACTTAATGTGTCATTATCTTCGATACTTTTTACAGACACTCCAATTGTTGCATTTTTTGAAGCTATAATCTCTTCCAACTGTTGCCGGAGTTTGTTTTGACCAACAACCTGGGTAGATGTTAAGATGGTTAATAGGATCACAATAACTTTTGTCATGAAATTTATTTTCACTTTCTACATTTTAACAGTGTTTTGGTATAATTGCCTCTAATGTTTTTCACCCGCAAACTGGGGAGTTCAAAATAAGAGCGCTATTTCTAAAACGAGCTGAGACAAAGCAATAACAAACCGATGCAACAGTATGCGCTGTTAAAATAACCTCTTCGTGAAAACAAAATGCCAATTGGCCGAAACCTCTATTCCAGTTATAGGCTGTAGGAATTTGCTATTTTCGCTTATGCATTTTCGTTAGTTGTCGGATCAAAATCAACCATCCATTCGATCCCATATTTGTCCCTAAACATCCCAAAATAGGAACCCCACGGACTATGGCCAATAGGCATTTCTACTTCTCCTCCGGCTGAAAGACCATAAAATAATTTATCGGCTTCTTCTTTATTTTCTGCACTGATTGAAATTTTACTTCTGTTTTCATTCTCATTTACTTTTCCCAAATATTCCGGCACATCATTTCCCATTAGCGCGTTGCTTTTACCGATTGGCAAAGCAATCTGCAAAATTTTATCTGCGTCGTTTTCTGCTACCTGGAATTCAGCAGTTGCAAGATCTTTCAAACGAATAATTTTTGAAAATTCACCACCAAATACTGATCTGTAAAATTCAAATGCTTCTTCAGCATTACCATTAAAGTTGATATGTGGATTTATAAGTGCCATAATTTTAATTTAAATAGTTATAATTTTATTGTTGAATTGTTTGTTATTTTTACAATGCTACCTAATGTTTTTCGGCTGCTACCGCCGTGTATTAACGGGTTGGCGAACAGGTTTTGCTACGATAAAATTCTTCGGGAAATCCAAACACCAAGCTACCGAAAAACCAGGTAATTCTGGTTAGTGGTCGTTGCTGTATATAAAAATCTTATCAATTCCAATTGTCAATCTTTATATCATTTGGCGATGGTTTTCCTTCTTCATTTTCTAAAAGCTGTTTTAGACTAAGCATAAAAACAGCCCATTTCATGCTACAATGCGATTTAAATTCTACTTCCTCAGCCCAATTATTATGACTGAATAATAGAATTGTATAATTTTCTTCTTGATAAAGATCAAATATAACTTCAGTGCCAATCCATTCAGGCGGGCCAAAAGTAAATTTCCACTTTACTTTTACTTCAGGTTTTAAATCTTGCACTTCAAAATTCATACTGCCAACTTCTTTTCCGTCTGGCGTATGAAATCGAACAACAACCGTTTTTCCTATTTCCGATTCGCCAGTCGTATCTTTCGTCCACCATTTCGATATTCCGTTAATCGTTGACAACGCTTCATAAACTTTTTGTGGTGAAGATTTAATTCCAACTCGATGTTTTATATTAACCATGATTGTCAGTTTAAGTTCTTGAATTCTCCAATTTTCTCTGCAACGACCACTAACGTTTCGCGCATTTGAGAAGTTGCGTAAAAGCGAGCCGAGTTTTCTCTGTCAAGATAAAACTTTCTTCGTGAAACTACAACTTCAGGTTAACGAAAACTTCGCAATTGCATCAAGCGGCTGTTGCCAGAAGCCGTTATTTATTTGTGTACTTCCAGTTTAAGTGAAGACAAATACCAGTTATGTCGGAAAAAAGTATTTGAGAATTAATTCCGAAAATGCGTAGACTTTTTAAAATATCTTTTTTAAATTTTGAAGGAACCTTCACTTGAAGCAGTTTGTCTTTCAAATCTTTATTGGTTTATAGTTTTACAAACATTCCTGACGCAGTTGAATATTTGTGAGCCGTAAACCAACCCGATCGTGCAATTATCCCTCGTTATTTAATACTGGCTTTAATATTCTTGTTTTACCAATTTCAAAGGATCCAGTATTATCAAGCCGTTATTGCCTTTTTACCAAAACCACCCAATCGCGGCGGTCATTCCCTTCTGCATAATTTTCGATTGAATATTCGAGATGAAAACCAATTTTGCCCATTAATCTGAGTACAACATCTTTTGACAGGCAACTGTAATAAAATTGCTGTCCAAACATTTTATCTGTATGCTCGTCTGCTTCTTTTCCGTGTGTAAACAGGAAATATCCGACAGGTTGTAACCAGTGATACACTTTTTCGTATATCTCTTTTTGACGCTTTTTAGGAAAATGAAAAAGAGAATCCCAGGCAATGACTCCATCAAATCTTTCGACCGGGCTAAAATCAAAAAAATCGCAAGAAATAAATTGAGCGTTTTTTATCTTATTCGATTGTGCAATTGCGATCATCCTGTCTGAAGCATCTATCCCAACTACAGCTTTTTTTTGTTCTGAAAGGTATTTTGCAACAGGCAACCCAGTTCCGCATCCAATATCCAGAATATTGCCTTTTGCCTTAATTTTACCGGCAAAATCAATAATGGGTTGGTTTACAATAGCATTGCTTCTTGCAGCAGCCCAAGTGTCGGCAATTTTATTATACGAATTTTTATTCATTGCTATTTCGCGGTTTTACAGCCTATCGCACAATTTTACAAACACAATTAAGCTGCAACAATCTCCGCTTGAGAAATCACTTCCATCACTTCCCTAATCACTTCAATACTGTCAATGGCGCGCCCGGAATGGATAAAGTCTTTTATAGACAGTAGGATTAAATGTTTATAAACGGTTTCGGAAAACGGGTTTGATGCTGTTGCGAATTGAATTCGGTTGGTTTCTTCGACAACGGCGATGTAAATCTGGCCTACGTTTATTTTTTCGGTTTCTGAAATCAGATCGTCTAGCAGTTGGACCAGTTTAGTGGGCTTTTCGGTTTTCATAATGGATAAGTTAGACAACAAACATAATAAAAAATATATGATGAAGGTTACGATTTTGACGGGTGTTTGCATACGATTAGCCAAGCCCTGATGGCAGCGGCATCCTTTTATGGAGCGCAGCGCAATAAAAGATACAGCGGACAGCAGGAACAAGCTCCTGAAAAATGAAAAAGCCCGACATTACTATCGGGCTTTTTGAAAATATTTCTTTGAATTAAGCTTCTCTGTTGTGCTCGTCTTCAATTCTTTTGTGTTCTGCATCAGAGATTGTATCCACCAATACCGGTGTTGCGATAAATAATGATGAATACGTTCCTACAACGATACCCACGAGCATCGCGAAGATGAACCCTCTGATCGAGTCGCCACCGAATATGAACATGATCAATAATACCAGGATCATCGTTAACGACGTGTTGATCGTTCTTGACATGGTCGAGTTTACCGACTGGTTTACGATCTGGTTGAAGTTTCCTTTCACTTTACCGGCAAGGTACTCACGAACCCTGTCGAATACGATAACAGTATCATTCATCGAGTAACCGATTACGGTCAGGATCGCCGCGATAAAGTGCTGGTCGATTTCCATTCCGAACGGCATGTATTTCCACAATAATGAGTAGATTCCCAATACGAAGATCACGTCATGCGCAATCGCTGCGATCGCTCCAAGGCTGTACTGCCATTTTCTGAACGAGATCATTAGGTAAAGGAATACGATTGCCATCGCACCAAGAACCGCCCAGTAAGAGTTTGTTTGGATATCGTCGGCAACTGTTGGCCCTACTTTAGAAGCCTGAAGGATTCCGTATTGTTTCCCGTCATATGAGTTTACGAATTTCTCGTAAGTCATATCGGCGTTGTAGTGTTTTTTCAATTTGTCAAACAACAGTCTGTTAACCTGCTCGTCTGCTTCTGTTCCGTGTGCTTCTACCATGAATTTGGTAGTGATTTTCAACTGGTTGTTTTTACCAAACACTTTTGCTTCGGCAGAATTTTCGAAAACCGGAAGCAATTCGCTTCTGATCTCTTCAGCAGAAACCGGTTTTTCAAAACGCACCTGGAATGTTCTTCCTCCTTTGAAATCGACACCATAATCCAAACCGTGTGTCGAAAGCGAAATGATACTTACGATTACAACAATACTTGAGAAAATGTAAGTGTATTTTTTAGCACCTAAGAAATCGTAGTGGAAATTCGTAAAGAAGTTTTTAGAGAAACCTGTTGTGAAAGTCAATTTATCACCTTTGGCAACGCTCCAATCCAACAACATTCTTGTAATAAAGATTGACGTAAACAATGAAGTTGCGATACCGATTAATAAAGTAGTAGCAAATCCCTGGATCGGTCCTGTTCCGAAGATCAATAAAACTGCTCCTGTCAATACGTGGGTTACGTTGGCATCGATAATCGAACGCATCGCTCCTTTCCATCCGAATGACGCTTTTACCGCTTCATCGAGTGCTTTTCCGGCACGCAATTCTTCTTTTGCTCTTTCATAGATGATGATGTTTGCATCTACCGCAGTTCCCATTGTTAATACGATACCGGCAATACCAGGCAATGTCAATACCGCACCTAAGCTTGCTAAAATTCCGAAAAGGAACAACAAGTTCACGATAAGCGCTACGTTGGCAAACCAACCGGCTTTACCATAATAAATCACCATCCAAAGCGCTACGATCAAAAGACCGAATAATGCCGATGTGGTACCATTTTCAATCGCTTCCTGACCTAATGATGGTCCTACCACTTCTGATTGCACGATTTCTGCAGCAGCAGGCAATTTACCCGCTCTAAGAACGTTCGCTAAATCTTTGGTTTGTGTTACATCGAAAGTTCCTGAAATTTCAGATCTTCCGCCTGAGATCGGGCCGCTTGAAACACCCGGAGCCGAATAAACGATATCATCCAATACAATAGCGATGTTGCTTTTTTGAGCATATGCTTTTCCTGTCAATTCTTCCCAACCTTTAGCACCTTGTCCGTTCATTTGCATGGTTACAGATGGTTTGCCCAATTGGTCGAAGGAATCTTTTGCATCAGTTACAACGCCACCGCTCATTGCAGCCTGGTTGTCCCTGTTTCCTTTTAACGCATATAATTCTACTGTTTCAACTTCTTTTTTGGTTTTCTCGTCTCTGATAGACGTTGGAATTCCCCAAACGAATTTCGCATAACGCTGGTCTCCGTTTAACAGGTTTTTGATGTCTTGTCTTTTGAACCAACCGTTGATAACCGCAGTATCTTTAGTATTTACAACACCAAGAACAGCGCCGCCACCTTGAGCAACAAATTTGCTGATCAGCGGACCAAGATCGTTAGCAGTTGCTACGGTATCTTTTGCTTTGGTATCGGTCAATAAAGTATCAATCCCGGTTTTAGCCGTTTCTTTTGCAGGAACAACCGCTTTTTCAGTCGCTTTCAAAGCATTGTTGGCAGCCATTAGGAAGTTACCAACCTCTTCGATTTTATACGTTTCCCAAAATTCCAATTGGGCAGTACCAGACAATAATTTTTTGATACGGTCTACATCTTTCGCACCCGGAAGTTCTACAAGAATTCTTCCCGATTCACCCAGTTTCTGGATGTTTGGTTGCGTCACACCGAATTTATCAATACGTTTTCTGAGTACTTCAAAAGCAGAATCTACTGATTCGTCTACTTTTTTACGGATCACTTTCTGAACCTGCGCATCTGTCATTTTGATATCAACACCACCATCGCCTTGCAGACTTCTGTTTGCAAAAATATCAGGTGAAGCCAATTTTACAGAACCTTTTGAAGCTTTGTCAAATTCTCTGAAAAACACATCGAGGTAATCCTCATTACCCTGTCTGTTTTTAGTCGCTTCTGCAAGCGCCTGATTGAAAACAGGATTTTTAGAATTGTTGGCCAATCCTTTAATGATGTCTTTAACTGAAATCTGAAGCTGAACGTTGATTCCGCCTTCAAGGTCAAGACCTTTGTTAATCTTTTTGTCTTTGACTTCGTTGTACGTGAAGTCGGTAAACCCAAGATTAAACACTTTCTCTTTCCCGATAGAATCCAAATACTTTAATTCTTTTTCAGAGTTTCCTTTTGCAAAAGTTTTTGCATCTGATTCAATGCCATCGGCAACGAATGTGAAAGAAAGTTGGTAAATACTTACCAATGCAAATAAAATTGCGAAAAATTTAACTAGTCCTCTATTCTGCATTATTACTAAAAATTAATTAATTCTGTTTGTGTTTGTATTTTGGATAAGCCTAAATCTGTAAAAATACAGTTGTTAAAAATATCCTATTTTTTTTGAAACGTGCAAATATATAATTACTGAAAACATTAACCAATTTATTTATTGATTAATCTCAAAAAAAAGACTGCATTAATTGCAGTCTTCCTTATATATTGTGTAAAAGCTTATGCTAAAACTGTTTTCAGGTCGGCATTCATGTTTCTTACCGCATCTGAACTTTTTGCGAAAAGCGCTTTTTCATTGCCATTTAGGTTGATGTCAACGATTTCTTCGATACCGTTTTTCCCAATGATACAAGGTACGCCAACGCAAATGTCGCTTTGCCCGTATTCGCCTTCCAACAAAACCGAACAGGCGATCATTTTCTTTTGGTCGTTCAAAATGCTGTCTACCAAATAGGCTACAGAAGCACCCGGCGCATACCACGCAGAAGTTCCCAATAAACCAGTCAAAGTCGCACCGCCAACCATCGTGTCAGCTGCCACTTTTGTCAATTGTTCTTCAGATAAAAACTGTGAAACCGGTATGCCATTGTAAGAAGCCAGTCTGGTCAACGGAATCATCGTCGTATCGCCATGACCGCCGATCACCATAGCCGAAACATCGTTGATTGGTTTGTCCAAAGCTTTTGATAAATAATATTTAAAACGCGAACTGTCCAAAGCACCACCCATTCCGATGATGCGGTTTTTAGGCAATCCGGTAGCTTTCAAAGTCAAATAAGTCATTGTATCCATCGGATTCGAAACCACTACAATAATAGTATCAGGAGAATGTTTCAACACATTTTCAGCAACGGTTTTTACGATTCCGGCATTGATCCCGATTAATTCCTCACGCGTCATGCCTGGTTTTCTCGGAATTCCCGAAGTAATCACAACCACATCACTGTTGGCTGTTTTTGAATAATCATTTGTCACGCCCGAAACACGCGTATTAAAACCCGTATTCGAAGTACATTGCGAAATATCCATCGCTTTTCCTTCTGCAAAACCTTCTTTGATGTCTAGCAAAACGACCTCGCTCGCAATGCCTCTGTAAGCAATCACGTCAGCACAAGTGGCTCCTACGTTCCCTGCTCCTACTATAGTAACTTTCATTTTTATGGTGTTTTTGTTGTTTATTTTTTTTGAAGCTGTTCCCGCTATCCGCTGCAATCTTTTTATTCCGTTCGTTCCTCACTAGAAATAAAAAGGATTTCCGCTGCTATCGGGGCTAAGGCATTTATCTTAAATTGAGACCGAAGTCGAAAATCGAAAAAAATACCTGAAGTCCACTGGACTTCCTCCTCTTAATCTCACTCAAGCGAAGCGAACTGGCGCAGCAAATTATCGGGGCTAGGGCCTCGCGTTTATTTACGCGTCAATCTTAGCATAAACGGCATTTTTCTCGATGAATTCTCTTCTCGGCGGAACCTCGTCACCCATCAGCATCGAAAAGACCTGATCGGCTTCAGCAAGGCTGTCAATATTCACTTGGCGCAAAGTCCTGAAACTTGGATCCATCGTAGTTTCCCACAACTGTTCCGCGTTCATTTCACCCAAACCTTTATATCGCTGAATTCCCGCGCTTCCGCCCATTCTGGCATTCGCGGCATCGCGTTGGTCATCGTTCCAGGCGTATTCTTTTTTATTTCCTTTTTTAACCAAGTATAAAGGTGGCGCAGCAATGTAAACATGGCCGTGCTCGATCAGTTCTTTCATAAATCTAAAGAAGAACGTCAGGATCAAAGTAGAAATGTGGCTGCCATCGACATCGGCATCACACATGATGATCACTTTATGGTAACGCAGTTTTTCGATATTCAATGCTTTACTGTCTTCGGCGGTACCAATAGTTACACCCAAAGCCGTAAAAATATTGCGGATCTCTTCGTTTTCAAAAACTTTGTGGTGCATCGCTTTTTCCACGTTCAAAATCTTACCTCGCAATGGCATGATCGCCTGAAAATTACGGTCGCGGCCTTGTTTTGCAGTTCCACCCGCCGAATCTCCCTCGACAAGATAAACCTCGCATTTTGCCGGATCCTGCTCTGAACAATCGGATAATTTACCCGGAAGTCCGCCGCCGCCCATAACCGTTTTACGCTGTACCATTTCACGCGCTTTTTTCGCTGCGTGACGCGCCTGCGCTGCTAATATTACTTTTTGAACAATGGTTCTCGCATCGTTCGGATTTTCTTCTAAATAATTTTCAAGCATTTCACCAACTGCCTGAGAAACTGGAGAAACGACTTCCCTATTTCCAAGTTTGGTTTTGGTCTGCCCTTCAAATTGTGGCTCCTGAACTTTCACCGAAATGATCGCAGTCAATCCTTCACGGAAGTCATCACCGGTAATTTCGAATTTGAGTTTGTCCAACAATCCTGAAGCATCGGCATATTTTTTCAGCGTTCTTGTCAATCCGCTGCGGAACCCCTGTAAGTGCGTTCCGCCTTCGTGCGTATTGATATTGTTGACGTAAGAGAAAATATTCTCGGTATAACTCGTATTGTAAATCAAAGCCACTTCAACCGGGATCTCGCCTTTTTCGTTGTCCATCGAAATAACATGCGAAATGATCGGCTCGCGGTTTCCATCGAGGTAACGGATGTATTCTTTCAGACCTTCATCGGAATGGAAAACCTCTACTTTAAATTCGCCTTTGTCGTCTTTTTCCCTTTTATCGGTAAAAGTGATTGTAATACCTTTATTCAGGAACGACAATTCGCGCATACGTGCAGAAAGCGTATCATATGAAAACTCTGTAGTCTGTGTAAAAATAGTAGGGTCAGGATAAAACGTCTGCATCGTTCCGCGTTTGGTCGTTTCGCCAACCTGCTTTACCGGATACATTGATTTTCCTCTTTCGTATTCCTGTTCGTAGATTTTTCCGTCTCTGAAAACCGTAGATTTCATATGTTCTGAAAGCGCATTTACTACAGAAACACCGACACCGTGCAAACCTCCGGAAACTTTATACGAATCTTTGTCGAATTTACCTCCTGCACCGATTTTAGTCATGACGACCTCGAGTGCGGAAATGCCTTCTTTTTTATGCATGTCAACCGGAATTCCACGACCGTTGTCTTCAACAGTCACCGATCCGTCTTCGTTGATGGCCACACCAATCGTGTCACACCATCCTCCCATCGCTTCATCGATGGAGTTGTCTACGACTTCGTAAACCAAGTGGTGCAAACCTCTTACACCTACGTCACCTATATACATGGAAGGTCGCATTCTTACGTGCTCCATTCCTTCTAATGCCTGAATACTATCTGCTGAATAATTGTTCTTCTTGATTTCTTCGCTCATAAAAATTTGCTGTAAAAAATATAGTTTTTGTCTAACACGCAAATATATAAAAACAGGAATGATATCCCAGTTAAAATAGTGCTTTTGCCGTTGAAGTTATTAACATTATGTTGATTTTTTTGTGTACAATTCCACTCCGGTTCCGAAGTTTTCAGAATAGCGGATTTTGCCATAATCAAATGACACGCCGCTGGCTATATCTTGTTTTAAAAGCAGTGCGCCATCGGCATCGAGATAATCGAGTAGCGGCGCGATTTGTGCCAATGCCGAAATACCAACGGTCGATTCGGTCATACAGCCAGCCATGATTTTTAGGCCTTTGCTCCTGCCGTTTTGAATCATCCGCAACGCCGGCGTAATGCCGCCGCATTTGGTCAGTTTGATGTTGATGCCGTGGAATAATCCGTCACACGAATTTACATCGGCTTCGCGCTGGCAGCTTTCGTCGGCGATAATGGGTAAAACGGAATGTTCGTGGACTTTTTTCATACCCTCGAAATCATCCGCTTTTAAGGGTTGTTCGATGAATTCGACTTTTAAATCTTTGAAAATTTTGGAAAACGTAATGGTTTCGTCAGAAGTCCACGCGCAATTGGCATCAATCCTAAACAGCGAATCCGTCGTTTTGCGCAATGATTCTACAATTTTCAAATCATTCGGCGTTCCAAGTTTTATTTTGTAAACAGGCCATGGTTTTTCGAGAATTTTCTGCTGCATTTTTTCTATTGAATCTATTGCAATCGTATACGACGTGAGCGGTAACGTTTCATTGGCAACAGCCCAAAAACTACGCAATGTTTTGTTTTGCCTGCGCGAATAGAAATCCCAATACGCTTCGTCTATCGCACAAAGTGCAAAATAATCTTCAGGCAATAACGGTGTGATTTTTTGCCATAAATCTGAAGGAAGAATGATTGCAGTATTTTCAACGATTGGTTTTACTTTTAATAAACTTTCCGTTAAGCGTTCGACCGTGCTGTGATAATAAGGATTGACCGTCGCTTCACCATAACCCGTGTGTTCGCCATCAGAAATACAGACTACAACCGTTTTCTGGATATTCACGGTATAACGCGAAATCGTAAACGGATGTTCCAGCGGAAGTTCGTAAAATTGAAAACTAAAATGTAAAGCCATAAAAAAAGCGCCGGTAACAACTCCGGCGCTTAAAATTACAAACAATATTCAACAAACCTAATAATCTTTATACGGCAATATTCGATTTTGCTATTTCTATATCTGCTTTGACGTGAGCAGCATTGGCGCGCCCGCTTGGATCCTGGTTTTCCTGCCATTTCGGGATCCATTTTCTTACGGTTTGCGCGGCGCTCAATTGCGGAAAATGTTTATGGAAAATGTCGCGGTAAAAATACGCTTCTTTTGTTGTTGGCGTATTGTATGGAAATCTTTCCGCAGCTGCTTCGAGTTGTTCATCGGTCACTTTAGACGAGCAATATTCGATCAAAGTATCAATCCAGTTGTAACCCACGCCGTCTGAGAACTGCTCTTTCTGCCTCCACAATACTTCCTGTGGCAAATACGGTCGTTCCGGCGTATCAAATGCTTTCCTTAAAATATATTTTTCTATGCCATCATATGTTTTTGGCTGTTTTTCTTCAGCTTTGATTAGCATCGCAGTATCTAAAAACGCTTTGTCCAGGAATGGAACGCGTGCTTCGAGCCCATGCGCCATGGTCGATTTATCGGCACGCAATAAATCAGCTGTAAATAATTTCTGGACCCTTTCGATGGTTTCTTTCTGAAATTCTTCAGTTGAAGGCGCATTTCTAAAATATAAATACCCGCCAAAGATCTCATCTGCGCCTTCTCCTGATAGTACTACTTTGATGCCTAAAGCGGTAATTGCTTTTGAAAGGAAATACATCGGCGTACTGGCTCTGACGGAAGTCACGTCGTAAGTTTCCAAATGCCAGATTAATTTATCAAGGATTTCAATTCCCTGTTCGATTGTAAAATGAATTTCGTGGTGGTCGGTTCCGAGGAATTCGGCCACTTTTCTGGCAGCTGCGGCATCCGGGGCATTTTTATCGAGCCCGATAGAAAACGAATGCAGTTTTTTGCCTTTTTCGGCCAATAACCTTGCGGCAATTGAAGACGTTAAAGACGAATCCAATCCACCTGATAACAACACGCCAATCGGCACGTCACTCATTAATCTTTTCCTTGTTGCTTCGGTTAGCGCTTCGCGGATTTCTGACAAATCCAATGCTTTCGTTGCTTTGGTATAATCTTCATAAACCGGTTTGTAGTATTTTACGAAACCTGTTTTTTGCGTGTAAATATGTCCTGGGGGAAAAGTTGAAAAGGTTTTGCATTGGTCGGCAATTGGTTTCATTTCAGAAGAGAAATAAATACGGCCTCTTTCGTCCAATCCGTAATATAAAGGTTTCACGCCCATTGGGTCGCGGCCTGCGATAAAATCGTCTCCATCAACGACTACGAAAGCGAAATCGCCATCGAGCAAATGACAAAAATCGTAACCGAATTCTTCATACAAATGCACGATCACTTCTGAATCGGATTTCGTGCAAAACGTATGGTGTTTTAAAATGCCGTCCCGCAATTCCTGGTGGTTGTAGATTTCACCATTGTGGATCATGTAAGCGGTTTTTGTGCCTTTGATGGGCTGTTTTCCGGAATGCAAATCGATGATTGACAAACGTTCGTGGCTTAGAATATGTCCATTCTCTGTAATATGCAGATCACTTTCATCCGGGCCGCGGTGCGACATTCTTTTAGAAAGTGTTTTTACTAATTCTTCTTCTTTTCCTTTTCCGATAATGGCTAATATTCCGCACATAATTGATCAATTTTATACTTTGACTTAAATTTATTTATTTTGACAAGGCAAAGATGTAAGTTTGGCTTCAATCATAAAACATAAATGCAATTATAAGTTACATTCGACAACTCATAATTGCATTTTAAGTGAAAAATGTAATATTTAAAATACAAATCAGGTAAATCAGATTACATTCTGAAAACGCCAGAAGTTATTAAGGCTTTTCAAAAACGATGTGTGAACCATGATCATTAAATTCTTTAGAAAAATTTCATTTAAGTCATCACTTAAAAAACATCCTCAATCGTATAGGTAGTGCCATTAATTTCAAATACAAACCCAATTTCATTTCCCATCAACTTTCCACCAAGCGGTGATTGAGGTGAAAGTGCAATGACAGTAATTCCATCAATCTGAATTTTAGGCAAAGCCGTGCTCACATATAAATGAGTGCCGTTGGCTTCGACTAGGCTTCCCAGACTGATTTTTTTGGATTTAGACAATGGGTCGATTTTATCGAGAATTGCTTTTTGATCAAGGCATTCCCGCAACTTCCGGTTGAGTTTTTCCTGTTCGATATGCATCATCGAAAGTGCCGTTTCATGCTTGTCTCCAGCAGAACCTTTGGCATCGTTTTTAGAATCTTCAGTCAATGCCGAAATCATGTCACGGAACACATCAATGCGATCCTGAACAAGTTGTAAATAATGGCTGTGGATTTTTTGCTTGAAAGTCATGGAGAAGTGGCTGAGTCGCTGAGTAACTGAGTCGCTGAGTATTGCTGATAAAAAACTCAGAAACTCACGAACTCTATCTTAAAAATCAAATTTATAACTCGCTCCGATCATCGCCTGAAACGATTGCACCGGATAATTCAGCCATTTTTCGTAAGCCTGGTTTGCAATGTTGTTAAACCTTAACCAAGCAGTCAAACGTTCGCTGTATTTAAATCCGACATGTGCATTCGCATCGAAATAGCTGTTTAATGTTTTTATCGTAAAAGTAGTGTTTAAAGGTAAGTATGATAATTTTAAAAGCGCGTCACCATCTTGTCTTTGCAGTAAATCTTTTCTTTCTCCTACAAAGAACAAGTTTGCTCCGGCGTACCATTTTTGAGTAATGTTGACATCGATGTTGGCGCCAAATTGAATCTCCGGCAAATTGAACGCTTCATCAAACTGGTTTTCAACTTCATATTTGTTAAAAGTTCCGTTGATACCAATGGAAACATCTTTGTTTAAATCGGCTTTCAATTCCCCGAAAAAACCTAAAGTTTTGATATCGTCATACCACAATCCGAAAGAATTGCCGTATTTGTAAATTTCTTTATTTTCAATCGATTCATTTGTCGGATTGCTCACAAAAAGTGCTTTGTTGCGTTCAGACATCATCGAACCGCGTACGTTGTAACTGATGTAATTTGATAATTTCCCTTTCAAACCTACAAAAGCATCGAGTTGGCGATCTGTTGGCGTTATGCCTAAAGTTGGCGACAAAAACGGATTTTCATTTGTAAAATCCCTATACGAATTTTGTTCTAAAGTTCCTTCGGCGCCTAGGTAAAACACCATCAAATCACCTACTACATTCAATGATGCAGACGCATTCGGATACACATAAAATTTATTGTCACTGTTTTCTGTATCAACGCTGTAAAATGCCGAAGCCCCAATGTTAAATGACCAGTCGTCGCGTTGCATTGCAAAACTCGGATGGATTCCGAAATTCGTGAATCCGTATTTGATTGGCGTAAGGCCTGAAAAATCTTTTTCAAACTCGCCACCCAAATAATCGGCGATAATTTCTGTTTTGATCGTATTTTCAGCTATGTCAAACTGGAATGAAGGTTTTACATAAAAGCGGTTTTCCGCCGAACCGTAAGCATCCCAGAACCTGTTGTATTTCAAACTCACGCCATCAAAAGTACTTTCGTTCAATTTCAGGTTTCCGCTTATATACAGGTTGTTGTAAGTTTGTACTGCATCTCTTTTGTTCAGATCGTTAAAAAACAATCCACGATCCACTTCACTAAACTGATTGATTGCATAATCGGTCGGAACGCCATACCAATTGTATTTTTGAATCTGGTAACCCAAATCGGCATTCCATGACAATCCGTCCTGTTTGCTTCCGTAAGTCAGGTCGATCGAACTTGTCAGGTATTTGTCGTCGAGCAAAATGTCTTTAATACCGCCGTTAGATGATAAATGTTTGACCATTCCGGCAACATAATCATTGTCGCTGATTTCTTCTGTCACATACAATTCGGCAAAAGCGGTCAGGTAATTCCCAAATCCCGAAGTGAAATAATTCTTGAACAAACGTTCCTGTTTCGATTTATCCACTCCGGCAGCACGGCCTTTTGACGGTGTAAACGTAGAAGCTACCGGAAACGAAAAGATATTGTATTTCACCGGTTCTTTTTTCGTATTGTCCTCATCATCAAGACTTGGCGTTTCTTTGACTTTGAAAGCATCAGAAACTGTTGGCGTATATGGCTTTACAACATTCACGACT
>Ga0081606_1000168_pt1 | contig 36654 bp, 34 predicted proteins | sample EareggfetidaYelm_FD_71127 | JGI IMG/M metagenome (GOLD analysis project Ga0081606, IMG submission 71127) | Earthworm egg capsule microbial community from the University of Washington, USA - E. fetida Yelm (SPADES assembly) (version 2) | ecosystem: Host-associated > Annelida > Reproductive system...
TTCAGTAGGTTTCATGAATTCCTCACCGGTAATTTTCCACGCTACAGAAGCCGATGGAAAAAGCCCCCATTTGTTGTTTTCCCCAAAGCGGCTTGACCCGTCTCTTCTCATTTCTTGTGGGACCAATTATTATTTGCCGGGAACGGGTTATTATTTTGGTGTGATTCTCTATTCGGATTGCCGGGATCCCGGAAAGCAAAACAGATCGTATTTTAAGCAAAATTATTTTAGAAAAATCGGATGATAAAAAAACTGTAGCAGCCGTTTGGTTGAATTTATGTTTTAGCGGAAAGTGTTTTAAGGAAGGTTTTACTTTTTTTATTAATTATTGGGACCCATTTTCTCTGTAACTCCTGGTAACAGTTCCTTATTTTGAAATGTGAATGAACAGGATTTTCGAAAGTGCGCATTATTTTTTACAAGTGAAGGTAAATACGTTTATAAATAATTCTCCGTAATTAAATATATTTATATTAGCTACGGTTTTTAAGCACATTAGCAGTAAATAATTTAATGAAAGAAAAATACGCAAAAACAACATTCAGGATTTTAATTGCCATTCCTATACTGGCTTGTATTTTTTTTGTTGATCTATGGGTTTTACCGCAAAGGCAGATAAATGATAAAATAGTTGCTTACAGTTCGATTGTGATTACTACCGGTAATAAATACAGCAGTAGCAAAGAATTTGTAGGAAATAAGTTCTTCACTAAAAAAGGATATGAATTTTCAATAAGAAAAACATTTATTGAAGAAAACGATATTATTATCGAACAAAGCTATATTTTTAAAAATATAACTTCTGCCAAATCACAAATTAATGATTATTCAGATAAATTAATGTCAGGTTTAAACGGAGCTTGTTTTTACTTTGCATTAGGTTTAACCATCACGTCAATTATTAGTTTACTAATGCTCCAATTTAACAAAAAACTATCTGACAATGGTTTTCAAAATATCATTTTGATTAACTCTTTTTTGACGTTAGTAACATTATATGTCTTCGGAATATATAATTAAGAACTTCCAAAATATAAAACCGAACATGAAATACATTGTAACATTAGTATTTATTTTAACAGGTGTAAGTTCTGCATATTCTCAAAAAAAATGCTCTGATTTTAAGGTTGGAAGTTTTATTTATTCAAAACCTGAATTTCAGCGTTTTAAAGTTTCCAGAAATGAAACTACCCAAATTGAAATTGACAGTATAACAGGGACAATCCTTGAAGCGTCAATTGTATGGAAATCTGAATGTGAATATGAGTTGACTTATACCAAAATTAGTGATGAAAGAGGATTCGGGATGATCGGACAAAAATTAACTGTCAACATTCTAAAGATTTCCGGTAACGACATCATTGTAACTTCTGAAGGTGCCGGAATTAAATTAGAATTGGAAATGACCAAACTGGAGTCGAATTAGAAGTAAAACAAAACGCACACCTACCTTTAAAAAACACTAAACCATTACCCATCATTTATAGTCCGTGACATTGGCATTTTTAAAACAGATTTCAGTATTTTTGAAACCCTTTAAACAGGCTCCCAAATTGCTATGACAAAATCTGTTTTTTTTTACATTACGCTGTTTTCTGTTTTCATTACCAATCTGTCGTTTGGCCAGCATACTGCGGATTCGCTGCACACGCTGCTTAAAACGGCCGACAGCAAACAGAGCGCCTCCATAAACCTTCAACTGGCCAATCATTTTTTAGCAACTGAACCCGACTCTACCCTTTATTACGGCCGGCTTGCCCAGGAGATTGGAACACAAACCAATGACCCGACTGCCGTGATCCGCTCCTACGCGATGATCGCTGAAGCCTATCAGAAGCAAAATAAAATGAAGGAAGCGCTTTCCTCCTATCTGAAAGGACTCGGGCTCGCAGAAAAACACCACGCCACATCGCTGTCTGGTACAATATACAATGGCATCGGTACTTGTTATTTTTATCTGAACGATATTACAAAAGCAAAACAATATTTTAAACTTGCCGTACAGGCGAAGAAGGAAGCCAACGATTATCAATATTACGCCTTCATTTCAGCCAACCTTTCCGCTTTGCAGATTATGGAGCAGTCGTTTTCCGAAGCGGTCAAAACCTTAAAAGACGCAGAAAAAACGCTGCTCAAAAACAAACAGAGTAAATACCTCCCTACAATTTACAATTCTCTTGGTGCGGCTTATCAGGGTATCCAACCGGATTCGTGCCTGTATTTTTATGGAAAAGCACATCAAATGGCCGCTGCGAACAAAGACTACCTCAACATGATGGCCACTTCCCAAAATATCGGCGATTATTACTTGAGCCAGAAAAACTATGCAAAGGCCATCGCATATACGCAACAGGCCATCGCGACTAACGATCAGCGCCCGGAGGACCAGTTCAAGCCGGCTTTGTTCCAACGGATGAGCGCGTTGTATGATTCTATTGGGGATTTTAAAAATGCCTACGTTTATAAAAAACTGGAAACCGAAATACGCCAAAAGCTTTTGTCGGAAGCCAAACAAAAACAAATCGAAGAACTCGAAATCAAATACCAAAGCGAAAAGAAAGAACAGGCCATTGAAAAGGCTAAAAACCAGCGAAATATGCTGTTATTTGGTGCTGTTTTTATTTTTGTGATTGCCGGTTTTACCTTCTACCTGATTTTGCAAAGAAAAAAGCTCGAAAGAAAATCCGAACAGGAAAAGATCAAAATGTTCGAAAATATCCTGCACGATATCAGGACACCACTAACCCTGATTGACGGTCCGATACAATTGATGAAACAAAATCCGGGTTCGTCACATCAGGATCAATTGTTGCTTATGGAGCGGAATTCCAAAAAGCTAACGCAGCTCGTTAATGAATTGCTTGATGCTTCAAGGCTTGGCAGGGGAAATTTCGAATTGGCATACATTAGCGGCGATGTCAACCATTTTATTACAGATATCATCGACAGCTTCGAGGCGGAAGCCAAAGCCAAAGGCATCTCCATTGTCAATGTGCAAAACCAGGCCGCGAATTTTTGTGCATTTCCTTCAAATGCTTTGGAAAAAATCCTGAACAACCTGATTTCAAATGCTGTTAAACATTGCCCTAACGGATCTGATATTACTGTTACAACCGAAATTGCAGACCATCAATTGGTTGTTCAAGTTGGCGATACCGGACCGGGAATTCCTAAAAAAGAGCAGAAAAAAGTATTCCGTCGTTTCTTCAGGGGGAAAAATGCTGCTGAAAACGGTACCGGGATCGGATTGGCGTTAGTCAGCGAATTGGTAGCACTGGCGAATGGCAAAATTGCATTACACAGCGGTGCAGCAGGAACCCTATTTACCGTTTCCATCCCGCTTCCCGGACCAAGTGCTTCCGGACAAACGGTTTCGAACAGCCAGCCAACTTTATTGCTTGTTGAAGACAACTCCGATATGGCTGCTTTCACGATAGAAATTTTAAAAGAAAACTTCCAAATCATACATGCCAAAAACGGGTTAGAAGCCATGGGGCTCATCCGCGAGGAACTGCCCGAAATTGTACTTTCTGATGTGATGATGCCAGAAAAGGACGGTATCGAACTACTTCGTGAAATCCGTTCGGATGAATTGACAAACCACCTGCCTGTGGTATTGTTTTCTGCGAAAGCATCTTTGGAAAGCCGCTTAACGGGATTGCAACACGGTGCTGATGCCTACATTTCAAAACCTTTTTCACCCAAAGAATTAAAACTGACCGTCCAAAACCTGTTTGCCACGATGCAACGGAACCGGCAGTCTTACCAGGATTCCGTTCATTCCTACAAAACTTTTGAGGAACGGATCAAGAGTGAAAATGCGTATGTCAACAAAGTCATTGGGAAAATCATTGACAATATCGGCAACAACGCTTATACCGTCAGCATACTTTCTGATGATATGGCAGTGAGCCGAAGCCAGCTTCACCGGAAGTTGGTTTCGTTAACCGGATATTCCACGGCAAACTTCATCAGTATGATCCGTCTCGAAAAAGCAAAAGACCTTTTAATAAAAAATGAAGGCAACGTTACTGAAATTGCATACCAATGCGGTTTTAACAGCCAGTCCTATTTTACAAAATCTTTTACCGAATACTTCCAAAAAACACCCAGCCAGTTTGTAAAAGACCAGCAGTAATCCACAATTGCAACAATTGTACATGATCCGGCAACATAAGTACACAGCATGAAATGGCCAGTAGGCTATATTTGCAGGCGTTAACCCATCCTATACAATTATACATTCTATGAAAAAGTATCTTTTATTGCTTTTTGTTTTTTTAGCACAAACCATTTCTTATGCCAATGATGACTGTGCCAACGCCATCACACTCACTCCTGGAACTGCCTGCACTTACACAAGCGGAAGCTTTAGTGGGACGACTTTAAGCGGTGCTGCTCCATCTTGTGCAACCACTTCCAGCCAGGATACCTGGTATCAATTTACGGCTACCAGCCAAACCATGTCGGTATACGTCGAAAGATTATCGTCCAATTGGGACATGTATTTTGCTCTCGAAATTTATGAAGACAACTGTAATGGAAACCGATTCAAATGCATTGCGCCCCGACTGAATTACAACAATTATTTCAATACCGATTTTGTCATTGGAAAGACCTATTTCCTGCGTGTTTTAAACGCTTCAGCTACACTCAATGCATTCAATTTCCGATTGTGCGTACAGGCATTTCCGAGGCCGGTCAATGATTTGTGTGCCAATGCGACAACACTGACTCCAACAAGTACCTGTAACTATACAACAGGCACTTTTAGCGGGGCCTTGCTTGATACTGCCGCGCCATCTTGTGCTGCTTCCGCGAGCCAGGATGCCTGGTATCAATTTACCGCCACGAGCCAGACCATGTCGGTATATGTCGAAAGGACTTCAGCCAATTGGGACATGTATTTTGCATTTGAATTGTATGAAGACAGTTGTAACGGCAATCAATTTAAATGCATTCCGTCCCGACTGAACTACAACAATTATTTTAATACCGATTTTGTTATCGGAAAGACCTATTTCCTGCGTATCGTGAATACTTCAGGCATCAATACGTTTAATTTTAACTTGTGCGTACAGGCATTTCCGAGGCCGGCCAATGATTTGTGTGCCAATGCGACTACACTGATTCCGGCTAACACTTGCACCGCTATTTCAGGAACATTCAGCGGCGCGCTGCTTGATACCACTGCTCCTACCTGCCCGCCCAACGCTTCCCAGGATGTTTGGTACCAATTTACCGCTACAAGCCAGACGATGTCGGTTTTTGTGGAAAGGGTTTCATTTAACTGGACTATGTTTTTCGGAATTGAAATTTATGCAGACAGTTGCACAGGAAACCAACTCTATTGCGGTTCAGCTGCGCAGAATACCGCTAGTTACCAAGGCAACAACTTTATCATTGGCAATACCTATTATCTGCGTCTCGTAAATGCATCGGCAACGATCAACACGTACAATTTCAGGATTTGCCTTATCGGCCCGCCGCCAGTAACCTGTACGCCATCGGTGGCTATTAGCGCATCGGCGGCATCTATTTGCCGGGGGACAAGCGTTTCATTTGCCGCAACGGCCGTCAACGGAGGTGCTTCGCCTTCATACCAATGGAAAGTCAACGGGAATAATATGGGGACAAACAGTCCGACATTCACTACTACGACATTAACAAGCGGCAGTACGGTTTCCTGCGTTTTAACGAGCAACGCAATTTGTGCGTCTCCGTTATCAGTAACGAGCAATGCCATTACGATCAATGTTTCTGCGCCAATCACTCCGGAATTTACAGTGATTGCGCCTATTTGTTCCGGAAATGCATTGACACTGCCGACCACTTCAACAAACGGAATTAGTGGCGTTTGGAGTCCTTCAGTAAACAATACCGCGACCACTACTTATACGTTTACCCCGAATTCCGGGCAGTGTGCATCTCAAAGTTCGATCACCGTGGAAGTCATCAACGCGAATGCTGAAGTTACGATTCAGGGAAATACCCTTACGGCATCGGCAACAAATGCTGCTTACCAATGGATCAATTGCAGCAATAACCAGCCAATAGCCGGGGCTACAAATGTTTCTTATACAGCAACAGCAAGTGGTTCCTATGCAGTAACCGTTACTCAGAATGGCTGTTCGAAAACGTCTGCCTGTCTATCGGTGGGCACTCTTGGTACCGGTGCGTTTGCGAGAAACGGATGGTCGATTTACCCAAATCCTTCGGATGATCAGTTGTTTATTGCATTAACGGAGGCAACCCAGATAACCATTATCGACGCCAACGGAAAAATAATCAGGAAAGAACGATTAAAAGTTGGGACGAATACTATAAACGTCAGTTCGTTAACCGCCGGCGTTTACTTTATAAAATCTGCTTCGGGAGCAACAGTAAAATTCGTGAAACGATAGTTTTTTTTAAAATTTTCCATAAATAAATATCCCGATTGCCTGATGCAGTCGGGATATTTGTTTTAGTGTCCATTCATTTGTTAAGGGCGCAGGAATTTTCAACAACTGGTTTTAAACGGCATTTATAAAACAGGTAAAATTTGTGGCATTTTTTTTATTTTAAAAAAAATGCCACAAATCTGTGACAAAAAAAATTTCAAAAATAAAATTGTCACAGATTTGTGACAAAATAAAAATTGAAAATAAAATTGTCACAGATTTGTGACAAAAAAAATTTCTGAAAAAAAATTGTCACAGAATTTCATAAAAAAAAGCGATGCTGTCTTTTTGATGACAGTTTATAGAGAAGGTCGCTTTTCCTGAATAAATTATTTTACAGAAAAAGGATTGTTTAAAATCCATATCCTAAAAATTTTAATTTGGAGATTAAAACACCTACTCTCCATTGACAATCATACAAAACTTAAAAACCACGTAATCGTAGCTGGTATTTGTTGGCCGCAACATTAAATTTTCAATTATATTTACATCAGCAGAAATAAAAACATTCGTTACAATCATGCACCTGAAAAATTTTATTGTTTCATTAATTGCCATATGCTTTTCTTTTGGCGCAGCTGCTCAGAAAGATCGCATTCAAATAGATTTTGAAGGCATTTATATTTCAAGGGACACGATCAATTTTGATCTGTCAAAACCAAAAGAAATTACGATGAAACTTTTGAAATTTAATAAAGATGGCCATGTCCAGGTTTCAAAAGATATTGTTTATGAGGAAGGGAAATTGGGGTTGTCCCATTCCAATATTCTAAAACACTTAAATAGTTTCAGCTCCTATAAATTTACTTTAAGGAACAAATCAAAAATAATTATTGAATGCAACAGAGAAACCGGAAAAAAGGAATGGGTTGACTTTGCGACACCGCGTTCAAAAAACATATCAGAGCTATTCTACCTCAAAGGAAATATGCTTATCCGGAAAAATAAATCAAATAAATATTTTGGCAGGAAATATATTTTAGACAAAACATTAAATCAAAACCACAAAAAGAGAACAATTGGGAATGGCTGCTGAGCAACAACGCAATACCGCATTTATCCAATCGCCGCATGTAACGGCTTGAAATTGTAAATCACTAAGAGATTCTATCTTATCACGGACACTGCGTTTGCTTTGATTCATAAACTGTCAGGTACAAGCAAAGGTTGTGCAACATTTAATACCATCAGAAATTGAAAAAAACAGGACTATTAATTATTGCCATTTTACTTCTCGGATGTTCTTCTAACAGGAAAATGAATAAACTGCAATCACAATTAAAATGCAATAAGACCATACACATCGTTTGGGATGAATCCAGTACTTTTATCCAAATTGAAGCAGTCGGAACATTTAAAAATGATTATGCAACATTTACAAAAGGTAAAAAACTTAACCTTAAGGAAATTTTTATCCAATCATTAGAAGGACTTAACAAAGAGTATAAAACAAAATTCATTTTAAAAAAACAGCTTGGCTTTCCTTCAGATTCGATTATTCAGGTGACGGTTAAGATCGATAAAATTGTTTGGAATAAAGGGTACTCCACAGCGATAATGGATAATTATCTCACCTATAAAATAAAAGGGAAAAATATTCAGGTCATGGGTAAAAGCAAGGCGCAATCCTATGCAAATAGCAGGAAAAGTTTGCTTCAAAGTTTTGAACATGGAAATTTATTATTCTTACTGGCTGCTTGTGATAATTAAAAGCTACTACTAAAACCGTTATGGGAATGGACAAATGAAACCAACAATAAAAATACTATCCGAAAAAAAGCTGATCGGCAAGCCGCTGACGATGACACTCGCCGAAAATCAAACTTTCAAACTCTGGCAGTCATTTATGCCCAGGCGGAAAGAAATCAAAAACAATTTAACTGATGAATTGTTTGCCATGCAGGTATATCCGCAATTATTTGACTTTACCTTTTCCGATCCCAATGAAGCGTTTACAAAGTGGGCAGCCGTAGAGGTTTCTCACTTTGACACCGTTCCTGATGGTTTGGAAACTTACACTTTGGTTGGCGGAAGTTATGCGGTTTTTCACTACAAAGGTTTAAATACGGATCCTGAAATATTTCAATACATCTTCGGAACTTGGTTGCCCACTTCAGGATATTTACTTGACAACAGGCCGCATTTTGAAGTTCTTGGAGCGAAATATAAAAACAATGACCCTGCTTCTGAAGAAGAAATCTGGATTCCGGTAAAACCGAAACCGTAATGGACAGCAGTTGGATTTCCGGAAGATTGACCGGCAGCGCTTAAACGAGAATTTGCAAAATCATTTTGACTGCAACTTTTAAGTTTTTTTCTGTTTGCACCCTTTTTTAAAAGTGTATATTTATCCAATCGTATTATACCTTTCGAACTGACCTGATGAAACTTAAATATATAGTATTCCTTTTTATTTATTTCAATGCTAATCTTACTGTTTTTGGTCAGTTAGCGACATCTCACAAGCCTACATTAGACGCGCAAATTGCTAAGAATAATGATCTGTTTATGACAGATCCCAACAAAGCATTCCAAATGATGGATGTGCTGATGGAAAAAGCGGTAAAAGAGCACAATAAAGAAGCAGAACTTTCTCTGCTCTCTAAAAAAACCTGGTATTTTATCCGCAAAACCGATTTAAAACAAGCGCTAAAAGCCGCGCAGGAACTCGACAATAAAGCCATTGCCTATGAAAATTATTACTGGCAATCTGCAGCACACTCGCATTTGCTTGAAATTTGTTCGTTAAATGGCCTGCAGGAACAGGCGATCATGGAATTTGACAAGAGCATGGCATTGCTTGAAAAATCAAAATTACCGCAGGATAAAATCAATTATTCCAAAGCGATCAACTATATCAAGATTGCGAACTTATATGAAACACAGGGAAATTTTGGCGCTGCAAAAGAAAACCTGATAAAAGTTGATGAACACATCGGTAAGATCAGGGATAAGGAAAAAATCAGGAAGATCAGGTTTATGAATTTTACGAATCTGGGCGCAGTGAATTTCGAACTGAACCTGCACGATTCCGCTGAATATTTCATCCAGAAATCCATGCTTTTAAGTGATGGCGCCACTGATGAACAAAGCGTGAATCAGTTTCGCAATTTATTGATATTGGGACAGGTTTACAATGCAAAGAACGATGGATTGAAAGCGTTGCATTTCCTAAAAAAAGCAGAAAAAATAGAACCAAAACTGGCGACAAGTCTTCAGGAAAAAAACATGCTTTATAATGAGTTGATGGATTCTTACAAAACGTTGGACAGCAGCCAGCAGGCCAACATTTACCTGCACAAAGCCAAAGATGCTGAATTGGAGTACGAAAAAAGCAAGAGCAGTTCGCTAAAAAAAATCATCAATGACGATTTGCTGAAAGAACGGAATTATTCTGTTTACATCATCGTTGGCTTCTCCATTTTGCTGCTGTTGAGCCTCGCCTTTATCTACCGATTGCACAAAAAGAATAAACTTTTGGTGCAGCAGGAAACGCTGAGTGAAAAATATTTGCAGGACAACAAACAAACCATCGATCAGGAAACGCTTTCCAAACTGATTGGTTTGCTTAAAAATAATGATGCGGCTTTTATGACCGTTTTTCACGGCGTTTTTCCGGATTTCGTCAATAAGATCCAATCCATCCAACCTAATGTGGTTCAGACAGAAGTGGAATTTTGTGCGTATATGAAACTAAACCTGACCACAAAAGAAATTTCGAGAATTCTAAATATTGAACCCAAATCAGTACAGGCAAAAAAATACCGCATCCGGAAAAAACTCAATATTCCGAATGAAGTCGATATTTATATGTGGTTCAACCAACTGTAGCCATTCTAAAAAGCCACTTCTTTCGACTACAGTTAACCTACACGAACATTCCGAAATTTATTTAACCTAAAGATAACAGCCGCCTAAAGCCTCGTTATTTAAGGATTCGCGTGTTATATACCATGCTATAGTAGATTTGTAGTAGGTGTTTTTTAGGATTTTCCTCAGAACTCCGATAAGTTTGTTACAACCACAAACAATTTTCCAGATCATTCCATAATTGCGTAAAAAAATGGCCCTCCGGCATTTAAACAAGCATTTTTGAAATGATGTTAGAACAAACTTTTAAAGGATTCGGATTAAAAACCACTAACTATTAATTATACAATACAATGAAAAAACATTTACTTTATTTATTACTTCTTGGAGCGGGATTGGCAAATGCACAAGTTGCACCCCAAATTGAATGGTCCAAAAGCCTTGGAAGTTCAGGCGGTGATGAAGGCTTTGGTGTCGCCACCACGCTTGACGGCGGATATATTGCCATAGGAAATACGTACTTGGTTGACGGCGATGTCACCGCAAACTACGGCAGTTATGACTATTGGGTGGCTAAATTGGACCATACCGGAACTATCGAATGGACCAAAAATTATGGCGGATCCGGTACCGATCAGGCCAGAAAAGTTTTGGCTACTCCGGATGGTGGTTACATCCTTGCCGGCATGACCGATTCTAACGATTTGGACGTATCGGGAACCCACGGAGACTATTGGGTGGATGGCGTGTGGTATGGCGATCAGGATGATTATTGGCTCGTAAAAATTGACAGTGTCGGAACGATCGAATGGCAAAAAACTTTTGGTGGCGATCACAGAGAATTGCTTAACGATATCAAACTTACCGCAAATGGCGGTTACATCGTTTCAGGAACCAGCAATTCCAGTAGCGGAGATGTCACAGACAACCATCAGGCAGGTGGCGGTTATGACAGTGATGCATGGGTAATCAATTTAGACAGCCAGGGAAATATCTTGTGGAAAAAATCATATGGAGGCTACGATGGTTCGTCAAATTTTTCAAGTATTGAACAAACTTCTGATGGTGGTTTTATAGCGGCAGGCTCTACATCTGCTGCTGGTGGTGATGCACCGCCACTCAAAGGAATAGCCGATTTATGGGTCGTAAAGATGGATGCCACCGGTACGATTGTATGGTCTAAAAACTTCGGTGGAAGTCGCGGCCAAGATGCATTTTCAGTCAATCAATTACCGGGCAACGGATATATCGTTTGTGGTGTTTCGTCCTCAGCGGATGGCGATGTAACAAACGGAGTAGACAATCTTAATACCAGATGGATCCTCAAATTAGATGACGAAGGAAATTTAGAATGGAATAAAATTTATCCTGATATGAGAGGTTCATTGGCTACCGTAGTAACTGCTGACGGAAATTTAGTAGTCGGTTCCATGTTTCCTCAAGACAAACATTTAATGAAAATTGATGTGGCTTCAGGTGACATTATATGGTCTAAAACGTATGGCGGAAGCGAGCGCGATATGGTGTTTGGAATGAGTTTAACGCCTGAAGGCGGATTTATAACGATCGGTTCAACTAATTCTACCGACGGCGATGTCGTAGGAAATCACGGCGACTATGACATCTGGGTCGTAAAACTAAGCCCGGATTGCCTGGTTCCGGAATTGACCATCGACACGACGCACAGGATTTGTGCCCAATCATCAGTGAGCCTTTCGGCAGCTGTTGAAGCGGCAACTGTCAATTGGTATGATTCGGCTACTGCTACAACACCTGTTTTTACCGGAACCACTTTTGAAACGCCCGAATTAGCGACAACCACATCGTATTGGGTAGAAGCGGTAAGCGGATTGTGCAAAACATCCAAAACAGAAATCGTCATTACCGTCAATCCATTACCTGTATTAAGCATTGAAGAAACCGCAGTCGACATTTGCTCAGGTAACGAAGCCACTTTGTACGCAACCGCAGCCAATAATGTCATTTTTTGGTATGCCAATGAAAATGATACGGAATACCTGTACCACGGCAATCTTTTTGTGACCGAAACGTTGACAGCAAACACGACGTATTGGGTACAGGCTTACAATCTTTCAAGCGGATGTACGTCTGAAAGAACTGAGGTAACGGTTACCGTGGGCGAAACCTTGTCCGCACCAACAGCAGCAGCGACGCAATATTTGGTACCGGGAGCGGCATTGTCCAATTTGTCGGTCACCTACACAGGGACTTTAACCTGGTATGCTAATGAATCCCTTACTACCGAACTTCCTGAAACGACAGTTGCTGTAAACGGAACGACTTATTATGCCACGCAATCTGCCGGAGCGTGCGTTAGTGCGGCAACGGCGATTTTAGTCAATACGTCTTTGAGTACTATAAATAGAGATGCAAATCAATTTGCATATTATCCGAATCCGGTGAAAGATGTATTGTTTTTCAAAGGAAATGACATTTTAAGATCGGTTCAGGTGTATGATATACTGGGGAAATTAATTTTTGACCATCATTCCAATGCCATCTCAACTGTAAATCTAAGTGCGCTGCAAAGTGGTACCTATATTTTAAAAGCGACAACAGACAAAGGGATTAACACTTTCAAAATCATTAAAGAGTAATGTTTCAACATAGGCGTTAAAAAGCGTCCTGTGCTAAAACCATCATCAACCCTGATATTACCATAGTGCTCCTATCCTATTTTGGCTCAGATAGTCGCATTTAATATCCATTTCCCGGCAGGATCCCATCTTGTCGGGATTTTATGGAAATGTCGACGTTTCGTTTTCATAAAATCCATACCACCACATGAGACATATTTACAAAATTTTATTTTTATTGATGGCATTCGGAGCGCAGGCCCAGCTGGAAACAGCGCATTGGAAGTTCGGACAGTTTGCGGGTCTTAATTTTACCGCGGGTACCGCTTCTGTAACTTCAGGAAACTTGTATACGAATGAAGGCTGTGCGAGCATTTCAGACAAATGTGGAAATTTACTTTTCTATACTGACGGGAAGATGGTTTTCACTAAGAATAATACAGCCATGGCAAATGGAAACGCCCTTTTAGGTGATGCTTCCAGTACACAGTCGGCCATAATCATTCCGAAACCCAATAATCCCGATATCTATTATATTTTCACCACCTATTCTCTGAACGGCGTGCATTATTCTGTGGTAGATATGTCATTAAACGGTGGTTTAGGCGCTGTAGTAGCAGGCCAGAAAAATATTCCGCTGCGTTTAAACGGCGTGTTGAAAGGTTCAGAAAAACTAACTGCGGTAAGCAACTCCGACAATTCAGGTTATTGGGTCGTTACGCATTATCTAGATCGTTATTATGCTTTTTCGGTAAGCGCTGCCGGGGTAAATATAAATCCTGTGGTTTCTCATGTTGGCGTAAATGTGCCTGATAAAGTGAACAACAAGTTTTTTTACACCTATGCGATCGGCCAGCTTAAAGTGTCTCCTGATGGAACTAAAATAGCAGCTGCTCATTTTTCAGCCATAAAAACGGAAGATTTCAATTTGTTTCCAACTAGTTATTTTACGCCTAATTGCGCCATTGCCTTTACTTATGGCGGTGTTTTGGGTTTGTATGATTTCGACAATGAAACCGGAATCGTTTCTAATGAAACCGTGCTTAACGCACTTTCGGGTGAAAGAAGAACGTATTATGGCGTCGAATTTTCCCCTGACAGTAAAGTGTTATACAGCAGTTATGACGCTTATAATTTTGCAGCTGATTGTGCTGATATTTATAACGACTATAAGGTTAAGGCAGCCATTGACCGATATGACTTAACCGCAGCTTCGATTCCTGCGTCTGAAAACACTTTATACCAGGACACTGATCCCACTAAATCTTTAGCAGGTTCTTTACAACTGGCGCTGGATGGCAAAATTTACCATGCCATGTATTCGTCTCTTTCTTACATCACAAATCCAAATGATTACACAACTTCAGTATTCCACAGAAGTGGCATTTCTTTATCCCAGACAACATTAGGCCTGCCGCCGTTTATCGCGTCTCTTTTTGATCCGAAAATTTTGATCAATGACGAATTCCATACAGACACCTATTGTTTGGGGACTGCAATGGTGTTCAGTTATGAAGGCTGCCCGGATGCCATAATCGGATGGGATTTCGGAGACGGCGATACGTCAACTGCAATAAAGTCGACACATACGTATGCACATACAGGAATCTATACGGTTACGCTAACCATCACTGCCCCGGACGGAACGATTGAAACAAAAACAAGAACGGTAGAAATACAAATACTGACCCCCGCTTTTAATGCAGTTCCCCCGATTTGTTCCCGCGAATCTTTAACAGCATTGCCAACGGTTTCTTTAAACGGAATCACAGGAACCTGGTCGCCTGCTTTAGACAATACACAAACTACAATTTATACTTTTACGCCTGCAACAGGAGCATGCGCAACGGGTCAAACTTTAACAATTACAGTAAATCAGCCTCTAGTACCAACATTTAATCCAGTCGCTGCAATCTGTTCGGGCGAATCTTTAACGGCATTGCCAACGGTTTCTTTAAACGGCATCACCGGAACCTGGTCGCCTGCTTTAGACAATACACAAACTACAATTTATACTTTTACGCCTAATACTGGAACATGTGCAACCGGACAGACTTTGACCATTAGAGTCGATCAACCCGTTACGCCAACATTTAATCCAGTCGCCCCGATCTGCTCAGGCGGATCTTTAACGGCATTGCCAACGGTTTCTTTAAACGGGATCACCGGAACCTGGTCGCCAGCTTTAGACAATACACAAACTACAATTTATACTTTCACTCCTAATACTGGAACATGTGCAACCGGACAGACTTTGACGATTAGAGTCGATCAACCCGTTACGCCAACATTTAATCCAGTCGCCCCGATTTGCTCAGGCGAATCTTTAACGGCATTGCCAACGGTTTCTTTAAACGGGATCACCGGAACCTGGTCGCCTGCTTTGGACAATACACAAACTACAATTTATATTTTCACTCCTGCAACGGGACAATGTGCAACAGGACAGACTTTGACGATTACAGTGAATCCATCCCTTACACCAACTTTTAATACCATTTCCCCTATTTGTTCAGGATCACTATTACCCGTATTGCCAACCGTTTCTTTAAACGGCATCACCGGAACATGGTCGCCTGCTTTGGACAATACACAAACCAAAACCTACACTTTTACGCCTGATGCAGGGCAATGCACCACAGCAACAGCGTCGTTACGCGTTGTAGTTAATGCGTTAATAATCCCCGTTTTTAATTTCAGGACGCACTATTGCCAAAATGTTGCACCTGATGTGTTGCCCAATATCTCTAACAATGGCATCACCGGAACCTGGTCTCCGGCAGTAATAAACACTTCATCCGTTGGAACTGTTGTATATGTATTTTCACCCGCTGCCGGACAATGCACCACAGGAGCCGTTGCATGGAACATTACGGTTACCGGAACCGAGCGTCCGGTTTTTAGCATTAACACGAACTATTGCCAAAATGCTGTTCCGGATCTACTGCCTACTATTTCAAACAACGGTATTATCGGGAGTTGGAATCACGCCGCCATAGATACTTCTGCCCCGGGTATAAAAACCTATACCTTTACTGCTGAGCCGGGAACTTGTTCGGTCATCTCTGATCAATTTGAATTAACTGTTGAAATTGTCCCTGTCACAACACCGGTATTCGAACTCATAACAGACTATTATTTTATAGAAAGCCCGCAGGTTTTGCCAACTGTTTCCGATAATGGCATTGCGGGAATTTGGCATCCGGCTGTCATTGATACGAACACTTCGACTACAAGCACTTACCGGTTTACTCCCGATCCTGATCAATGTGCCGAAGTATTTTCTATAGCCATAAAGGTTATTAGCTATCCTAAAATTTTCACTCCAAACAACGATGGTTATCACGATTTATGGAACATCTCAGCATTGGAACAAAGCAATGCGAAGATTTCAATTTATGACCGCTATGGCAAAATCCTGACCCTGATAAAAGCACAAGACGCCGGTTGGGACGGTACTTATAAAGGACAGCATCTGCCATCAGATGATTATTGGTTTGTCTTGACCTACCTGAACCGTGAAGGTTTACCGCAGGAATTCAGGTCGCATTTTGCATTGAAACGATAACATTAGCATTATTTCCATATAAAATGTGACAGTTTTATTTCAAAAAACGTTTGAAATCTGTTGTAAAAATTCAAAAAATAAAAAAAACCAACAGAATCTGTTGTAAAAAATCATTTTTTGAAAAAACCCAACAGATTTTGTTGTAAAAATTCAAAAAATAAAAAAAACCAACAGAATCTGTTGTAAAAAATCATTTTTTGAAAAAAACCAACAGATTCTGTTGGGAAAATTTATTTTTAAAAAAATCCAAACAAAAATTTACGGTAACTTTTTATCCGGACCAAATTGCTGGGTTTTCGATCAAAAATTATGGCTTTAACTTAACCGGAAATGATCTGATTGCATCGGTTAAAGACAGTACCGGCGGATTTACTACTGTAATTGATGGTTGAAAATTTATCTCGAACATGGAATCGAACCAAATTTTATAGCCGATAAATTTTTGAGAAAATAATCAACAGTGTGCCTTTTCCCTATCGTACGATATTAAAGCGTTATTAATTAGGAAGTCTGATCGTTAAGTGTACATTTGTTAAAAAAATGAACAGACGCGGACCAATAGTGATCATAGAAGACGATTTGGATGATCAGGAAATTTTGCTTGAAGTTTTCAACTCCCTAAATTATGGCAACGAGATTATTTTCTTTTCCGATGGTTATGCAGCCTTGGATTATTTAACGGAAACTGCTTTTGAGCCATTCCTCATTTTATCGGATATCAATCTGCCAAAATTAGACGGAATGGAATTGCGTGCAAAAATACACCAGAATGAAGACTTGCGCCTAAAATCAATTCCGTATCTGTTCTTCTCGACAAGTGCTGAACAAAAGCATGTCATTGATGCCTATTCTAAATCCATCCAGGGTTTTTTCATTAAGCCAACTTCCTATCCTGAAATTAAAGACAGCATAAAAACAATCGTCGATTATTGGCTAAAATGTGTTTCTCCCAATTATATCAAATAACACGGGGAGCGAATCATAGAAAATTTTTAAAGGGTTGTACTAAAATAGTCTGGACCTGATTTATTTTAATAGCCCTCGACTGCGCTCGGGATGACAATCTGCTTTTATAAACAATTTGTTGCAAACACGAGCTGTCATCCCGAGCGCAGTCGAGGGACGTTTTATTTACACACTATTTTAAAGCAATGCCATTTTCAAAAAAGAGGCCTGGAGTTATTGTCGGAAATACCAACGAATTTGAGTAATTTAGTCAGGACCAATAACAATTCCGGACCTGCTTAAAAAACCATTACTTGAAACTACCACACGCATACTACCTTAATTCTGATGTGCTCTACCTGGCAAAAGACCTTTTGGGAAAAATACTTTACACTCAAATTGATGGTAAGGTTACTGCCGGGATCATCACGGAAACCGAGGCATACTATGGGGTTGATGACAAAGCATCACACGCCTATGGCGGAAGGCGCACGAATCGTACAGAACCAATGTTCCATGCCGGCGGGATTTCATATGTGTACCTGTGTTATGGCATACACCACCTGTTTAATGTGGTCACAGGAGTCAATGGCGAACCGCACGCCGTACTCATAAGAGCGGTTGAGCCTTATTCCGGGTTGGATACCATTGCGTCCAGGCGGGCTATGCCGGTTGCCAAAACAGCCATAAGTGCAGGACCCGGCTCTGTAGCGAAAGCATTGGGTATTGATATGTCCTGCAATCATTTGGACTTGACAGGTGATACTATTTGGATCGAAGACCAGAACATTCGTTTTAGACCTGATCAGATTGTGGCAACACCACGCGTAGGCGTTGCATACGCAGCAGATCATGCTTTATTGCCATGGCGGTTTTTCGTTTTGGGGAACAAATATGTTAGCAAGCCCAATAAACCCGATAAATAAATTTCGTTCTATCAGCTACATATCTTAATCCATTAAAAATCAAATTTTATAAGAATCGACTGTCTTTTTGTATACAAACAATTTTCTTCAACGGATTTAATTGTTGTTAATCGATTTGACAGTCAGTAGTTTAACATTTTTTTTACTTTTATTGATGTTGGCAATACCACTTCAGCTAACATTTCTTTGGTGCGAATCCTACAATCTTAGGAGGAGTACTACCTCAAAGATATTTGCAAAAACTTGTCTGTACACTCAATGAATTGAGATTTAACCGTCGAGATCCGATCTGTTTAAAGTCCGAAAAAAGTAAAGATATTACCGGACTTGCATACTTCAGAACCAAAAATCTCCCATGGTTTTCTCATCAGCAGCTTCGCTATCAGCAACAAAATACCTGAAAACGCACAATTAATGAATTTATAATTATGGCACTATTAAAAAGAAATCAAATCAAACAGATTGTTTTACAAAGCCTCAGGACAATTGCAGACCTGCCAGCCAATCCTGAACAATCAAATTTTAATGCGCTTAATGCTTTTCAAAAACATGTATTTCTCTCCAATTTAAAAGGAAAAATAAATGCGCTGCCCTATTATATGAATGATGGAACCACGACTCATTTAGCTTATTATGACATCCATCTAAAACCTGATTCAACTGATGACTGGCCTACTGTTAAAGATTGCATCGATTGGATAAAGAATAATCAAAGAGTTGTTTACTTATAAATAATCCTAAACTCAAGCGATAAATATGAAATATTTATTTTCCATTGCAGTATTATTCATGCTCTTAATGCCGGTCTGTCTATTTTCTCAAACAAAAGAAGTGGCTCCAAAAAGTATAAAATTGCTTACTAATGCAATTGGAGAATTTTCTATTTCTGTAGATATTGGGTTAGAAATGACAGATAAAGACTCCATTGATTACGACTACTGGATTGATGAGCCTTTTGAAAAACCAAAAGTTCATTTACAATATGCAGATCAAAAGTCAAATTGCAAACTGGAAATAAAACCAGAATTGTCATCAACACAATCAATTGGTTTTAAAGTGACCGGTTTTAGCCAATCAACTTTTGATAGATTTTTAAACAAAGATCGGGACAACCAAATAAAGTTAGTCGTTGATAAAAACATTAAAATTAAACTTTTTCCAAAGGAAAGTGGCGCGGCGCCTCAATTTTGGATTATACCGGCAGACGCAATAAATGAATTAATAAGCAACAATTTGACATTCACAGATAGTGAAAGAAGCGATTTTCTAACTTATTTAAACAACTTTTATTATTACGAAAATAAAGTTGATTTCGGTGTTAACCCTGAGAAAGACAGTATAAAAACGAATTATGTACTTTCAATCCGCTTACAAAATGCCTACAATAGAAAAAACTTCCTGCAATGTGATGAAGCCTCCAGTAAAAGAAAGCCTTTATATTGGAGTTTAGACACCAGATTGAGTACAAACTTTAATGATTCTTTAAACTATATTAAATTATACCCTGTTAATTTCCTGATTGAAGACTTTAATAAAAAAATCCCATACCAGCTTAATATCAAAATCGGGCATGAATCCAATCAAAGTTTTATAAATAAACGGGCTGCGGTTGACGCCTCAATAAATATAATTACGCCCAACATTATTAACTTATCCACAGCACAATCAAACAGATTGCGCTTGAAACCTGTAATTACAGCTGGATTAAAAGGCTACTATGACTACTCAAATAATATAAGTTCTTTTGCTTCCGGATTGGCACATGTTGATGGTTATTATTATATACCTGTTTTTAACAACTACGCGATTATAATTGAAGGAACTTCTTTTTACGATTTTAGCAATGAAAGAAATCCTGATAAGGAAGTTCAGGGCAATTATTCTGTAACCCTGGGAGCCGAAATTCCCAAAACTGGTTTTAAAGCGATGTTTAAATATACGGATGGAAAAACAGACATTAATTTTAAGCAGGGATCTGTAATTTCACTTGGCTTATTAATGGACTTTTTTCAGGAACAGTAAAATAGACTAAAAAGGACTTTATAAATTGCAATCCTATGAAAGAGGCATTTGACACGATTTCTTCAATTTGGTGGTTTTTTTATCGCGTATTTTATACATTAATGCCGGCAACAGCGTTTACATTGGCACTTTCTGTTTATGCCGGTAACGGCTATTTAGGCCCGACAATAGCGCACATTATAAAAAATCTGCAAGATCACTCCAATTCGATGCAAATCGCTTTAGCAATTATAATAATTGTAATATTGAATATAATTGTAGAATCTTTTGTGGTAAGAACTGTTTATTACAGTATGGGTTTTGTAGACCTTTCTACAGAGTTATTAAGGATAAAAGGTACACAAAGAAACATCTTAAATATTCCTGTTTTTAATCGAATGGAAGTGAGAAGCCTTATGTTTCACCCAAAAGTTTTTATGCACGCTGAATATCTTTTAGCCAGAGAGTTTTTATTTAATAACCTTTGGATATTTTTAATTTTATATTCAATTATTTTATTGCCATTACCTTTTTTTCAAAACTTTGAAAACATGAGATTATTAATTGGATTGATCGTTTGCCTGCAATTAATATTTTTTTATTACTTAATCAATCTCATTACGTCGTTACTCAAAAAAATTCATGTCAAACAACATCAATTACAAAGGGCAGAATATGAATACGACATATTAGAAGGCGATATTACAATGGAAATTTTAAACTCGGTAGAAACCAATTGGAAAAAGCAAAAAAAGGAAGAAAAAGATCTTTTAGAGCAAAAAGAAAAATTAGCGGAACTTACAGAAAGAAATGAAGTAAACACAACCATGAGAAGGCTTTTCAAGCTTTTTATTTTTCTTCCGATAGTTTTAATTTTTATCATCCCTGAAATTCAAAACATCAATTTTTCAAATTTTATTGAAAATGTAATCTCTGAAGCTTTTTTAATAAATATCTTGAAAGTTATCGGTTATGATCTTATAATTGGGTTAATTTCGTATTATCTGATTTATACCGCATTTAGAGAATTTTATAATGTCGAAAAAACAATTCATGGCTATCGTGAGGAATCTAAAGAGTCAGGAAAAAGTGATTGATGCTACATCTTAAAAAACCTTAATGCGTTGATTGTGAATGTTACAAATTTTTAAAAATCCCTGGAATTAATACCTTAATGAAACAAATTTTAGAAACAGATCGTTTATTATTAAGAGAATTGAATGTGCAGGATTCAGGAAATTTCTACGAATTAAACTTAAACCCAAAAGTGGTAAAATATACCGGAGATACCGCTTTCGAAAATCTAAAAGCTGCTGAAATTTTTTTGGATCAATACAACGATTATCAGATTAATGGTTTTGGCCGCTGGGCTGTCATTGACAAAGGCAATGGTGAATTTTTAGGTTGGTGCGGACTCAAATATGCCGAGAAATCAAACGAAACAGATATTGGTTTCAGGCTCTTTGAAAAGCATTGGAACAAAGGTTTTGCAACAGAAAGCGCAAGCGCATGCCTAAAATACGGCTTTGAAAAACTAAACTTAAAAACTGTTATTGGAAGAGTCATGTCCGAAAATATTGCATCGATAAAAGTCCTGGAAAAGATTGGCCTTACCTATGAAAAAGAATTCAATTTCGACGGACATAAAGGCCTCATTTACAGAATTGACAACAAATAAATCCTTCACTTAAAACCGGTAAAAATTACCAAAACAAACCAGTCGTTTTCAGCATCAAATCGTGTGCTTGCCGTAAAGCACCTCGCCTGTCTGGCCTAGGCCGCAATTCAGGTTAAGCCTGTCGAATATTTCGAACCCGAAAAAATTTTAAAAGCCGGGGTTTCAGGAAATTTTGGCAGCCCGATTGTCCTCAAATATCAATTTGAACTGAAAGACGGTGTGATTAAATCACTGAAAATTGCCTGAGAATTTTAGCTAAAACGTATTGCCAATGATTGAATGTGGATTTAGCAGCTGAAAGTTTTTCGTTTGCTAATAATTTTTATCTTCGGCAGGCAAAAACCTACTAAAATAAAAAAATGAACGAGCAGATTTCAAATTTGATCCATAAAGCTTATTCCGCATTCAATTCGAGAGACATTGATACAGCGCTTTCCACATTTCACCCGAATGTACAGTGGCCAAAAGCGTTTGAAGGCGGTTATGTAAGCGGACATGAGGAAATAAGGGATTACTGGTCCAGGCAATGGACAGAGATCAATCCGAAAGTAACACCTCTTGCTTTAAAGGAACGTCCGGATGGAACCATAGCCGTAACCGTTCACCAGATCGTTACAGATTTGGATGGCCTTCCGGTTTTTGACGGAATGGTAAAGCACGTTTACATGATTGAAGGCCATTTATTAAGAAAAATGGATATTGAAACAGCATAGATAAACTTTAAACTTATACGACCGATGAGACTACGGATTGCCCAGATGTCGGACCTGAACGAAATGAAAAAACTTTATGTAGAAACTATAAAGTTTATTTGCTGTAAAGATTACAATGACGAACAAACAGCTGTTTGGGCATCAACCGCCGGGAATACAGATCGCTGGAACAATATGATAAAAAACCAGCTCGTGATCATTGCCGAAAAGAATAATAAAATTGTAGGTTACGGCACGCTGGACAACGGAAACTATATCGACTTTTTTTACATTCATAAAGATTTTCAGGGACAAGGCATCGCAAATCACATATTAGCCCAGATAGAAACCCACGCAAAAAAAACCGGAACTATACGTTTATCTTCAGATGTAAGCATTACGGCTAGGCCTTTCTTCGAAAAAAAAGGTTTTCAAGTCTTAAAAGAGCAAAAAAATATCCGAAACGGCGTCGAACTGATCAATTTCAAAATGGAAAAAGCACTTAGTTCGCTGTAACAGCCCAGGATAAACTATAAATCATATGAAAAATAACCCTGCAACAAGTTCCAGTAACGTTTTACCGGTAACGAAATTGCTGATCCAAGCGAACAGAGTTTCCTCTGCTAAGATATAATTTCTTCGTGAAAACAGAATGTCTTTTACCTAAACTCAGCAATTTCGTTTACCGACTGTTAGCGGTTCGGCTGTTAGCGGTTCGGCTTTTTGTTTTTTCAATCACTTTTTAATTAATATTTTTGTTCGTCAATTGATTTTGTGATTTCAGATATAACTTTTTTCCAGTATGTTCCGTAGTTTTTGATTCAATTAACATAATTAAGCATTCTTCTTTAGATGAAACTCTGTGATTAAAATCCCTTTTGCAATGTAGAATAATTCATCTCATTTTCGTGAATATGCCAAGGCACTTCTTGCCCCTTTATTTTACAACTTTAATATATTGGTCATTTACTCCGCCTATAATCTTTGGTGAGAAATATTTTTCAAGACTTAAAAATGCATCGTTTAAATTCATCGTTTAAACAGTTTGCTTTTTACAATTTTACCTTCTCTTTTTGCACGGTAATAAAGTGCTATTCCAATAAGCAATAAAAAAGTTGCTGTAAAAATCGAACCCTCAATTCCAACTCCCCCCCCTGTTAATAGTTCAGGGCCATTGAATTTTGATTGAATAATACTACCCATATCGTTTAACCCTGTGAGATTTGATCCATAAAAAGGCTGAGAAAAATTCCAACCTAAATGGAAGAAAAATGGTAGCCAAATTCTTTTAGTATAGATAAACATCATTCCCATAGTAAACCCCCAAATCAAATAAAAAAAAAGACTAAATAGGTTGGAATTTGGATTGAAAATGTGTTGCATTTCCACTAACATTCCAATGACAATGGTTATATTAGTACCTAACCAATTTTCACACTCCCGTATTATTAATCCTCTATGAAACAAGTCTTCAACTAAGGCAGCAAACATTAATATCGTGAAAAACTTTATTGAGTAGTGAGCTGTTGTAATACTAATAGCATGATAAAACCCAAGTAAGTATAAAATGAAAATAGATAATGAAATAGTTGAAAACCCTAGGATAAATCCTCCAAACATTTCTTTGAGTAAATATTTTAAGGATAGTTCTGTTATTTTTCTTTTATCATATAAACGGAATAAATAGTAGTAAGCGGCTAATAAAACTATAATAGAAACACAGTGAATAATGGGGTCAGCAATGTTTTTATCTTGAATAATGCTATAAAAAAATGGTTTTAATACAAAGTTTTGAATTACGACAAATAGAGAAAAACAGACTACAATTCCAATGATAATTTTTGTTATTGGAAAATACAAGATTTTTTTGATTGATTGATTCATGGTTTTGATTGATTGATTGATTGATTGATTGATTGATTGATTGATGTGGCGAAGAGAATGTGAAATTGTTACAAAAAATAATAGATTTTAATTTTTTTGCGGTTTTTTTTAAAGCTGACCGCTAACATACGGCTAAGCGAATCGGGTGTTTTCAAAAAATTGAAACCGTTTTTACATAACTCCTTTTCCATTTAGCAAGGAATGCCCTGCTATCATTTTCGGCGGATCCGCATAAACGCGAAACGTTATTGACACGAGCCATCACTCAACAGTCTGCACTATTTTCTAAAGTTTTTTTGCCTGCCTGATCCTAAATTTTGCTAACTTGTAGGTAATAAAAAATGCAATAATATGAGAAAAATAGTTGTGCTATCAATGATCACCTTAGACGGAGTGATGCAAGCCCCGGGCGGTCCGGAAGAAGATCCTTCAAACGGTTTTGAATATGGCGGCTGGAGCGCACCTTTTGCAGACGAAGCGTCCGGAAAGGTGATGAAAAAACTAATGAGGCCCGCCGACCTGCTTTTGGGAAGGAAAACATTCGAGATTTGGGAAAACTATTGGCCACAACATACTGACTTTTGGCCAAGCATCAATGCCGTTACAAAATATGTAATGTCTGAAACCATCAATGGATCAGATTGGGAAAATACCGTTTTTTTGAATAGCCTGAACGCTGTTGAGCAGCTTAAAACTTCCGATGGCCCGGACATTCAGGTCTGGGGCAGCAGCGAACTGATACAGCTGTTGCTTAAAAACGATATGGTAGACGAACTCTGGCTGATCATTCACCCCTTGACGCTTGGCAAAGGAAAAAAATTGTTTGTCGATGGCGCCATTCCGGCGGCATTTACGCTGGAAGAAAGTACGGTTACGCCGAAAGGGCTGATCATGGCGCACTTGAAACGAAACGGTGAAGTACAGACCGGTTTCGCCGGGTCCTGAAAAAATTTTGCTTGAAAACAACACTTTTCGGCTAAAAAACCGATGATTAACAAAATTAAAAATCAGGATATGAAAACAACACCTGAACATGACGCGCGCATTGCAAAAATGACCTTTGCCTCGGTTTATCCGCACTACATCTCAAAGGTAGAAAGCAAAGGCAGAACCATTGACGAATTGCACCAGGTCATAGAATGGCTGACCGGATTCGACCACAAAAAACTTCAGGAACTTATAAACGAAAAAGTGACTTTTGAAACCTTTTTCAAGGCTGCCAGCTTAAATCCCAATGCCCATTTAATAACCGGGGTCATTTGCGGTTACCGTATAGAAGAAATCGAAAATCCGTTGACCAAAAAAACCCGGTATCTGGACAAGTTGGTCGACGAATTGGCGAAAGGCAAAAAGATGGAAAAGATTTTAAAGCCATAACACCGCAATACCAAAAACGAAAACCACCTTAATGCCCTGATAAATACCAAATAAAATATTTGCACCCGGCAGGAATTAAGCCTAATTTTGATACCATTACTAAAAACACCGGCATATGAATAATGTAAACCTAGGTGCTTTCTGCATCAGCCTTACCGTGAAAGACATTCACGCCTCCAAAACATTTTACGAAAAATTAGGCTTCACTGAAACCGGCGGAAACATTAACCAGAACTGGATTGTGCTCAGAAATGGTGACAAAGTGATTGGTTTGTTTCAGGGAATGTTTGAAAAAAACATGCTCACTTTCAATCCAGGATGGAATCAGCAAGCCCAACCTGTGGATGAATTTACCGATGTTCGGGAAATCGCCAAACAACTTTCCGCCAACGGGCTGGAATTAAATGAAATGCCAAAAGGAGAAAGCGGTCCTGCTTACATCACCTTAACTGACCCCGACGGAAATCCGGTACTGATAGACCAGCACCGCTAAATCCTGAATCAAAACAAAAGTTATCAGCGATTATGCCCAAAATTTTCAGACATGCATTTTTGAATGCCTCCCTATTTTATATCACCTAACGCCAATCAAATGAAAGCACATTATTTAAATTAAACAATACCCTATGAAAATATTTTTTAAAACCGGATTGCTGTTCTTATTTTTCATTTTAGCATCAAATGCGGCCTCTGCCCAGCAACAAAAAATCGTTCAGAAAGCCACAATAAAAACAGCAATCAGTTGTGACCATTGCAAAGCCTGTCCCAGCTGTGGCGGTTTGCTGGAAAAAACCCTGCTTAAGAATAAAGGCATCCAAATGATTACACTCGATGAAAAAAACATGACAATTGAAGTGATTTACAATTCGAAAAAAACAGATTTGGCCACAATAAAAAATGCCATAAGCAAATTGGGTTATGATGCCGACGATGTCAAAGCTGATGCAGCTTCATACGAAAAATTAGACGGCTGCTGCAAAGCATAAATTGAATTTTATAACTCTTATCTAATATCATATAATTATTACGGGTTTCTTTTGGCGAATTTTATTGCATTATTTTCAGCAAAAGAAACCATAGCATTCATTTAACGATACCTTAATTGCTTTTGGCTGAATATTTATCAATTTAGTCGAAAGCATTTTTTTTGCTGCCCATCGGATTATGAGTGTTTCCAAAAAAATAAATGATCTCAGAAGAAAACTGATGCGAAGCCTGACCGGTAGCGTTGGGCAATCCTATACCACAGACAATTCAAGCAGGACAATTGGCGTTGCCGTAAAAAGAATATTGATTGCAAGGCCAAATGCAAGGTTGGGAAACCTGTTGCTGATTACGCCATTGGTTCAGGATATTGTTTCGGTGTTTCCAAACTGTAAAATCGACTTATTTGTCAAAGGGTATGCGGCGTCGGTAATTTTCAGGAATTTTGAGAATATCGACCAGATGATACAGTTGCCGGGAAAACCTTTTAAACAGCTTTGGAAATATACTTTGCAATGGTTATCGATCCGGAAATACGACTATGATTTAGTGATCAATGTAGATAAAAATTCAGCTTCCGGCAGATTGTCTTCACAATTTTCAAATTCACATTACAAAATTTTTGGTGACAATGACGAAAACATCCCTTCCGAGTGGGACGATTACTTCCATATTGCTAAAAATCCGGTGTACAACTTCAGGAAATTCATCAGCCATCTTGGTTATTTTGTTTACGACGCTCCTGTTCCATTACTCAATCTCAAGCTGACATCATTTGAAATTGCGCGTGGAAAAGCAGTTCTTGAAGGATTGACCGAAAGCGGTAAAAAAACAATTTGCCTCTTTACTTATGCAACCGGAGCAAAATGTTATACCCAGGCTTGGTGGCAGGAATTTTATAAAAGATTGCTGAAAAATTATCCAAACCACAATATTATCGAAGTGCTTCCGCTTCATGGCACTGCTGTGTTTGCAGATACGATTGCGTCTTTTTACAGTAAAGACATCCGCGAAATTGCATCATTATTTGCCAATGTTACCGTGTTTATTGGAGCAGACAGCGGAATGATGCATCTGGCAAGTGCGGCAAATACAACGGTCATCGGCTTGTTTCAGGTAACAGATCCTGAAAAATACCGTCCTTACGGCAACCACAGCACCGCTATTGATACCAGCAATGGAAATATGGAAAGCTGGTTTTACAGAATCGATATTGCCATTCGTTTAGCAGATTTACGCGACAAAGGCAAATTGAATGAAGCCACTGCTTGAATATATGGAACCAATAAAAAGCCCATACAAAAATCTGTATGGGCTTTTTCATTTATCATACCCCAATGAATAAATATTTTAACCGTGCTTAAGGTAATGCTTCCAGTTACTGCTCATTTCAATGACGCGTTGCTTTTTTCCTTTTCTGACTACGGTGGAGTCGATTTCAAGGTGTCGGTGTGTTTTATTTTCGAAAACTTCAACAAATGTCCTGATGATATCTTCTTTAGGTTGTTGCTGTTCATCCATCGGATTTAAATTGGCTCCGCGAACATTCAGACTTACATACACACAATCTTCGTAGGCTGCCACTTCTGTGTCCAAAATATTCTTTTCTGAAGCGTCCGGTTTGTATCCGATATATTCGATACTGACATCCTCAGTCCTTAATATATGCAAAACGGTATCAATGACACTTTGTTTAAATTTTTCCCGGCTGTCTTCAGGCGGGGATTCGATAGTACCGCAAATCTTAACTTTCAGTGTTGATATGGTATCATTTTTCATTGCTTTTGTTTTTTATAAAGGGACGATTTTATTGAGAGATGCGCATTATATCATTATAAGTAAGAATTATAAGATATGCATAACCTGAAGAAGTTTTTTAATATCGGACAGCAGTTGATCCTGTTTGAAATCTCAAAAATGAAATTTTTACAACAGATTCTGTTGGTTTTTTTTAAAAATGAAATTTTTACAACAGATTCTGTTGGGTTTTTTCAAAAATGAAATTTTTACAACAGATTCTGTTGGTTTTTTTCAAAAATGAAATTTTTACAACAGATTCTGTTGGGTTTTTTCAAAAATGAAATTTTTACAACAGATTCTGTTGGGTTTTTTCAAAAATGAAATTTTTACAACAGATTTTAATTTGTACCCCCAACCACAGTAATGATTCCGTACCTCGTGCAAAAGACTTGCCTGCAGCATTTTATTTCTTAAGAATACAGGACGGCTCTAAATAAAAAAAGCCTTCTGTACAGAAGGCTTTTTCTTATCCATTTAAAAAAATTATAAACTTTCGGCTTTTTTTAATTTCCGTATTGCTATGAAAACACCTGCAATCAGGCCTGCATAAATATAACCGTCAATTGGTGCTGCCGGCTCATCATCTACGTCCTCATCAAACCCTTCTTGCGCCATGGCAGGCTGAACCATTAGAAGCATCAGGAAAAAAGACAATAGCATTATATTTTTTTTCATATGTTGTCCTGTGTATTTCATGCAATTTATTTTATAATTAATTTTTCAATTGTCGAATTTGTCCCGTTTGAAATCTGTACCATGTAGATGCCGCTTTTCAAAATACCGTTTGGCTGAATTTTTACCAATCCGTTTTGTGCAGCAACAGTTGTTTTGTAAATATCCTGTCCTAAAGTGTTAACCACTTTTACAGCAACATCACCTTGAATTGCAGATGGAAGCTGGATAGAGAAACCGTCCGTTGCCGGATTTGGATAAAGTCTGACAGTACCATTAAAAGAATTTCCTGCAACTGCTAAAGCGTTATCAAAGACAATATCAAATCGATTGGCTACAACACTTCCGGCGACTGCATTATCAACAGTAAATGCAACCTCTGTATTGGTATTGTTCACTAAAAGCGTTCTTGTATTGGCAAATTTATCCACTAAAACGGCAGAAACATTTTCTAATCCACTCACAGCGACTTTATAAATATAACTTGTTTTTTTGTATTGTGTAAGCGAAATTGGGATGATATCTTCAGCAACCGGCAAGCTTCTGCTTTCATAACTTAAGATTTTTCCTGTATTCATCAATCCCATGCTTTCATCCTGATTCACTGGTTTAATGGCATCAAAAGCATCAAGGCCATTGTTATAGCTTTCGCCAAATCGAACAACAAATCCGTCAGCTGCTACACCATTTGCGGCAGCACTGTCATACAATGAGAATTTGATCTGGGCAGGGTTTTCTACAGTCGTTTTCCAAATTGTCGTAGTAGTTGTGGTAAGGTTTTTATAATCTTCTTTGAAAGTCAATGTTGGTGCGCCGGCTGTAGCTGTTTGAATAAAACAAGCCTGGCCCGGCTGAAGATATTGATCTGCAACTGACCCGTTTACGTTGTTAGTTCCGCCTGGCAGGGTTACCGTAACATAAGCCCCCCTGTCGTTAACAGATGCATCCCAGATGTAATAGAAATTTTTATTTAATAAATTAGAAGCGTTATCCAATAAAGAAGCCATATTTACCGGTGCCTGATACGGATTTCCAATCAAGCTGAAACCGTCAGCATTCGGATTCAAATCGGTTACGGGATGGTCTCCTGTAACAATTGCTCCGGTTGAACGCAAAACTGTAGGAGTAGCCGGCGCATTGTTTACAGCCTGGTTAACCGTACGATCTCCGCGAACAAGCATTCTGTATGCTATACCTGCAGTTAAAGTTACATTCGTACTTGTAGCAGCAAGCCAGCTTGTACCCGGAAGAGGGTTGTTATTTAAATAAGTAAACAATGAAGCATTGTTACTTCCCGAAGCATCGAAACCGTTTGTTGCGCCTCCAATACCGGTGATGTCTGTACCAAATCCAACAGAATCAGGCAATACACCATTTTCCTGCCAGTTTGCATGAATAGTTCCTCCTGTTGTTGGCGAACTTAAAAAACGGAAAGCCCTTTTTGCAGGAATGTATCTTTCAATTGTCATATTTCCGGTTACAATACCGGTTACAGGTGCAACGATTGCTGTTGTTGCAGCATTACTTTTTAAGGTAAGGAAGTTTCCTGTAGCGAAGTTTCCGGCAGTCGAAGTAAAAATTCCTGTAAGGTTTGTAGCGCCTTGTAAAGTTACGCCTGATGTATTGTTGATCGTCAGGTCTTTGATTGTATTTCCCTGAAAAACGTTAGCAGGAATATTTTGTGCTTGTGTCCCGATAAAAGAAACACCTCCGTCTGCAACATTAATTGTACCTGAATTATTGATTACTCCTGCTATCTGAAGGATTCCGATACTGCTCACAGTTACGGTTGCTCCACTCGCAACAGTTAAGTCTTTAGTAGTTCCGGAAGCAATGCTTAATGTTGGGTAGGTCGACAATCCAGTTGGGATCACCGCGCTGATTGTTGCGCTCGGAATGGCTCCGCAAGTCCAGTTTCCGGCAACGTTCCAGTCATTGTTGACAGCTCCTGTCCAAGTAGTTACATCTGTAATTATCGATGTAAGATTAGCAACACTACTCGTTACAGAACCTGCAACATTGGTAATTACTACTCTATAAGCAGCAACGTCGGCAGCAGTAACATTATTGATGGTGTATGAGGCCGCGTTCGCACCCGGAATATTCACACCACCTTTGGTCCATTGGTAAGAAAGTGCTTGTCCATTTGCAACAACCGTAAAGGTTGCGCTTGATGCATTTTGCGTACAAACTGCCTGAGAAGCAGGCTGCGTTACAATATATGGAAGTGTTACAATTGAATTTGCATTATAACTGTAAAATGCAGAATCCATATCGCCACCCGTAAGTATTTTAAAATATGCGATAGAAGCGGCATTGCCTGCATTGATTCCAAAATCACTAAGTTGAAAAGCTGCCCCGCGAATTGGTCTTGTAGCTGTTGTTGTATTTGCAGCAGCTGAAGCTACGGCTGTATTGTATGAACCCGCAGTAAGAGAGAAAAAATCTACAGCATAATTAGCTATTTCTGATATCGTGCTAAAATTATTTGATCTGAAATTCCCAACTACATTCCCCTGAACATCTGTAAAAACATAATAATCAGGCTGCGAAGAATTGACATCAGCAATCTGCGGAATCATTATATCCGGAATTCCATCGCTGATTTTTGATTGATCAATATGGCTAACGGCAAATTCCAACGGCATGACAACAGCAACATTCGTAAGCCCGGTTCCTATGTTCAAACCATGAATACCATCGGTTAAAACATCTTTAACCGTTTTTCCGGCAATTGCCGGACTCGTTACAATCGCGTTTGAGAGCGAACCTCCAGGATCGCCATCAACTGCTTTACCAAAAACAAGAAAATTGCTTGGAGCACCTGTATTTCCAGGAAGATTGCTTATTGCAAATGCCTTGAAATCAGCAGCGGTAAAAACCGGATTGTTATTTGAAATTTGCGTGTCGTTTACTCCTGTAGAATATACAGTACCACCATAGGTGAAAGAGGTTACGTTGTGATTGTTATTTGGAACAACTGCGCCCGTCGCTGTAGACGAAACCCAATAGGTATTATTTAAATCCGAGGTAAAACGGGTTACAGCTGCAGTATTTGTGGTTCCGGTAGCAGCTACCAGTGTAATATTCAATGGGCTGTTTGCTGTTGTAAAACCTGTTTTGGCAATACTTACTGTTCCTGAATTCCCGGTTTTAAAAGTAAGCGTTGTTGAATTAACGATGGTATGGGTTACCGTTGTCCCAGCAACTTTAACAACAAGTGTCCCGGTAAAATTTGTTCCGGTAACCGTAACAACCGAACGGTCTGTTACCCTCAGGGGAGCAACATTTGTAATCGTTGGCGACTGAGCATAAACGGTCACTGACAGTAATGTAAAAAGTAAGCAGTGTAAAAAACTGCCAAATGCTTTACGCATCATAGGTAGATTTGTTATCATATAAAATTTTCTTTTTAAGATTGAACATTTATTTAGGTATGTACCTCATAAACTGAACTTTCTTTAGGTTTTATGAAAAACAGACCTGTTTACAACTGTAAAGCTGTGATACACAAGCTTATTTTTCGATGCAAATAAAGTAATAAATTCTGAAAAAAACTAATGATATCCGATGAATGACATACAAAACCGTTATATCATATATCTCTTATAATTTTCATCTAATTTATTATATGATTTTAAAGAATGTCACAACAGTTTAGGTTATGGTATGTAATTTTTAAAACCAATCAGTAATGCTTACATATAGAATGATAACTAAAAAAACATTACTTCCTACTTAAATTATTGGGTATCAGTGCTATAAAAATGATTCTTTTAAACGTGCAATTTTAACGGTTTTCATTATTGTAAATACCTCCAAAATCCTATATTTGTTTTTCCCTAAATAAAATATCAAAATGACAAATTCATTTTCCGAAGACAAACCTGATACGGTTCTGCCTGTAATTGAGAAGTTTGGCTCTCATCACTTACCTACTGCTTTTCAAGAAAAACTACTCGACATCTATTGGTTAAAAAAAGACTTTACTGACATCCTGAATATAAATGGCAGCCATGTCAACGACTCATTAACCGAAGTGTCGCAATTATTAGAAGTCATAGAAGTACAAATCATCCGTATTTTACGCAATGCCGCTAAAAATGATGCTGCTTTTCAGGAATACTGGGGATTTTAGTCAGATTTTTTATCTTTTTCTGATTCATCAAACGTAAAGTTTCGTAACTGAGGTGCTCTAAAATACGTGGTTACCACTACGCCTAATGTAATACAGCCACCGGCAACGACCGCTTTGACTGTACCGAGCCAATGCGCCATTAACCCGCTTTCAAAATCACCGAGTTCATTAGACGAACTGACAAACATGGTGTTGACCGCAGATACACGGCCACGCATTTCATCCGGGGTAACCAGTTGCAAAATCGTGCTTCTAATAACAACACTTACGGCATCAAACATCCCTGAAAACAACAACATTAAAAATGACAGGTAAAAATTGGTAGAAATACCGAAAATGATGATGCTTACAGCGAAACAGCCCACAGAAATAAATAACTTTTTCCCTGGATTGGTTTTCAAAGGAAGAAACGCGAGCAATCCCAAAGTAAGCAACGCGCCTATTCCAGGTGCCGAACGCAAAATCCCAAAACCCATTTCATCAACATGCAGTATTTCTTTTTGATACACCGGAAGCAAAGCCACCGCGCCTCCGAAAAGTACTGAAAACATATCCAGCGCCAAAGCGGACAACAAGGCCGGCGTTCTCCAAACAAATTTCAACCCTTCTGTAACACTCTGTAAAACAGGTTCTTTTACTTTCTTCAGGATCGGCTTAACGCCAATGGACAACAACGGAATCAATAACAGCACTTCAATACCCAGAACTGCTGACAGTCCGGCAGCAATGCCATGCCAGGCGATCAAAAATCCAGCAGTTAACGGCCCTAACACAGAACCTGCCTGCCACGCCATACTGCTCCAACTCGTCGCATTCGGGTACAATTTCCTCGGCACGACCAATCCGAATAAGGAGAACATCGACGGCGCATAAAATGATCGCAAAACCCCACCAAGAAACACAAAGAAATATACTAGATATACAATATCATAGGTTTCCAGCCGCGCTTCGGTAAACGGAAGTGCCAGAAATAATAATCCACCACCAATGAAAACATAGGACAATACGCAAATCAACACCATCCTGCGTTTTTCGTTCATATCGACAACATGGCCGGAGAAAAACGAACAGCAAATCGCCGGAATCACTTCTGAAAGCCCCACCAAACCCAGGGCCAGTTTGTCATTCGTAATATGGTAAACCCAATAATAAATGATTGTCGACTGCATATTCAGGGCAAAGATAAGTCCGAAACGCAACGACAAATACGTATTAAATTCTCTGATTTTTAATGATGGGTTTTTTCCGAAAAAGCCTGTTGGCTGCGGAATTGGATTTTCAGTCTCCATTAAAGATTCGGTATTTTATAAATGAATTAGTGCGGAAAATTCTGTTTTGTAAAATTAGTCTTTTACAAAGAATTATCAGATACAAAAAAAGCGGTTTGTGGGATTTTTATTTCATGAAAAAGTTGAAATCGAATCTTGAAAGTTGAAAGCCGTCAAATTCAAAATGGAACGCGATTTTGTTTCAGAATTTCGTTACTTTGCGGAACAATCCGCAAAAATGACTGAATATTTCGCAGAGTTTCAATACGACAAAATCATTTACGATAAAAACGACGTGAATTATAAAGAGTTTGAAGGCTGCACTTTTAACCATTGTGATTTTAGCCGTTGTACTTTTTTAGCCGTCACTTTTATCGATTGTATTTTTAACGACTGCATTTTTAGCGGGGCAAAGATCAACTATGTGGCATTTCGCACCGTTAATTTTAACCGTTGCGAAATTAAGGAGGTCAATTTTGCGATGTGTGACAAACTCATTTTCGAGATTGATTTTAACGATTGCATTCTTGATTTTTCGAAATTTTATACCCTCAAAATCAAAGGCACGGCCTTTAAAAATTGCAGCATTATCGCTGTCGATTTTATGAGTGCCGATCTTAGCGGGGTTTTGTTTGACAATTGCGACTTGTACCGGGCCGAATTTTCAAAAGCGATCGCCAATAAAGCCGATTTCAGGACGAGCCGTAATTTTACAATCGATCCTGAAAAAACAAAAATCAAAAAAGCCGTATTTTCAAAAGAAAACATCAGCGGATTGTTGTTTAAACACGAACTTGTTATTTCGTAATCAGAGCGTTTTCTCCATCACATAATCTTCCATCAGGTAACCGTGATCAAGCGGTACATCTTCTTCTGCAACAATTTCAAAACCATTCTTTTTATAGAAAAACTGCGCTTTATTATGGCGGTTTACATTTAATGAGATTTTCTCAGACTGTGCTTCATTTGCTAAATCAACCACGCTGTCAATCAGCAATTTTCCAATGCCTTTGCCTTGGGTTTGCGGTAAAATATAAATCTTATGGATGCGCGTTACGGGTTCGCTTTTATATAAATGTTCGTACGACAGGAATGCCAACGTTTCGTTATCTTCTCTAACCAATAAAAAATGATGGCCTTTTTCGGAAACGTTTTTTTGAAGCGCTTCCACCGAATAAAAAAGTTCGAGCATATAATCGAGTTGCACTTTGGAAAGGATAGCGCCATAAGTATCGGGCCATGTTTTGTACGCAATATCCCGGATGGTTTCAAAATCTTCCGGTTTTGCATCGACAATTGCAATCATATCAGGAATTTTTAGGTAGGTAAATACTGAAACTCGCACCGGAACCGGGATTGGAAGTTACTTCAATATAACCGTTGTGGTTTTCGACTATTTTTTTACAAATGGCAAGGCCAAGACCGGTTCCCGAATATTTCGAATCGGTTTCAAGCCTTTGGAACAGCATAAAAATCCGGTCGGCGTATTCCTGGCGAAAGCCGATGCCATTATCTGAAACGACAATTTTATAGAATTTTTTATCTGAAACGAAAATGCCGTTATGCAGGTTTTTTTCTGTGATTTTCTCTCCGCTAATGGTGATTTTCGGAACCACGTTCTCTTTGCTGTACTTTAGCGAATTGCTGATCAGGTTGATAAAAAGCTGCTCCATCTGAAAGGGAATCGCCTGAATTACCGGTAGGCTTTTTACCGAAATTTTCGCTTTTTTATCATCAATATCCTGTGACAAATCAGATAAGACCTGGTCAAGTATTTTTTCGACATTGATTTTCATGAAAATCTTATCGCCTTTGATCGTTCTGGTATAGTTGACCAAATCAATCATCAGCGTTTGCATCCTGTTTGCAGC